>Ga0307990_1002527_pt1 | contig 14564 bp, 11 predicted proteins | sample EllFjometagen129_FD_203168 | JGI IMG/M metagenome (GOLD analysis project Ga0307990, IMG submission 203168) | Marine microbial communities from Ellis Fjord, Antarctic Ocean - #129 | ecosystem: Environmental > Aquatic > Marine > Unclassified | place: Southern Ocean | collected 2014-10-08
CGGGTGGATGCCAATATATCGATCCGCCCGCGCGGCACGGACCTTCTCAACACCAGGGTTGAAGTTAAAAACATGAACTCCATCCGTCATGTGGGTGAAGCCATCGCCCATGAGATTAAACGGCAGACCGAACGCGTAAATGCCGGCAAAGCGATTGTATTACATACTCGTCTCTGGGACCCCGAACGGGGAGTTACCACGCCCATGAGAGAGAAATTCGCCGGCCCCGGCGTACCCGATCCCTCCGTGCCTGAGATTGTGATCACGGATGAGTGGCTGGATACAATCCGAGCGCAGCTGCCGGAGATGCCGGATCAGAGACAAGCTTGCTTTGTCAAAGAATACGGCCTCACACCGGAAGAAGCCGCAGTGATGAGTTCGGAGCGCGACCTGGCCGAATATTTCGAAAGAACGGCCAGTGCCTGTTCTTTGCCGCGCGCCGCCGCCGGCTGGATAGGAGAGCGGTTGCTGCCGGCCCTCAAAGAACGGTCCCAGACCCCCGCCGATACGTCGGTCACTCCCTCGCGCCTGGCCGAATTACTGGAGATGATCGATCGCGAAGAAATCAGTGTAAGCGCGGGAAAGGAAGTCTTCGCGATGCTTTTCGAGAGTGAGAGCGGACCGAAAGACCTCGTTGAAGAACGAGGTCTCAGGCAGGTAAGTGATACCCTGGAACTTGAGGAAATCGTAGACCAGGTAATCGCGGACAATCCCGACGCGGTCCGGGACTTCCATAACGGCAAAAAACAAGCGAGCGGGTTCCTTATCGGCCGGGCAATGAAAGCATCCCGCGGCAAAGCGAATCCTAAGCTTATGCGGCAAATTCTGGATACAAAACTAACCTGAATGGGGAGTGGGCAGTCCCGTTGGCGGGATCTCCGCGAAATCTATCCCGCCCCCGTCCCGAAGTTTTAATCGGGGTTTATCGTGGCTTCGATAGGAAGTGGTGTCACCCCGCAAAACCGACAGTCCCGCGGTCCCGATGTCTCTCGGGACTTTGCGGTGATGATCTTCGATCATCGCGGGGTAAAATTCGTGGTTTTAAAAGGGGCCGAAAAAATCAGGATCACACCCCAAATACTAAGTTTAAAGCCGGGGAATAATTCTTTTAATTCTTCGGCCCAACTATCTATATTTCTTTATTCTCTCCTGAATTATCTTATGGACCAGGCTGTACTATTCCCCACTTAGTCAAACTTAGTATTTGGGGTGTGACCCTGTTCCTTTTGGAATTCCGCCGAAGTGGTGCGGAATGCACCACTTCCCTTTTTGGCATCTATGATTTTTTTCGGTGTTTTATGCTATGTGACAACCTATATCCGGACGGGACATCCATTATCTATTCCCTATTCCCCAATATTGATTATTTTGCTCTGTCCCCTGCCGCAGGCCCGGTCTTGAATTCAACCAACTCCGAGATTATGGAAGGCGTTCCCAGTCCTCCCTCCAGCCCCAGAAATTTCACCCAGAAATGTGGCGATTCTACCGTGAACCACATATAGATGTCGGGGGCGAGCATCTTTCCCAGAAAAGTCAGGATTCCCAGATCGGGTATCAGCCTCAACTTGTGGCAAGAGAATCTTCCCGCCGGGGTTTCCACATCCTCAATTCCTTCATAGGTAACCAGTACCGAATATGTATCGGGGGACTCATCCAGAAAAATGAACTCCAGTTCCGGGTCGGCATCTTCCGCGACGCCGGGAGGGGGAAATGGGAAGCCCCGGAGGAAAGATACGATCGCCTTGCCGTCAACCAGCCTATCCCCCATATCAAACACGTCTCGTTCCGATTCCCTCTCATCCGGGGAGTTTGACTGCGTGCGGACTTCGCCTTTGTCATAGTCGAAATCTTTTTCAAGCATTAAGACAACTTTTCCTGCCCGGTCCCGGACGGTGAGGGATGAGTGCTGCATCGTGAGCCGGCCCCGGTCGATGATTAACTCAGACTCGGTGACCCTGGTCTGTTCCCGGTTATCTTCACCAAACCGGCCCCGTAATTCATCATGTACGACATACTTCGCCGGCGGTCCTTCTTCGACCCGCTCCAGCACCCAGGACGCCGTCCAGCGGACATCGGTGCTGTCAGGGAGATAAGACCGATAGCTTCCCCACTCCCGGGGAGCCAGCTCGACCGAGCCGTATTTCGCCCCTGCCGCGGCGTCAGGGGCGAATAGAAGCGGGATCGCAGCCGCCAAGATTGAAAGAGGGAACGATCTTCTGAAAAATCCCTGTTCCCGGATCATTCCTTTATCGTAGCCCGCCCCCCGCCGGTCAAAAGCAGAGAGATACAGGCTCCCAACAGCACCAGCGGGAATTCGAATCCAAAGAAACCGGCATTAAGGTGCACTCCGAGGATTGCCACCACCATCACGATTCCAATCAGGAGCGCCGAGAGCCTGGTCATAATTCCCAGAACCAGGAAGATGCCTCCCGCGAACTCAACCACCCCGACCAGAATCGCCCAGGCCATGGCCGGCTTCAGGCCCATCTGGCTCATCATCCCGGCAAATCCTTTCAGACCAGTCCCGCCGAAGGCACCGAATAGCTTCTGGGCCCCGTGAGCGATAAAGATTGCCCCCACGGTAAGCCGGAGAGAGATCGGCCCCCAGGATGAAGCATTCCCGAATATTTTATTAAGCATGACACACCTCCTTGGTTTAAGAAAATTGGAATTCTCGGGTATCTTGGATCGGTTGCGCAACCTTTTAACCCGAACGTCGCGCCGCAGGCGCTAAATCCTTGATTATACCGATTTTATTTTTCCAGCCCAGCGTCCGGTAGACGCACATGAAGTAATGGAGAAACGAACCCAGACGCCCCCCTACCCGGATGCCAAGTATCTCCCCCCAGGCCTTCCCGGAAGCCAGGGGAATGAGATAGCCCAGGTCATGGGACCGATAGGGAAGGCCCGGACGACCGGCGATCCGGCGCCGGATATTACGCGCGGCCGCTATCCCCTCCGCCCAGGAGAACTGGACCGCCGGACGCAATAGTCCATCCGGGCTGTTCACTGAAGCGCAGTCGCCCAGGGCAAAGATGTGCCCGGCTCCGGGGAGACTGAGGTCGGGCCCAACTTGAAGACGGCCTTGCCGATCAGCAGGAAATGCCAACCCCCGGACAAAACCGACCGTCCGCATCCCGGCCGACCAGACCAGGGTAACGTCCGGTATTATCTCTCCATCCAGGGATACCGCTCCCCCTTCCGATACCTCCAACCGGGCTGAGATAGTCACCCCGATACCGAGGCGGGAGACTTCGCTTCGGGCCGGACCCGCAATCTCCTCCGGAAGGTTCCCCAGTACCCTCGGCGCCAGTTCCGCGATTCGGACTCTAAAGGGAACCTCTCCCCCCGTCATTTTCCTCCCTGCATAGACCAGGGCGGAGGCCGTCTCCACGCCGGTGTAGCCGCCTCCCACGACCAGGAAGGTATGGTCTTCTCCCCTTCCAACGACTTCCTGCAGGCGAGCGCGTAATTTTCGGGCATCATCCTTTCCCGCGAGCGTAAAGGCCACCTTTCGGACCCGTTCATCACCGTAGAAGTTCGGCTCCATCCCGCAAGCCACCACCAGGTAGTCAAATGCCACCTTTTTGCCATTATCCAGAACCAGAGTCCGTTCTCCGTCCAAGCGTTCGGCAGAGCGGTTGATAAAGGTAACCCGCTGGCGCCGGCAGAACTCCGGGAGGGAGAAAAGCAGGCGATCCAGGGATACATTCCCCGCCACCACATCGGGAAGGAGCGGAAGGAAAACAGCCGCTTCACGGGGATCAACCAGAATCATCTCCAACTCCGGCACCCGGGAGGCAAGTCTCCTGATCAACGTGTACCCCGCGAAACCGCACCCCACGACAGCCAATGTTTTTTTATCTTTCATTCAACATTCCCCCGGCCCGTCGAGCAGACGGGCAAACGCAGTTAAAAAGGATTCTAAAAGCTTCGCAAAACATGGGTCTCCCCACCGGCCGATGACTTTCCCGTCCCAAAGGGCGCCCTCTAGATATTCCCGTGCCCGAGCCCGGGCGGCCTGTACGAAACCGCCTTCTCTGATCAGCCGGGCCAGTCGGCTGGACTCCTCCGCGGTCAGGGAGGTCAACAACTTTATTTTCAATTCATCGCGGATTGCGGTATCCCTGCCGGCTAGAACCAGGGGAAGATTGGGAACTCCATTTTTCAGATCGGCCAGAACATCCTTCCCGGCCTTCTTCCCGGGAAGGGAAAAGTCGAGGCAGTCGTCAAACGCCTGGTAAGAGAGGCCCAGGTTTCTTCCGAAACGGGTGAGGATAGTCAGCCTCCGGGTCGGCAGACCGGCCAAAATGCCCGGTGCCCGGCAGCCGTACTCAAAGAGAGAGGCGGTTTTCAGTCTCGCCACCTTCAGGTAATCTTTCTCCGTCCAGGGAAATTTCCGGGAAAGCTGGTTTTCCAGGATCTCCCCGGCGCAGAGAGAACCAACCGTCTCCAGAAGAAGATCGGTGAGAATCTGGTTTCCGATCCGGTTAACGCGAGAGATGGCCCGGCTGAAGAGTAGATCGCCGTAAAGAAGAGCCGGAGCGACGCCATACACCCGCTGAAGGGCTGGACGGGATCGCCTTTGCAGGGCCGAGTCAATTACATCATCGTGGATCAAGGTGGCAAGATGAACGACCTCAACCGCCGCCGCGGTACCAGCCAGGTCGCGGGGATGGGCACCGAATAGGCGCCCGATGATAAGGATGAGTCGTCCCCGGAGTTTCTTGCCGCCATCCCACGGAATTTGACGGTTGATCGGGGCGAGAAATGAATGGGTCGGACGGAGAACGGAAGATATCTCCCGGTCGAGTCTATGCAGGTCGGTGCTCAAGTTTGCAGGCTTCATAAAAATATTATACACCCGATTAAAATGACCATAAATATATTATAGAGAAAAATCATGCGCGCGCTGCTTAATTCGAAATCCCCTCCCCTGCCGATTCCGCGGGAAAGCAGGATATCCACCCTGAGAGCCAGGGGAAGGCTGACTGAAAGCCACAGGAAATAAATTGGAAAGATTCCCGCCAGCGCGCCCGCCACGGGAATCAGATAGGAGAGCGATAAACAGCCGCGGAATATAAGCAGTGTTCGCCTGGGGCCTAACCAGGACCGGAGATTATTCTTCCCGGCACGAGCGTCAGCCTTTGAGTCACCGAATTCATTGGCTATCAGAACGGCGGTGGTCATAAATCCTGTAGAGGACGAGAGAAGAAGAAGCGGCAGGGTAACTCTCCCCGCCTGGAGTAGATATCCGCCGCTGACTAGCAGAGGGCCGAAGGCGATGAAGATGACCGCCTCTCCCCAACCTTGGTAAATAAGCCGCAGAGGAGGAGCTGTGTAGGCCCAGGCGATGAAGGAGGCGGCAAGAATCAGGACGGCAAGCATCCAGCTTCCAAGGAATATGGACAGAACTCCTCCCGTAATAAAGATCAGAGAGAAGCAGATCAGGACGGCACGGAGAACGGCGGCAGGAGATACAATACCCTCTTGAATCGCCTTGGAACCTCCGAAGTGAGGATGCCGGCCGTCCTCGATCCGGTCGGCCCCGAACCGATGATCCCAGTATTCGTTTAAAAGGGAGGCCGCTATCAGCACCAGTCCTCCTCCCATAACCCCCAGTAGAAACTTTAAAATACTGAACGGACAGTCACGCACGGCAAAGGCGGCGCCGATCGAATAGGGAAAGATGCTGACCGGGAGAAAATTAGCCCGCGTTACCCTGATCCAATTATTAACCGCCTGTGAAATCATAGGCTTCATTCCGAATGAATATGAACAAAAGGATGGAGGGGATCTTATGGATACTATTCTTGACTCAACAAATAATTAAGCACGGGAAGATCGCAAAGATATCTCGGCCCAGGCCGGTTTATATCCGGATCAATGATTAATGCCGGGGGCCGTGACCGGATCCGTGACCATGCTGGCGTCCCTCTTTTTGGCCAGAGCCAGCGTACCGCCGGTCAGCAGAAACGCGCTTATTGCCAGAGAAATAATTTTCTTCATGGTGATCCTCCTTTTGCGGATTTTAGAACTTATCCCTCACTTCGCTAGGCCCCACTCGAAAAGATATTTTAAACTTTTTATGCTCAAAAGGCTAAATATTCACCACGAAGGCCACGCAAAACACGAAGAAAAATAAAGAAAACTATAGAATTATTTCTGATTTTTTAATTCCTTCGTGCTCTTCGTGGTTCAAGAGGCTTTTCGAGTAAAGTCTCGCTAGGGAAACTTATTTAACCGCTCCCCCGCTCTCTTCGGGACAGGAATCCGCGGTTTATTATCCCGAAGTATTTCGGTCCCGATAATATCAATTAAACAAAACCGGGATCCCGAAGTATTTCGGGAGAGAGAAAATTCCAAAGCAACCATTGTACAATACCATAAACCGGGACGAACGACCAGATAATAAGGCCACTTAGAGGAAACCCACTGGTACATGGTTTACCTAAAAATATCTGTTTGTACTTTTTTCTCCTTGACTCCGGTTTCCCTACTATCTTATGTTCCACCCATAGGGCATTTTATCCCCATTATCATTATAACTGTTTAATATTACACGATAAAATATCTAAGCAACCATAAGAATAATATCAATGTTAAATATAATCGGCGGATTTTACAAAGAGGATTAAATATTGGATACACAAGAGCAAAAGATCGATTCTTGGTTAACCGAAAGTCGGCGGGGTGATTTTAGCCGGCATCAACTACACCGGCAAATCCATATTCACCAAAAAGCCGCCCTTGTTCGGGATGCCGTTATCATTGGGGCAGGACCGGCAGGTTGTGAGATGGCTTATAGGCTCGCCAATGATGGATTCGATGTTTTGGTGGTTGAAAAAGACAGATTGGACAGGGAAAAGCCCTGTGGTGGAGGAATACAAATCCAGGAACTGGTAGAATTCGGACCTCTACCTAAGCAGGTCATCGAACGACGAATCTTCAGTTGCCGGATCACTTCTCCTGAAAATAAGGTTTTTGATAATAAGATCCCTCGGGCGGATCAATTCGCCGTAACCGTCAGAAGGAGCGTCTACGACCGCTACCTGCAGGAAAGGGCCTCCCAGGCCGGAGCTGAATTCCTGAGCAATTCCATGGTGAAAGAAATCAGGCGAAGAGGTCCGGTGATTTCGATTCGATTGGATACCGGCCAAGGACCTCATTTCCTTAAAACCAGGCTCCTGGTCAATGCCGCCGGGTCCACCGCCTCAAACCTGACCAAGATGCTTGGGATCAAAGACCCGGCCGGTGAAATCTGTGTAACCTATCATCATTGGCTTAAACCAAAACGGATCGTAAACAGTCTCAAGGATTCCATCGAATTTTATTATTTAAAAGAGAATCCTGAAGGCTATGTCTGGATCTTTCCCCAGAAGGATATCCTTTCGGTGGGCATAGGGGCAACGGCCGAGTCGATCAGAAAAAACAAAATTAATCTCAAGGACCTCCTGACTGATTTCATAGAGAACCATCCTTTGGCTTCGAAAAAACTAAGAGGTGCTCCTATTGTTAAAACCGATGGAGGAATCATCAAGATGGGAATGCTGCCCCAACTGTGGAGCCCCTCCTGTATTGTTCTGGGTGACGCCGCCGGTCTAGCCAACTTGGTCCATGGCGGAGGAATCTATCACGCCCGGAAATCGGCGCTGATCGCCTCCAAACACTGCCGAAAGTTTCTCAAAACAGGAGACCAAGCTTGCCTTAAAGAATATGACCGGCAGGCCCGTGAGTTTTTTGAAAACTACGAAATGCGTTGGGACCGGAAGATACGAAGAATTTTCTGGAACCCCCGCACATTGGATCATGTGATTGAGAAAGCCCGTGAAGACAAACAGATTTCCGAAGCCCTCTTTATCATCATCAACTCGACACGATCACATGAAGTAGCCTACCGAATACTCGAGAAAAAACTGCTGGGGATCATTTATTCACAGCTTGACCAACAAGGCGACACTTACAAGGAAGCCATCAATACCGGGTTACGAGCTGTTTTTAAAAAGAAAACGGCCCTCCACACTTACGCCAATGAGATCCTTCTGAACAACAAAGCCAAACGGCTCCGGGCCAGCCTGAGCATTCTGGTCTCCGAATTGTTTCACGGGGATAAGAACGTCGCTGTAAATTTCTCTCTGGTCTACGAATTATTTCATACGGCTTCTCTGGTTCACGACGACATCATGGACCATGCGGGAAAACGACGCGGGATAAAAACACTGCATGTCAAATACGGTCTAACCCCGGCCATTATTACCGGGGATCTGATGCTGGCCCGTTGTTATGCATTGATGGCCCAGGCGGCCGATTCACCTCTTGTTTCCAAGGACCAGCTTCTGAAGCTCCAACGCATTATTGGAGACAGCGGAGAGGACTGCTGCATCGGCCAGTTGCAGGATATACGGATGGCCGAGAAGAAACAATACGGCAGTATCAAAAATTACTTAAAGATGATCGAACTCAAAACCGGTTCTTTGATTGAAGGGGCTGTCACGGGGGGCGCGGTTATAGCCGGTGCTTCCCGGGACCAGACGGCCATCATCAGCAGGTTCGGCCGGAACCTCGGTGTAGCCTTTCAGATCGTGGATGATTCCCTGGATCTTCTTGGCGGAGCCAGTGCCAACAAGTCGGTCATGAACGATCTGAAACAGGGCAAGGCCACACCTATGCTGATTTATTCCCGGAAAAAGGCAAACCAAGAAGAAAAAGAGCGGATAATGAGAGCGGTGGGAAATCCGGATGTGACCAAGATCATGGTCAAGGATGTGATCAGCCTTTACCAAAAATACAATGCCATTGCCTATGCCCAGGAACTCAGTCTAACCTATGTGGAAAAGGCTCAAGAAGAACTGGCTCATTTCCCAGTGAGTCCTGCCAGAAATAAATTAGAGGATATCTTGGATGTCTTGAGAATATGGGGTATGCTGGGAAAATCCTAACCAACAGTCATTGAAATTTCTCGGAATAAATCAGGGTCACACCCCAAATACTAAGTTTAAAGTCGGGGAAAAATTCTTTTAATTCTTCTGCCCAACTATCTATATTTCTTTATTCTCTCCTGAATTATCTTATGTACCTGGCTGCAGAAATGGGGTCGGACCAAAAAAATTAGGGGTCAAGTCTTCCCTTTGCTCTTTTCAAAATGCGGGTCAAGTTTTCCTCGGTCAGCGACCGCGGCTAAGTGGGAAAGGGGGTCGGACCAGGGAAAGGGGGTCGGACCACACTAAGATGTTGAATACCTAGTTGTTATACCATAAATATGGCCTAATTTTGGTCTTAGGCGCGTTTTTTGGGGTCAAAAAACGCTTCTAAGGCCATTTTTCTCACCGGTATTGCTTTTTTCGTAATCTCTATTCCCTGTCCCACCGTAGGACTGGGCGGTTTTGAGAACGAAATGGTGCAAAATTACGGGATTTTTGCATTCCGGCCTACCACATCCCGGAAACTTTTGCGGGCCTTTTTCAGGGGCGCGGCTAAAATTTCATATAGATTGAGCAGTTCCATCGGGCCGGAAAAATTGATCGTGATCTTATTCCCTCCCCTTCCCCGGTGTATGGTAACCTTCGTTCTCCATAGACTCTTAACCGCAGGGTCTTTCTCATAGGCGTCCTCAACCACATCAAGCAACTTCTCTTCTTTATTCTTCTCCGAATCGGGCTTCATCCGATAGATCTCATACTTGAGATCTTTTAAATGCAGTTCCCCGGCTAGGATACCCTGAAATAATTCTTCCCTCAGCTTCTTGTCTTCAACTTTAAAGAGCCATTCCGCGTGTCCGGTGGTCATCTTACCCGCCAGGATGGTAGCCTTCATCACCGGGGTCAGATTCTTCACCAGTTTGACCAACTGGTAGATCCGGGTCCGGGATTTCCCGCAGGGTTTTACCAGTTTATCCGGAGTGTATCCGTACTCCTCGATCAGCTTCGAATAGGCATACCCCTCTTCCAGGAGAGTAAAGTCCTTCCGGTTGATGTTATCCACAAACCCCATCAAGACCGCCTCCGAGTCCGAGATATCGGTACAGATCTCAGCCCGGATCCGCTTTTTTCCCAAAAATTTAAATTACCTTTTCGATTGAGGTCAAGCTAAACTCATAATATCCTCCAAGCAGTTCACACTGTATTGTTATACTGCCATATCTTGCCCCACAGGACGAGCGGCCTCAAGAAGGAAATATCCCTCTCGTATGTAAGTAACAATTATACAGGAAAAATACTTTCCTGTATTCAAAATCTCCGGTTTTGAGTTTGCGGGAGAACTCTTATTTTATTTACGATCATTTTACAATATTTTTCCTTTTTTCTGCCAATCCGGGATCTATTTGAGCGTATGTTTATTCAAAACTCCCCCGCGTTTTACCGACAAAAAAATATTAGTTTTTCCGTCATTTGGTGGGAAGCCCGTACAAGCCCGGGCGCTGCCAGGCGGGTTTGGAATTTTAAATTTGGAATTTATTTGATATTTGAAATTTGGTAGCATTTTAGTGCTTTGAAAAATCCACCACCGATCCTGTGTCGGTGGATATGTGATTGATCACTAAATATATCCACACATCCCCCCCCTCCCGCGCCAGCGGCGCAGGAGGGGGGGGGGATGAGATACAGCGAATTAGGTCGCTGCCCGCGGCATAGGGAATGGGGAAAGGGTTCCGAATATCCAATATCCAACAAGGAATATCCAATGACCAAGGATGTCGGAGCGCCGATAAATCGGGGTAGACTGTGCGGAGATCCCGCCGTCAGGCGGGACCCAAGTACTTGGATATTGGATATTCCTTGCACGCCCGCCGTAGCCTTGGCGGAGGTTGGTTGGTTGTTGGATATTGAAAGGGGGGGAGGTTGGGGGAAGAAGAACCAGTAGTTTTAACCGGAAAAAGTAACAACTTTAAATCAGGACTGGACAGTCATATCTTCACCGACACAGGGTCGGTGGTGGATAGAAAATAATTTCAAAGAGCTAAAGTGTCACAAAATTTGTTATTTGGATTTTAGTAATGTTTATATGTTAGTATTAATTATGGTTTACCAGCACGAAATGACTAAGAACCAAGTATATTCAATACCATGACCTATCATCGTTTGACAGTCAAGCTGATCGCGGCCTTCGCCGCGGTAGTAATAATTCCGGGTATAGTCCTGGGAATCATCTCCATCCGGACCCTCCGGCATGAAGAATCCTATCTCGAAACCCGCCTGGAGGATACCCTTCGGGTTGAGGTCGATCAGACAGTCGAGCTGATCCGGAATGAGATCGCATCCATGGGTGAACAGCTCGCGAGGGGGTTATCACGCCTCGGAGACAAAGGAGACGATACCGCTTTCAACGCGTGGAAGAAGGGCTCGGACCTGGTCAAGGTCCCCTTCCTGATCTCCCGGGAGAACCGGATTATCTGGCCGCGTTCGGACCAAATAATTTTATCCGCCGAAAACGACTTCCCGTCCGATAACCGGGAACTACTTACTGACGAAACAACAATTCAGTCATTTCAGAATGTGGCCTCCCTCCCGGAAGATGCTGCCGGCGGCAAGGATGAGATCGGCGCCGATAAAGGCGGTGGATCCGTACGTGAAGAGAAATACCTGGATCTGAAGAAAGCATTAGGGCAACCCCGGCTCAAGGAGAAGTTAGCCGCAGCGAAATTCCGCGGTTCTCCGGAAGTCCAGAACAAACTCTACCATCAGGCCGAGGAGGAAAAGAAAGAGGTCCTGGAGAGAAATGTTCTTCCCCGAAAGCAGACAGCAACCAGAATCGTCCGGGACCGATCGATCCTGGTCGCGGAAGAGCTCAACTTCTCCCGGATCACCGGCAATGCCAAACAGGGGTTTATTCCCCGCCTGACAGGCAAGAAACTTGAGATCTTCTTCTGGAAGAAGATCCCGCCGGGAGGAGAGATTGCCGGCTGCCTGGTTAACCTGAAGGCATTCACGGAAAAGATTCTTTCGGTTCTTCCAATCCCCTACTCCGCCACCAGGCTCATGACCATCCTCGACCAGAACGGATCTCCTCTTCTCGATCCCCTTGATGAAGGAGCCGGGCGCAAATGGAAGCGGCCGTTCTTCTCCCGGGAGATCGGAGAAGTCCTCCCCCGCTGGGAGGTGGCCGCCTATCTCTCCGACCCCGCCTCGCTTGCCTCCCGGGCCAGACTCCAGTCCCTGATCATGGTGGTACTGATCGCGATCCTGCTGATCGCGATCCTCCTCGGTGGATTTCTCATCTTCCGCTCGGTCAACCAGGAGATCATTCTGGCACAGCAGAAAACCACCTTCGCTGCCAATGTCTCCCATGAACTAAAAACCTCCCTCACCTCGATCCGGCTCTTTGCCGAGATACTCGCAAAGGGTCGGCAGCCCGATCGGGAGAAACAACAGCACTACCTGAAGTTGATGGTATCCGAGAGTAAGCGCCTCTCCCGGCTGATCAACACCGTCCTCGACTTCTCCCGGATCGAGGAAGGAGAGAAGACCTACCACAAACAGAAGATCGATCTGACAGATGTGGTCCGGAGAGCCGCGGAGAATCTGAAGCTCCCCCTGGAGGAGCGGGGCTTTTCCATCAGGATTAAAGGGTTAGACGCGCCGGTGACGGTCCTGGGCGATCCCGAAGCCCTGGAACAGGTCCTGATCAACCTTCTCTCCAACGCCGAGAAATACTCCGGGAAGATACAGGAGATTGAGATCGCGGTCGCGGTTGAGGATGGCCGGGCTATAATGACGGTAAGTGACCGGGGGATCGGGATACCAAAGGGGGCAGGAAAAAAGATATTCAACAACTTCTACCGGGTCGACGACCGCCTCACTACCCGGGTAAAAGGAACCGGCCTCGGCCTCACCATCGCCCGGGCCATCATGCGGGAGCACGGGGGAGAGGTGGCATATCAGCCAAGGGAAGGGGGAGGAAGTTGTTTCTCAATCACAATGCCGGCTATTTGAAGTGCAAAATCAGGTAGAAATAATCGGTAATCCTTGAGCGGTAATCAGTAATCAGTGATCGGGCAGAGATTCTGAATATCCAATATTCAACAAGGAATATCTAATGAGAACGTTGAAATTCGTGCAATTCGCGTAATTCGTAGTTCATTTAGCTCTATTTAGCGAAGATTCGCGAGATTCACGGTTTAATAAGTTGCGAAGCTAAGTTCTCCAGTCGGGACCACTCATCCTCGACTTCAAATATCTCGAAGTATTTCTTCAGTCCAGATACACCCCGGTCCCGATGAAGTAGTTGGTCCCCGGGATGGGCTCAACATAGCCGATCTTAAGGTGCTCGCCTTCAGCTCCCGGCTTGATCCAGTAATACTCGACAAATCCCCCGCCCCTCCGGGCCGCCTGGGCCAACTCGCGGATCACGAACTTCCCCTTCTCATCCTGATAATCCGAGAGATCCTTCCCGACCAGGTTCTTCTGAGTAGCGTGGGCGATATTGACACAGTTATAATTATAGACATAGAAATATCCCGAATTGTCCGGGTAGAACCGGATCGGTTCGATAAAGGCACGGATCAGCCTGATCCACTTTCTCTGATCAGTGACTGCCGCGCACTGCCCGCCCAGTCCCTGCACCGCCAGATGGACAGCCAGGATTGCTGTTTTTTTCCGCGGCTTGAGGAACTCCTCCGGCATCCGAGGCTCTGTTCCCGGCCCTGCTAAGACCGGGATGCTCACCATCGTCAGCCAGACGACGGCCAGAACAATCGCACTACTCCGAACTGCTTTCATTGTTTTACTCCTTAATTCTTCAATATCTTTAATCACGTTAAAGCGCCTATAAATTAACAAAGGACATTAGGTCCAATCTACTTTCCGTAAGTTAGCGCCAACGGCGCTAACTTATAATCCGAGTGAGGTGGTCACCGAGAATGGGACCGGGACCTTCTTCCAGTCCTTCCAGAAGGTGAAGACGATGGTGGCTTTCTCCACCTTTTCAGTCAGATTATAGGTCTGGGTGGCCGTGACACTCCCCATGAAGCGGGTCTCGCTGCTGCCGCCGGAACTTGACTCAATCTCCCGCCCCTCTCCGTCGTAGAAAGCTACCCCCTCAAGGGTGTCGAATCTTTTCCCGGCTTGAAACGTCACTGAAAGCGGGTATTCGTCCGTCTGGTATTCGGGAGACCCGACCTCACTGATGATAAGATAGCCGCAGGAATCAACGCTACCAGAAAAATCTTATATAAAATCCTCATCTTTCGATCATGGCTCTCAAGACCATGCCCGACCTCATTCCCGGTTTATGAAGGCGGATCCTGACGGTAAAATAGACGGAGCTGACGGTAGAGTTCAGGGTGCCGCCGACGGAGAGCAGCGGGCTTCTCAAAAAAGCATTCAGTAACCACCGCGAAAAACTCGGCCGGGGAGAGAGCTCCATAGGGATCGATGTCGGTTCGGTGGCCTTTCTCGATCTCGCTTACCAGTTCCCGGTACTCTCTTCCCAGTACCCGCGCCCAGGCGGTATAGCGCGACCGCTCCCCGAGAACTGGGATCCCATCGGCCGCGCCGTCTTCCTGGTCCAACTGGTGGGCGAATTCATGGAGAACCACATTATGGCCATCCCGGAGATCAGACGCGCTC
>Ga0307990_1002528_pt1 | contig 14561 bp, 13 predicted proteins | sample EllFjometagen129_FD_203168 | JGI IMG/M metagenome (GOLD analysis project Ga0307990, IMG submission 203168) | Marine microbial communities from Ellis Fjord, Antarctic Ocean - #129 | ecosystem: Environmental > Aquatic > Marine > Unclassified | place: Southern Ocean | collected 2014-10-08
GTGTACAGGTTCTGTAAGAACTTCGATTCTCTTAAAGTTAGTGAATCGAACTCCCTATGGTAAAATACAATTTAATAAGCGGGTATAGTTTAGTGGTAGAACACGTCCTTGCCAAGGATGAAACGGGTGAGAAGCGATTTCATAAGCTTCGCAAGACCTTTTGAAATATTTTATGAGGAACGAAATAAAATATCCAAAAGGTGTACAGGTTCTGTAAGAACTTCGATTCTCTTAAAGTTAGTGAATCGAACTCCCTATGGTAAAATACAATTTAATAAGCGGGTATAGTTTAGTGGTAGAACACGTCCTTGCCAAGGATGAAACGGGAGTTCGATTCTCCCTATCCGCACAAATATAAAAAACATCTAGGTGAAACCTAGATGTTTTTTTATTTTAGGTAAAACAACCTCGTGAAACTCTTTGGAACTAACTTATTTCTGGTAAATCACTTGAGTTGGATAGGCCATCTCAATTTCCTCTTTTTCAAAAGCCTCCATAATCTCAATATTAATCTTTTGCTGAATATCCATATACTTTTTATAATCATCTGTTTCTACAAAATAAGCCACATCAAAATTCAAAGCAGAATCATCAAAACGATTAAAATGAGCTCTATCAAATCTAGCTTCACTTATTTCTGAAATAATTCCTTTAACCGTTTTAGGAATTTCCTTAATCTGTTTTAAAGGTGTTTCATAAACCACACCAAAAGAAAAATTTACCTTTCTCTCTTTTAATTTCTTGAAATTATGAATCTGAGTTGAAGTTAATTCTTGGTTAGAAAAAACAATTTCCTCACCTTGAGATGCCTGAACTCGAGTAGTCTTAATTCCAATTTTTTTAACCGTACCACTTTGATCACCCACTCGAATAAAATCACCTGGTAAAAAAGGTTTGTCGAAAAAAATTGCAAATGAACTAAACAGATCACCTAAAATATTCTTCATGGCAAAAGCAAAAGCAATACCTCCAATTCCTAATCCTGCCACTAACGAAGTTACATCGATACCCAGGTTAGATAAAATTAATAACAAACCAAATGACCAGATTAATACCTTGGCAAAAATTCCTAAATAGGAAAATGCTAATTTAGTTCCAACATCTTCTTTTTTATTAGATATTTTTTCAAAAACATAATCCACCAAAATAAGAATTGCTTTAATTATTTGATAAACAATTAGTATAATTAAAATACCACTAATAATTTCTAAAACACTTTCTTTTAATTCTAAAAAAGGTAATACAAAATAAATAGACAGAAAATAATAAAAAGGTGGTTTCAAGCTTCGAACAGCTTCAATTAAAATATCATCTATATCTGTTTCTGTAGTCTTCGCTAATTTTTTAAGACGATTCAAGATAACTAACTGAAAAATCTTAAATACAATTAAAAATAAAATTAGAGCTCCAAGAGTTATTAAATAATCTAAAACAGAATTTCCCAACAAAATAATATTCCAACTAGCCTGTGATAATTGATTAAACATAATTACAATTAATTTAATTACTAAAAGTGATAATTTTTTTATACTATCTTTTTTATTCTACACTCCCCTACTTTTATTATCAATTAAAAATAATCTTAATTTTTTATCATTTAATATTAAAATAAAATTAGTTACTATTCTTAAAAAATAAAAATTAAAGAAGGTAAAAAAATAAAACAATAAGAATTTAAATTATTAGTTACATATCAAATACACTATTAGAAAAATAAATTAAATTCGTTCTTCCTTAAAATCAACACTAACTAATAAAACAAAATAAAAATAATATCACAATAGAAAAACAACATAATAACCAAAAAATTATTCTTCGTAACAACTTAAAAAAAATAATAATAATAAAAAATACTTTTAAGTATTTTCACAATCATTTAAGAAAAACGAACAAACTAAAAATCAAAAGAAAAATAAATTAAAAAAACTTTTCAAAATTATTTTTGATTTAATAACTAAATATTTTCATTGAAGACATCAAATTAGAATTATTTAACACTAACAATCTTAACTTCAATTCTCTTGCTTAAATAAAAACAATATAAGTATCGAGACAAATAAAATTTTTTCATAGACAACAACAACACAAAAAAATTTGGAAGAATCTAAAATATTATCAATTATTTTAAACTTCTTTAATATCAAAACTCTATTCAATTCTTTTTCCATTATAGAAAAATTTTAAATATAAATTCCAAACAACAAATTTAAATTAAAGTTCAATCTATTAATTAAAATAATTATTTTTTAATATAACAAATTACATTACAGCCACCAAGATTAAATTTCTAAATTAATTTCTCAAAACATCTAGTTTTAAAAACTATCATATATTTAAATATTATTGAACAAACTTGACAAATAAAACCTTAGATGTTATAACTACAAATAGTTATTAGTTGTTCTTATTTTAAATAAATTAAAAAACGGGAGGAAAAGATGGAGACAATGTACAAAGGACAATCAGCATTAGCAACAGAAGAAGAAACAAAAAAGATCTGGTGGCAAAGCCAAATCTTTCTGTTGATTATGTTTATAGGAATTGTGGCCTTTATGATGTTTGTGGGATGGGTTGTTACATCTTACTTACAAACTCCTTATGCTCACTGGTCAGTGAGTAAACAGGAAATTATTTCAGTCTACACCGCTAATGGGGAGAAATTACCGATATCTCCCCTCCCAAAAAAGTATGAGATTATCAACGTTCAATAATTGATGATCTCATGTAACAACGGACTATGTCTTTCAAGACACAGTCCGTTTTTTTATTCTCAAAAACTTAAATAATTAGACTAAATGTGGTAAGATACCAATGTTAAAAACAAATAAACGGGGTGTGGTGTAACGGCTAACATTCTCGCTTTGGGAGCGAGCGACTCCGGGTTCGAATCCCGGCACCCCGACAAAGTCATACTCTCTAGAAACATACTTATAAACGAATATTATTTGATAGTATTATCAAGTAAAAGGGATTCGAACGGTGATAGGAAAAGCCCTTAATAGGCTTTTCCGAGCCGCGACCAACAACACTTAGTAGATTTCGAGCCTGCCTACCGGCAGGCAGGCTTTGGCGAAGAAATATACTTAGTGATTGTGAGTCAAATCCTGGCACCCCGACAATTAAAAACAAATTTAAAATTATAAATAAAAAACTCGCTTTTTTAAGAAAATAACCTTAAAAAAGCGAGTTTGTTTTGTAATACCTTAACCCTTTGGAGAAATTAGTTCTTCTGAACAATCCCAAGGTTCACGATAATAAATACCTTGGGAATAAACTTCACCGTTAGGTAACGAAAATTCTGACAAAATGAATTTGTATTGAATCTCACCATAAGCCTCTGCGCCTACAGCAATATCAAACATAGCCTCACCCCGTTCATTAAAATAAATCGGAGAGTAGTAAAGATACTCCCCTATTTTTACATCAACAATATCTCCTTCCTTTATATCCAAAGAGAAAAAAGAACGGGCGGTAAATGAAACATCCACAATTTGATCATCCAAACATACACTAGACAGCCAAATCTCAAATGGCGGGACAATAATCGTTTGTTGGTATAAAAAATACCAACCTTTATTGAGGTAAACTTTTACCTCAAAATTATATTTGCCCGTCGATGGAATATATACACCGCCTGTAGCTTCCTTGTATGAAGGAATTAACTCAAAGGTATCCCCAACCTGCGTCGTTTGCATTGGTTTTGTCCATGAAACCAATGAATCGTTTACAGAAAAAGAGATTTTATACTTCGGATTAACTTCTTGAGCAAAGAAATTGACAACATATTTTCCGTCTTCATTTTCCCATTGTCCGAACCAAACTGACGGAATCATAATTTGATTTCCCACCACAGAATCAACAACTGATTCTGTTTTTCTCGAAGATCCTATGGACGATGAACGAACAGGTTTCCAAGCCATATTAGGTTGTACTTCTACAACCTCAGGATTTCCAGCTCTTACCCATTTGAGTTTTTGAGGCCCGCTACCTTCAGCCAAACATAAACACGGTATAAAAACAAATACAACTGCCAAAACAACCAATAAACTTAATATTTTTCTCATCTCTTTATCTCCTTTTTCTATCAAAAAGTTAATGTTTGCCTATCATTCATCCAATTTTATAATTTATTTACCTCCCTTCCTATATAAGATTTTTATCAAAGAACTTAACAATCCACAGTAAATCATATATATTTTTTCAACTTTGTCAATAGATACTTTTCAATTAAATTATAATATCTTCAAAATACTTGATTCTAGAAATATTGTCCTTTAAATCTAAAAACACAATAATAATATCAAATTGCCATTCCCTATCACCATTAATCTTTTTATCTAATAAGTAAGTCTTAAAAACACGAGACAGTCGTTGCAACTTCCAAGGGTGAACATTGTTACCTAGTTGATAATTATCCATTTTAGAGCTAATTTTGGACCTTATACCATCACAAGAGACTGTTTTTACCTCCACAAAATGAATCTTATTGTTTCCTTTGTTTATTGCCACAATATCAATTTCGCCCCACTTCTTTAAATAATTCCTTTCTTTAATTTTTAAATCCTTCTTCTTAAGAAATTTGCAAGCTAAATTCTCACCAATATCCCCTATTCTTCTTTTCTCTGTTTTTGTCATTTACACAAAAAATTACCTCTAACCTTCTAACTAAGTTTACTAAAAAACCTTACTTCCCAATAAAACAACTTTTAAATAGACTTTATTTTTTGATATTTTATAGTATTTTATAAATTATTAGATGTTTCTTAGTAACATTGCCTTTTATTAAATTAAGTATTTTTTAAACCCAGATTTTAATAGCCAAAATTATTTGTCTTTTTGTCTTTTTTTAAAAATAACTTTATTTTAAGCCTTATTCTATTAAAAAAGCATCTTTTTAATAAGACAATTTACATTCTTCTAAAGGTCAACTTATGCACTTTATACACTGTTTTATCCACAGTTTCATAAATTAAAAAAGGAAAATTAGAAATTAATAAACACATTAATATAGATTTATAGCAAAATAGTTTATGCAGAATAGGAGAATCGGTCACAAATATTTTGTTTTGCAAAATTTCACGTCCTCCTATTTTATATCTAGCTTCGCTCTACTGACTTTGCGGGCTCCGCCGTTCGATTCTCCACGAAAAGCCCGCAGGGGCTTTTCTCATCCCACCCATTCATTCCACCCTAAAGGATGTTATTCATGTGCGGGATGGGAACCGTCCTGACGATCACTTAGTAAAATTATTCGTTCGTAAACTCACTCTAATTTTACTAAGTGTCGCGGGACACGGCTCATTATTACTCCTTTTAGTCGTAATATACTCCGCCGTTCGATTCTCCACGAAAAGCCCGCAGGGGCTTTTCTCATCCCACCCATTCATTCCACCCTAAAGGATGTTATTCATGTGCGGGATGGGAGAATCGAACTCCCGACCTCAGCTTGGAAGGCTGATGTTATACCACTTAACCAATCCCGCTTACTTAAACAAACCCATTATAGCATAAAAAATACACTTGTTTCAATATTTTTTATTATAATGTATAATTCAGCCAACGCCCTCGTAGTGAAATGGATATCACAACGGTCTTCGGAACCGTTATTGCAGGTTCGAGTCCTGCCGAGGGCACAAGTTTATTTCATAAATTTGTGTTTGAGACAGGATTCGAACGGTGATAGGAAAAGCCCTTAATAGGCTTTTCCGAACCGCGACCAACAACACTTAGTAGATTTCGAGCCTGCCTACCGGCAGGCAGGCTTTGGCGAAGAAATATACTTAGTGATTGTGGGTCGAGTCCTGCCAAGGGTACAAAAAATACAACAATGAAAATTACTCAGTCTAAAATACCCAAAGAAGTTACACGTGTAACAAACACACTCGAAAATGCTGGTTTTGAGGCTTATTTAGTTGGTGGTTGTGTTAGAGATCTATTAATAAAAAGAAAACCAAAAGATTGGGACATTACTACCAATGCTAAACCAGAAGATATATTAAACCTGTTTAAACATACTTTTTATGAAAATAACTACGGAACAGTTGGGATTGTTTCAGATGAAACATTAGAAGAAAATCTAAAAACTATAGAAGTTACACCTTATCGGATAGAAGGTAAGTATTCAGATAGCCGTCATCCAGATACTATTATTTTTAGCAATAAGTTAGAAGACGATCTAAAAAGAAGAGATTTTACTATTAATGCTATAGCTTTTAGTATTTCAGAGAATAAATTAATTGACTTTTATAAAGGACAAGAAGACCTAAAGGACAAAATTATTCGAACTGTGGGAAAACCAAATGACCGTTTTAATGAAGATGCTTTAAGATTATTAAGAGCTATCCGCTTTGCAACAGAACTAAACTTTACGATAAACACTGAAACTGAAGAATCTATAATAAAATTAGCAAAAAACTTGAAAAATATCTCTCAAGAAAGAATTAGAGAGGAGTTTATAAAAATACTAATGTCCGACATGCCAATGGATGGTCTGATTTTAGCCCAAAAACTAGGTATTTTAAAATATATACTACCTGAATTAGAATTGGGAATAGGAGAAAAACAAAAGGGTGCTCATATTTATACCATTTGGGAACATAACTTGAGAGTATTACAACATGCTGCTGATAGAAAATGGTCATTGAACATAAGATTGTCAGCTATACTACATGATATAGCTAAACCCCACACCAAAAGATGGAACAAAGAGAAAGAAGAATTTACCTTTTATGGTCATGACGTGGTGGGGGAAAGAGTTTCACGTGAAATCTTAGAACGTCTAAGATTCTCAAAAGAGACTATTGACATAGTAACCAAATTAGTTAGAAACCACATGTTTTTCTCAGATATTGACAAAATAACCCTATCAGCTGTTCGTAGGATTATTAGTAATGTTGGCCCAGAAAACGTTCGGGATCTTATGAAGTTAAGAGCTTGTGACAGGATTGGTATGGGAAGACCTAAAGAAAATCCCTACAGACTAAGAAAGTACAAGGCAATGATAGAAGAAGCTATGAAAGACCCTGTTTCTGTTAAAATGCTTAAGATAGACGGAAAGAAATTAATGAATGTTTTACGTGAAACGCCTGGACCAAAGATTGGTTTTATGCTAAACGCCTTAATGGAAGAAGTTTTGAATGATCCAAACCTGAACACAATTGAATACCTAGAGAATAAAGCACAAGAACTAAACAAATTATCTCTTGAACAATTAAAACAATTAGCTGAAAGCGGTAAAATAAAAAAGGAACAAAAAGAAGCTGAAGAAATAAAAGTTATCAGAGGAAGACATCACGTAAAATAACAACATTTAGTTTCACGTGAAAACTAAATCACTTGGAGGTTCAACCCTGTCTACCGGCAAGCAGGCTCCAAGTGATTTTTTATGTACATAAACAAAGCCCCATCATTGTGATAGGGCTTATAAATTGTAAGAAGATAGAGATCTTCTTTAAAACAAAAAGAACAAAAAACTAAACTACAAACAAATTAATTAACACAACTAAAAAATGATAAGTTGTGTTGTAATTTCAAAGAACTAACTGTCCTTTATAATAATATTCGTAAAGGACATTGTAAAGGACATGTTGTGGATAACTTGTCCTTTACACAAATACTTTAGAACCAACTAAACCATATTACCTTCTATTATGAAATTTTTTGTGAGTTTCTCTCAAATGTTTGTCTGTCATATGGGTATAAATTTGAGTCGTAGAGATGTTAGAGTGACCTAGCATCATTTGCACTGAACGAATGTCTGCTCCATTCTGCAATAAATCTGTCGCAAAGGAATGACGAATAATATGTGGTGTCACTTTCTTAGTAATCCCAGCTTTTATCGCATAATGCTTCACAATTCTTTCCACTGATCGAACTGTTAAACGATGTCCACTTTGTCTGCTTAAAGAAGTAAACAGAGCCTCACTCATATCTTTTCTTTTAGCTAGATAGTCTTTAACCGCTTGTTTAGCTACCTCAGAGAAAAATACTACACGCACTTTATCACCTTTACCTCGAACAGACATTTCATCTTTCTTTAAATCAATATCACTATTCAAAGCACATAATTCAGACACACGCAAACCAGTAGAAAATAATAATTCTAAAATAGCCTTATCACGTAACCCTTTCAAATCTTTTATCTCAGGAGCATCTAACAACCTTCCTAGTTCATCAATAGAAATTAAGTCTAGAGATCTCTCTGAGACCTTAGCTAACTCAATTCTTTCTGGTGGTAAAGATTTGATTTCTCTCTTAACTAAATATTTTAAAAAACCTCGTAGAGCAATCAAATAATAATTTTGAGTTCTTTTTTTAAGGGTACCTTTTGCTACAGTCGTCTGTCGATTCAACCACAAACGATATTTTCTAACCACTTCATCAGTAACCATTTGTGGTTTATCTACCTTCACAAAACCAAGAAAATTATTTAAATAGCGATTATAATTTTCAATAGTTTTCAAACTTCTTCCTCTTTCAATTTCTAAGTATTCTAAATATTCTTTTTTCAATTGTTTTAAATTCATAGTTTTATTATATCTTACTCAAAAATATTGTGCGACTCAAAATAAAAATCGCTCCTAAAGTTAATTTATGTTAAAATATTTTATTATCACTAATAATAAAATAAAAATATGGAACAAACTAATGATTTTTTTAAACCAAGAATTCCTAAAAAGGAAAACATCTCCAAAGAGATATTAATAATAGAAAGTGCAACAGAAGCTGAAGTAGGAAATTTAAAAGGTGCTGTCATACAATTACTTGAAAAAAAAGGAGGTCACGATAAACTGATCAAAAACATAAAAGAAGGTAAGATTTCTCTCGGTCTACATGAACAAAAATTCCTAAACATGGGGAAAATAGCGGAAAAAGAAACAGAAGCAAGAGGAGAAGAATTTGATAGCACTGATTTTCTTATAACAAGAGCTAATATCGTAATGAATGAATTGACAAGTTAAACTCCTATAATACTGTTGTTAACATTGCAGCAATAGAGTTTACACTTTAGAGTGTAAAGTATGAATAAATTTGACGCAAAATATATGTTTTTGAAGGAAAACAAGTTAAAACAAATTATTAATAAAGAAAAGACAGTTATTAAAGTAGCCGAGGAATTAGCAGTATCTAGGCAATCTATACATAAGTGGGTAAACAGATACAAAAGATTTGGTATAAAAGGTTTAATAGAAAGAAAGAAAACTGGTTGTAAGAAAGCTCATAATCGAACATCTCCAGTAGTAGAACAATTAGTAATTAACATATCAAGAAAGTATTGGAATGATGGGGTAATAACATTACGTGATCATTTACTTTATGAAAACAATTTTGATTTAAATCCAACAACCATATATCGAATCCTTAAACGAAATAATATTAGATATACAACTAAATACCCACACACAAGAAAGAAATGGAAAAAGAAACTCTATTCCCATCAAATCCCTGGTTTAGAGTTACAAATGGATACTAAGTATCCCTATGGCTATAAACAAGGTAAAGTTATTTACACTGTCATCGATGATGCAACAAGATGGGTTTATGTTTGGAGTTATTCTACTGCTAATGCAGAAAATACTTTAGATTTTATTAAAAGAGTTAGAGATAAAGCTCCTTTTCTTATACAAAAGATTAGAACAGATAACGGAAAAGAATTCATTGCTTTGAAGGTTAGGAAATATTTAAAAGATAATAGTATCGTTCATAGAACTAATACACCCTATTGTCCTGAAGAGAATGGTAAGATAGAAAGATTCCATAGAACTCTAAACGAAAAAGCTTTACGCTTCGGTTTTAAACCTTCCTTTACTCTAGATGAAATGCAATACCGACTTAGTTTATTTCTTTATTACTATAATTACAGAAAGAAACATCGTGGTTTAGGAATGGATGGAAAGACCCCTATCGAAAGACTACAAGAATTGGGAAGTGTAAACTTGACGCTGCAATGCTACAAAAATTGACAAATATTAATAATAAATATAATATTTACTTAGGTTAAGAGAATATCTTTAACTTGATAAACTGGATAGATAAAGAGGATTCACAATCCCACGACTTATATCCTTATCTTGTCAAAGAGACAGCTCAGGCTACATGGAAGATTCCAGATATTATTTTCTGGGGCAAGATCATCCTTCGCAATCGCGAAATAGGGATAAGCCAGAGAGAGGAAGATTCTCTTAACCTACACCAGCCGCTGAGAACTTTCAGCGGTTTTTTTATCCTTTAAAAATCTGAGTACCAGATTCTGAATCTTTAATTAAATAACCTAAATTTTGAATAATATCTCTTAATTCATCTGATTTAATCCAATTTTTGTCAACCCGAGCCTGATCTCTTTCTTTAATAAAACTTTGAATATCTTCTGGTAATTTACCAAATTCTAATTCTTGGTGAGAACCGTTATTTTCTTTTAATTTTAAACCTAACACTTTATCAAAATCTAAGATAGTGGCTAATTTGTCTTCATTAGATATACCTGATTTTAGTAATTCTTGAACTATCACCAATGATTGAGGTAAATTAAAATCATCACCAATTTTTTCTTTGAATTTTTCTTGATAGTCTTTTGATACTTCACCAATTCCTTCTCCTAATTCACTAATTTGATTATAAAGATGATCTAAACCATTTTGAGCTGCCTCTAAAGCTTCCCAAGTGAAGTTTTGTTTAGAACGATAATGTGTTTGAGAAAAGAGAAAACGTAAAGCTAGAGAATTAAAACCTTTCTTTTTAACTTCTTCTAAAAAAACTACATTTCCTAAAGATTTTGACATTTTTCCACCATCAAAACCTAAATGCTCATTATGTAACCAGTAATTAACATATTTTTTATCATTAGCTGATTCACTTTGAGCAATTTCATTAGTATGGTGAGTGGGAATATGTTCTATACCACCCATATGAACATCAATAGTATCTCCTAAGTGTTTTTTAGCCATAGCCGAACATTCGATATGCCAACCAGGGAAACCATCACCATTTTCTACTAGAGGTGATTGAAAAGGGGATGGCCAATTTTGCAAGGCATTTTTGTGTTTACCAGCTTTAAAAAACCAAATTACAAAATCAGTTGATTGTTTTTTTTGTTTGTCATTAACAGTACCCGTTCCAGCCCCTGCCATCAAATCTTCAATTTTTTGTCCAGACAATTGAGTATAATTTTCCAATTTGGAAGTATCAAAATATATAGCTAAATCAGTTGTATAGGCAAAACCTTTATTTAAAAGAGTTTGTACCATATCAATTATTTCTGAAATGTAATTAGTAGCTAAACAGCGAGTAGTAGGCGAAGTAATATTTAAATCGTTAGCATCTTGCTCATAGATTTTAATATACTTACTTGTAATTTCTGCTGGAGAGAGACCTTCTTTTTTTGAACCTTTTTCCATCTTATCTTCACCACCATCTCCATCAGAAGTTAAATGACCAACATCAGTATAATTAGAAACAAAATTTACATTATAACCGAGATATTCAAAAGAACGACGAATAGAATCAGCACAAAAAACACCTCTTAAATTACCAATATGTTGTTGAGAATAAACAGTAGGGCCACAGTAATAGAAAGTAACCTTACCATCTTTAAGAGGCTTAAATTCCTGTTTTTCTCTTCCTAGAGTGTTGTAAATTTTTAAAACCATTTTTTATATTTAAAATACACAAACATTATACCTGTAGCAGCAACCATTCCCCCCATAATATACCAAAAATCATACTTTATTCCAATGACTGGTATAAAAACTGCATTCATTCCAAAAATAGAAGCTATTAAAGATAAAGGAAAAGTAACAAAAGCTAAAATTGTAAAAATCTTCATAGTTTCATTCTGTTTTGTTGCTAAGAGTGAATCATTGGTTCCTCTTAATTCTTTCAAGTTTTCAATATTAGTGTTTAAAATATGAGAAACCTTACGGTATTTATTATTGATATCCCGGAGATAATAGTTAAAACCTTTGTCAAAAAATTTAGTACCAATTTCTTCTAGAGAATCTAGAATTTCTTGGTGATAAACAGTAGCTTGTTTAAAATCAAGTAAACTATGATTAACTTTAGAAATTTCTCGTACCATTTGTTTTTCATTACCACCAAAAATACCTTTTTCCATTCCTTCCTGAAGATTTTCAACATAGTCTAATTCATTGATTAAAGTTTCGTAAAGTTCTTGGATAATATAACAAAAAAGATAACCGGCATGTTCCCAATTTTTTTTGTTATCTAAAACAGCTTCTACTTCAAAAGTTTTAGAAACTTTTTGAAAAGGATTAAAGGAATTATAACGAGTAGTAATTAAAAAATCTTTACCAATAATAAAATCAACTTCGATATTTTCACTATTTCTTCCATCTTTATTATGTCTTAAAATAGGAAAGTGTAGAATCAAATAAATAAAATTTTTATGAAGTTCTACCGATGGTCTAAAAGTTGGAATTAATAATTCATTAGCTACTAAAGGATGAATTTTATAGTCATCCATTAAAGATTTAATTTCTCTACGATTAGGTTCTTCTAAATCTATCCAAGTAACATTTTTTGAAGTATATTTTTTTATCATAGATAACTAATTAAAATAGTAATAAAAGTTAATAATATTTTACTATATTTAAATAGTATTACCAACTGCTCCTATAAATTATGACTATCATATAGTCATAATTTACTAAAACTAAAAAATTATGTTAAAATATATCAAAATATGAAAGCTAAAATTGATAAAAATATAATAATTAAAATTACTCCAATTATCTTATTTCTAGGTCTTATAGGAGGTAGTTTTATTTTAGGGACTAAAGTTAATTTTTCTCAAACACATTTAGCTGAAATTGAGAATAAAAATAATGAACAAGTTTCCAAACTAAATTTTAATACCTTTTGGGATACTTGGCAAATTTTAGATAAGAAGTTTGTTAAGGATAAAGAAATAGAGAATGAGGAAATTACTAATCAAGATAAAATTTGGGGAGCCATTCAAGGTTTAACTAAATCTTTTGGAGATCCATATACAATCTTTTTACCACCTTCTGAATCAGAAATGTTTGAAAGTGAGATAGAAGGAAGTTTTGAAGGAATTGGAATGGAAATTGGAATCAGAGATGGTTTTTTAATTGCAATTTCTCCTTTAAAAGATACTCCTGCTGAAAAGTCTGGAATGAAACCTAAAGATAAAATTTTAGGAATTGACGGTAAATCTACTAAAAATATGGATACTACCGCAGCTGTTAAAATTATTAGAGGTGAAAAAGGAACAGATGTAATTTTACTTGTTGAAAGAGAAGGGAAAGATGAACCTTTCGAAGTATCTATTACACGAGATGTGATAAATATCCCAACCATTGATACTGAAGTAAAAAGTAGTGATGGTAAGACTAGTTCTGAAAATAATGACAATATTATAGATGGGGTTTTCATTATACGACTTTATAGTTTTACTGCTGTCTCACCTAACCTCTTTAGAGAAGCTCTTAGAGAATTTGTTGAAACTCAAGAAGCTAATAAATTAATTATTGATTTAAGAGGTAATCCAGGTGGTTACTTAGAATCAGCTACTGATATTGCTAGTTGGTTTTTACCCATAGGGAAGGTTGTTGTTACAGAAGATTATGGAGGAAAAGAACCTAATAAGGTTCACTCTAGTAAAGGTTACGACATCTTTAACGATAATTTGAAAATGGTTATCCTAGTTGATGGTGGTTCTGCTTCAGCTTCTGAAATTTTAGCTGGAGCTCTTCATGAATACGGTAAAGCTACTTTAGTTGGCACTAAAACCTTTGGTAAAGGTTCTGTTCAGGAATTAATTAAAATTACCTCAGAGACTTCTTTGAAAGTAACCGTAGCTCGTTGGTTAACCCCAAATGGAAATTCTTTCTCTCACGATGGAATTGAACCAGATGTTGAAATTGAAATCACTGAAGATGATATTGAATATATTAAAGATGGGGGAGATCCACAATTAGACAAAGCTATTGAAGTTCTTAACGAAATGTAGATATTGACATATCATAGTAATTATATTACTATAGTAAATAGATAAATTAGTTCATTTTTAAAACCTTTTTAGAAGGAGAAGAAAAATGTCCAAAAAAAGAAAACATATTTCCGAAAACATTTTTTGTGAACTGGCAGATATAATTGCCGCAGGTAAAATAAAAAAAGTTAAATTAACCACAGAACAAGAAGTTGGTAAACAACACCTTATTAATTGTTCTAAATGCCGAAAAGAGATGAGAACTTTGGTGAGAATTCTTCATCAAGATAAAGTTAAAGATTCTTTTTATGACAGGGAAGGAAACGTTGTTGAGGAATCTTCTACTCTTTTGTTTTAAGTTTATTGAGACTTAAATAAACGCCTAATTTGAAAAAAAATTAGGCGTTTTTTTTAAATTTGAAAATAACCATTTATCTGTTATAATACAACGATAAATTAAATAAACGTTCGGATTATATGAAAATTAAGTATTAGCATAATCATTTTTGTAAATCCTCACTTGAAATTATATGAAAGTCATTCTAACGCAAGACGTCGCAAAAATTGGTAAAAAGTTTGAAGTAAAAAGTGTTTC
>Ga0307990_1002529_pt1 | contig 14558 bp, 11 predicted proteins | sample EllFjometagen129_FD_203168 | JGI IMG/M metagenome (GOLD analysis project Ga0307990, IMG submission 203168) | Marine microbial communities from Ellis Fjord, Antarctic Ocean - #129 | ecosystem: Environmental > Aquatic > Marine > Unclassified | place: Southern Ocean | collected 2014-10-08
AAGGCATCGCTTGAGGTCACCCCGAACCATTAGCTCCTTGATGAGGAGTCCGGCCATGATGGTCTTACCGGCGCCAGGATCATCTGCGAGAAGAAAGCGCATCGGCTGACGAGGCAGCATCTCTTCATAGACTGCTGATATTTGATGCGGCAAGGGCATGATGATGCTGGTGGTGATCGCAACATATGGATCAAACAGCCAAGCAAGATTGATCCGATACGCTTCTGAGACAAGACGAAGGAGCGCACCGTCCCCATCAAAGGACCAGGGCTTACCGCCGGCGACAACCTCGATGCCCGGTTCATCGTCACGATAGATGAGGCGTTCTCCATACTGGCCAGAGGAGTCCTTGTAGACAAGCTTCATTGCCTGGTCTCCGATCCACTCTGCCGAGACGACGGTCGCAACACCAGTGGGCGAGATGCCGCTCATCCGCGCTCCAGCAGTCAATTCCTCTAGCTTCGCCATTCGTAAAATTCCTTTCCCATCCCTGGGGCGGGAGAAAGTAAATAGTACACATCAACATGGTCTGGGTTCAGGGGGAATTCGCGAACCGCCACGCCTTTAGTGGTGTGAAGATTCATCACGTCACGATTCTGGACAATCCACCCTGTCATGCCGAGCATCCCATCAATGACAATGCGGGCTTTCTCTTCCGGAGTTTTAGCGCCGGGAGCGTTCATAAATTTCCCCGTCAGTTTCGCTCAATCTGATAACCCGGCCAATCGAAGGGATACAATGAATCCAGATTTCACATAACCTTCAAACGCGCCTGACATTAAAGCGATTTCAGATCATAGGCCTCCGGCGATTCAACGTCAACGCGCAGCGCCGATACTCCGCACACAAAAATCCGTACGCACGGTCAATTTCCACACACCGGAAAAAATAATACACCGACCGGCATTTCACCGGCTGAGTGGGTCCCCTTTAAGGCGAGCCGAAGTCCCGGGGCCTTGCTTTGTCAGCCCAGAGGTTCAGACGGTAGGTCGGAAGTATGCGGGCGGTTTCTCATCCCGCGACCCAACAGGGAGCTGGTCGAGCACGACGAGGAGGAGGCCGAGAGCGAAGACACCTTGAAGTGGACTGTGCCTATAACCGTGCCCAGAATAATGGCCCATAACGGGAACTAACCGGAAGTATCCGGAAGTAACGAGAGGTGCGTGGAATGCATAAAAGCGAGATAATGCAAGGGAAGCGCCGTAATCTCGCATAGTTAGATGTTTCCGTTCGTTAGGGTTCGAACCCCGTCGCCCGCTAAATGAAAGATGGTCCATAAGGCATTGTTTTTGCGGGCCTTTTCTCATTTTACAAGCCTCAAATGACTGGATCTTTCAGGCCGTTGACAGATTTCTTGACAACTTTCTTGCTTTTCAAGCCCAGGGAGCAGGCGATCTACGGCGTCTTTCGCTGCCTGACCAGGGCTGTGCGTGTACCTCATCGTGACACGAATATCGGAATGGCCAAGGATTTTTTGTACGACTTCAAACGAAGTCCCATTCAGAACGAGCAGCGAAGCGAAGGAATGCCGAATGTCGTGAAAGCGAATGCGCTTCAATCCCGCCTTCACGCAAACTCGATGAAAGGGTTTACGAAATGAATATGCCGTCACTTGGTGCCCCTCTGGACTCACAATTGGTGCTAAACGCCTATCAGCATCAGAGGATGATTCTCCCAATTTGCTATTTCATGTTTTTAAGTTCACCATTCGTTGAGAATTTTCAAATTGACGGGGATAATAAATGCGAACGCCGGTAATTTTTTGGACTTTGCTTTTGGCTTGCCTGCTTTCTTTTTCTATTTCGTGCGGCGGAGGCGGAGACGACGATGATTCCGATGATGACGATGCTGGGGAAAGCGAATACGGGGCCTGCTGCGTCGATGGCGCCTGCTCAGTGACAACATACGCTGATTGTTCCGGTTCCTGGCAGGGACCGGGCACGAATTGCGATCCTAATCCGTGCGTTGACGACGACGTGGATGATGACGTTGACGACGATGTTGATGACGACGCGGATGATGACGTTGACGACGATGTTGATGACGACGCGGATGATGATACGGACGACGACACAGACGATGATGCGGACGATGACGTAGATGATGATGACACAACGGAGCCGACAACAACGACGACTGTCGAACCAACGACCACAACGACGCAGGAGCCGACCACGACGACCACGGTTGCACCGACGACAACAACGACGCAGGAGCCAACCACGACGACCACGGTTGCGCCAACAACCACAACGACGCAGGAGCCGACCACGACGACCACGGTTGAGCCAACAACCACAACAACCACGCAGGAACCGACCACAACGACAATTGTCACAACAACTTCGACAACAACCACGACAGGGAATCCCGACGCCGAGGAAGTTATCGTGCCTGCAGGTACTTTTTGGATGGGTTGCGAACCGGACGACTCTGAATGTGAATTAAATCCGAACGAACATCCTCGACACGAAGTAGAAATGTCGGAATACTACATTGACGTGTTTGAAGTAACCAATGAGAAATACGCCCAATACATGAACCTGCATAATCCTTTGAATGATTGCTATGACTACACATGTGTGGAATCGTCTCATAAGGCCAGTAGCAAAGGGATATATGAGGAAAGCGGAGTCTGGATGGTTGACGAAAGATATGAGTCTCGTCCTGTAGTTGGCGTAACATGGTATGGTGCGTTAGCGTATTGCGAAGCACAGGATAAGTCTTTGCCGACAGAAGCGCAATGGGAAAAAGCGGCAAAAGGTGGAGATGAGCATTACATCTATCCCTGGGGTAATACATGGAACTATTATTCGACTAACTGGGCCAATCAGATGGACGAATATGAAAGAATTTCAGAGTTGCCGAAGACAACTCCAGTGGGTTATTTTAATGGCGACATTTATGATGAAGGTACTATGTGGGAATACCAAACCATGGATGGACGCAGTCCTTACGGAGCACATGACATGCTCGGCAATGTTGACGAATGGGTCTATGATAGCTATCAAGCTGATTACTATTCTCAAACGCCCGCTGGAGGTTGGGTAGATCCTGTTGGCCCGGATGAAGTCAACCGCAAGGTATTTAAGGGAGGTAACTGGAATAATTCAAATCCAAGCTGGGAACAGAGAAACAGCCTTAGAGAAAATGAGCTTTCTTTTGATTCCAATGGTAGAATCGGTTTTCGATGTGCATTTGCCTCACCAACGACTACTTCCACAACAACGACTACGATTGCACCAACAACGACAACCACGGTTGCACCGACGACCACAACCACGCAGGAACCGACCACGACAACCACGGTTGCGCCAACAACCACAACGACGCAGGATCCAACCACGACGACCACGGTTGCGCCAACAACCACAACGACGCAGAATCCGACCACAACAACTATCGAGACTACAACGACGACGGTTGCGCCGACCACGACCACGACGACCACGTCCACAACGACAACAACGGCGTGTCCGGGATGTTACATTGGAGAGACTTGTTTGGCGGAAGATGAGGTTAATCCCGACAATATCTGCGAAATATGCAAACCCGATCAGGATCGCTTCGACTGGTCCTCAAACGACGGCGAATTGTGTGACGATGAAGAATTCTGCAACGGAACGGATGCCTGCCTGGAGCGCACTTGTTCCGATCATTCAGGCGACCCCTGCCCGGATGATGGCTTATGGTGCACCGGTGTGGAAGGCTGCAACGACATTCTTGAAGAATGTGAGCAGCTCAACATCCCGGAATGTCCTGATGACAACCTGTTCTGTACCGGAAATGAATTCTGCGACGAGGTAAATGATCTGTGCGACAGCGAAGGCGATCCATGCGAAGATGGAACGATTTGCGATGAAGAGAACAATGTTTGCGTGACGACAACGACGACGACAAGCACATCCACTTCGACAACGACAACCGTTGAAACTACAACAACCACGACCCAGGAACCAACCACGACGACTACAGTAGAACCGACCACAACAACCACGACAGGGAATCCCGACGACGAGGAGGTTTCCGTGCCCGAGGGCGCATTCCAGATGGGTTGCGAGCCGGAGGATGAAAATTGCTCAAATAATGAATCGCCCCGCCACGAGGTCTGGTTGTCCGCGTATTCCATCGATACATACGAAGTGACCAACGAAAGTTACGCGGAGTTTCTGACTTGGCACGGCAACGTCTGCGAGGGGTACGGGTGCGTGGGTGCGGATTCTTCTTCTCTGCGCCTCAGCGAATCCGACGGCGTCTGGTCAGTCGATTCCGGTTATGAAGATCATCCTCTGGTAGAAGTGACTTGGTACGGCGCAAGGGCTTATTGCGAGTCGCAAGGCAAGCGTTTGCCGACGGAAGCCGAGTGGGAAAAGGCCGCCAAGGGCGCTGCGGAACACTACATCTACCCTTGGGGCGACACGATGATCACCAATGCCGCAAATTACTTGGACTCCGGTGACCCCTTTGACAACGGCACAACTCCGGTGGGGTACTTCGACGGCAGCGATCACGGCGGCGCGTATCAGACGACTGATGGACGCAGTCCTTATGGCGCGCACGATATGGCTGGCAATGCGTGGGAATGGGTGAACGACTGGTACTCGTCAACCTACTATTCCACCAGCCCATCAACCGATCCTCCGGGACCGGTTTCCGGTGGGTACCGTGTTTTGCGCGGCGGTTGCCGGGGCTATGGTTTCATGTACCTGCGTGCGTCGGACCGGGCCTCGGGCGTCCCTCGCAACACGTACGGCTACTACGGGTTCCGTTGTTCCCGGGACTGATTTACCCTTGAGCTCTTTTACCCTTTGAAAGGGGTTTCCAAAGGGGTATCCCCTTTGGTGGGACTTGGGGCGAAGATGAGAATCTTCATTTCAAGGGCGATGCCCGCCCCTACGGCGCAGCCTGGGACATTGGCGCTGATGAATGGACGCCGTGATGGGTTTCTTTTTGCAGTTTGTCAATTGACAGATTTTCGGCGAATTTTCGTGCATTGAAACAAATTTTCCGGCACTGAAAACAACTTTGAAAGCGCCGTAAGTGATTGAAATAGTGGCAATGTGGCGTAATACCAGAGTTTTTCTCATTTCATCGATTCGCTTTCGAACCCCGTCGCCCGCTAAAGCGAAAAGGCCGGTAACTACTGAAAGTTGCTGGCTTTTTCTTATTTTGCCCTTCGGAAACCTGTTGGTTTGCAACGAGTTTTCTACTAAAGTCGGCGATACTGACTCGCCGCCGCGATCACCGTCGAGTTGCGGCATTATATTCCGCAGGTCCGTCGCGTCATCGATCAGGCCGAACGCCGCGTACTCAAGGGTGAGACCCTCCCGCCCGCGGAGAAGCTCGTCTCCATCTTCGAGCCGCATACCGACATTATCGTCAAGGATCGGCGGGATACATACTTCGAACACAAGGTCGTGCTCACCGGCGGCGCTTCGGATCTGCTCACCGATCTCGTTGTCGAAAAAGGCAATCCGGCGGACTCAAGTCTGGCCGAAAAGATGATCGTTCGGCAAAAAGAGATTTACGGACGTGCGCCGCGTCAGGCCGCCTTCGACGGCGGCTTTGCCTCCAAGGACAACCTGAAGGACATCAAGGCGCTCGACGTCAAAGACGTCGCCTTCCACAAGAAACGGGGACTGAAGATCGACGACATGGCGAAGAGCGCCTGAGTCTATAAGCGCCTGCACAATTTCCGCACCGGAATCGAGGGCAAAGCTGCACGCAAAGCATGAATCCAATAGGGAGATGGCGCACCGGCAAGGCTCAATCAACGATTATTGCGCCTCATGCGACAACCGCATCAGCCAATCGGACTGCCCGGTCGCTCGAAAACCCCCATTACGGGACAGGAACTTATTAATTTTTTCTTTTCACAATTCTTTTGCTTTCGGGTATAATTTCGATGGCTCACGGTGAAAATTGTCTGTTGTGAATATTTCACTCGGAGGTGATTGCGTTATGAGTCCAAACCCTGCTCAGTTCCTTAACCTGGAACCTGAATTCACCAATCCAAAATTGGCCCAAACGGTTATTCTGCCCGTTCCTTACGAGGGAGGCGCCTCGCATGGAAAGGGCGCAGCGAACGGTCCGAGGGCCATTATCGAGGTTTCACGCAATATTGAACTCTACGATGAAGTCTACGGAAAAGAGATTCACACTGGCGGTATCGCAACATTAGCGCCTGTCGATACATCAGGAGATCCCCGGACAGTTATGGAAAATATCCGGGCGGAGGCGGCGAAGTGGATGAAAAACGGTAAATTCCTTATCGGTATCGGCGGAGATCATTCTGTCACCTTCGGCCTGTTTGGCGGCGTTCAAGAAGCGCATCCTGACATAGCGTGCATCCAGATCGATGCCCGCCCGGATTTGCGTAATATCTATGCGAATGATCCGCTCAGCCATGTCTGCGTGATGTCGCGGATTCGCGAACTTAAGGCCCAGACTCTTCACCTCGGCATTCGAAGCATGAACGCCGCTGAAGCGCAGCGTATTAAAAACGAGAAAATCGAAACCGTACGAATGCAGGAGTTCTATCAGAAAAAAGTGGATATCGGAAGAATCCTGGCCACGATCGGCGAGCGGGTTTATCTCACTATTGACTTGGGTTGCCTGGATTGGTCGGTTATCCGCTCAACCGGCACGCTGGAGCCGGGAGGCTTCACCTGGCGTGAAATGCTTGAGCTTCTCGATATGATTTTCAAAGACAAGAATGTTGTGGCCTGCGACGTGATGGAACTGGCTCCAAAAGAAAACGACGTCAACTCGGCCTTCGCCGCTGCCCGGCTCGTTTTCAAGCTCATCGCCATGAAGCACAGTATCGAGCACATTGTCCGCATGGATGGCCTGGTCATTTAAAGCGTCCGAAAAATAGCGAGGGCATCTCTTTTCACTTTGGGTCATGGCATAATTCTGTCTGTTCATGTATAGGCAAATATGGTTTGAATTGCTTTCCAGGAGTCTTCATATGTCCAATCCTTTACAACTCGACAAATCTCAGGCGCTTTACACGCAGGCCAAAAACTTGATTCCCGGCGGCATGCTGGGCATTCGTCGCCCGTATAATTTCGTGCCCGATGAATATCCCGTCTTCATCGCCTCGGGCAAAGGCGGTCGCGTGACGGACGTGGACGGCAACGAATACGTCGATATGCTTTGTTCCTACGGCCCGATCATCCTCGGGCATTGTGAAAAAGAGATCGACGACGCGGTCATTGAGCACATCCGATCAAGCGGTTTCTGCTTTTCCCTCGTTCACGAATCCCAGAATCGCCTGGTCGAAACCCTGCGTCGCGTCATCCCATGCTGCGAAATGGGCATCATCGTCAAAACAGGCTCGGACGCCACAACGTGCGCGGTGCGCATTTCCCGCGGATTTACGAAAAAACTCAAGGTGCTGCGTTGCGGCTATCACGGCTGGCACGACTGGTGCGTCGAAGTGAAAGGCGGCGTCCCGCCAAAACTTTACGAGGACACGCACGAGTTTCCTTACAACGATCTGGACGCCCTGGAGGCGCTCCTGAAAGAACATTCGGGCGATGTGGCGTGCGTGATTATTACTCCCGTCGGCCATCCTTTGGCGCGGCCGGTCGAAGCGCCGAAACCGGGTTATCTCGAAGGCGTCCGCGAACTGGCCGACCGGCACGAGTGCGTCCTCGTGTTCGACGAAATCCGCACCGGTTTCCGGGCCGCTTTGGGCGGGGCGCAGGAGCGTTACGGCGTGACGCCGGATTTGGCCACGGTGGGCAAAGCTATGGCCAACGGCTATCCCATCGCGGCGGTGGTGGGCAAATCGGATATCATGCGCATCGCCGAAAAAGAGGTCTTCATTTCCAGCACGTATTTCCCCAACAGCACCGAGACGATCGCCGCCCTCAAAACAATAGAAATCCTCGAACGTGAGAACGTCATGGATGGCATCTGGCGACGCGGCGAGGATTTCCTGAATCGCTTGCGCGCCATCGCGGAAGGCAGCGCAACAGACGCGCATGTTTCGGGAATACCGCCAATGCCCTTCGTGACCTTCCCGTCGAAGCAAGACAAGTCCCATAAATGGCAACGAAAAACTTTTTATACAGAGTTGATCCGGCGCGGCGTCTTCATGCAGCCCTTTCACCACAGCTACATCGCCTGGCGGCATACGGATGCGGATCTTGAGCAGGTGCTGGGCGCGGCGGAAGAAGCGCTGAAAGTTGTGGCAAAAGGGCATTCGTAAGATGGATTTGTTAGCCGACCTTAACTATTAAACACCGTCATTTTGATCATCGTTGATCCTGGTTGAAAAAAGTTGCCTTTGCCGACAACCGCTTGGTTTTCACTTTCGAAATCCTGTGCTATGAGTTAGCGGTGTACCGAATTCAATAATTTAAATCGGGCGGGGAAAAATGGCTGAGAAGATCAAACTTGGCGGGATTCTTTTAGACGCCGGCATCATTCAAGAAGATCATATCGAGAAAGCATTGGCGAAGCAGAAAGAGTTGGGCCTCCGTTTCGGCGAAGCCCTTCTGAAGCTCGGCGCCATTAAAGCCGAAGACATTGCCTGGGCTTTGTCGCAGCAACTCGATATTCCACTGATTCACGTGAGCGCCTCATCAGTTGATATCAATGCCGTTGCCCTGGTTCCGATTGAAATCGCCAAAAAGCATACACTCGTTCCCTACCTGTTGATGGAAGACGAACTGACCATCATCATAGACGATCCTTTCAAGGAAGATGCCGTAAAGGATGTTCAAGCTGTCAGCCGTCGCAAGGTGAATCTGGCCGTTGGCATGGCCGACGAAATTCTGGCGATCCTTGATGAAGTCTATGAAATGGCTTCATCTCATTTTGCCGATTCGGCTGCGCCCGGGCAGGCTGCCAAGCCGCGGATCAACATCGACAAGATCGTCAACGAAATCATCGAAAAGCCCGTATCCATGATCGATCTCGACCAGGAAGGCATGAGCGAGGCCATCGGCGAATTGGGTCAACGCAAACCTGAAGGAATATCCACCAAGCTTTCGGAAATATTTTTTGCCGAACCCAAACTCAGGATCGCCGTTGTGAAATCTCTGGCGCGAATAGGCGACAAAGTATCCGAAAAAATCCTCATCCCCGCCGCTAAATTCCAGGAAAACTTTACTTCCATGGGTCACATCGTCAGCGCCTACAACAGGGATTACGAACTGCGCGACGCGGCATTGAAGGGCCTTGGGAATTTGGGGACAAAAAACGCCCGCTCAACCTTAAAATTAATGATCCGCTGCTGGGCTTTCCCCTTATTCAGAATCTTCATGTTCCCGATTTTCAAATTGGGCAAAGTCCGTCCCATGATCGATACCGCGCGCAACTCATTGGTGCGCGTTGAAATGCGCTTGAATGAAGCCAAAGTGGCAAAAGACGAAGAGACGACTGACCCGAGAATGGGCGACGACAATTCTTCCAAGGAGTGATTAATGCCTGTTATTGACCGATATTTTAAATTCGTCACCGAAAGCAATGCGAGCGATTTGCACCTCACAACGGGTTCTCCGCCCATGGTGCGTGTTCATGGCGAGTTGAAAAGCATCAACCACCCGCCTTTCAAAAACGAAGATCTGTATAAAATCATTACAGAGATAATGAATGATCGCGTGAGAAAGGAATTTGAGGAAAAAAACAGGCCGACTTCATATATGTCCTTGGAGACGCGGGCCGATTTCGCTGCAACGCTTTCACGCAACGCGTTGGCGTCGGGTTTGTCTCACGACTGATTCCGAGCAAGGTTCTGAGCATGACGGACCTGAATATGCCCAAGGCCCTTTACGGATTCACCAAACTCACCAAAGGGCTCGTGGTCGTGACGGGACCCACGGGGTCGGGGAAATCGACGACCCTCGCCGCCATCATCAACGAAATCAACGAAAACCGGTGCGATCACATTCTTACTGTCGAGGATCCGATAGAATTCGTTCACAAGAACAAAAAGGCTTTGGTGAACCAGCGGCAAATCGGCGAAAATGTCGACTCGTTCAGCGACGCGCTCCGGGCCGCCTTGCGCGAAGACCCCGACATAATCCTCGTCGGCGAGATGCGTGATCTGGAAACAATTTCCCTGGCCATCTCCGCCGCGGAAACGGGCCATCTGGTTTTCGGAACCCTGCACACCAGCAGCGCCGTGAAAACCGTGGACCGCATCATCGATGCTTTTCCCGCAGACATGCAAGAGCAGATTCGGGTGATGCTTTCTGAGTCGCTCAAAGGCGTTGTGGCGCAGGTCCTTCTTCCAACGGCGGACGGCAAAGGGCGCATAGCCGCCCTGGAAATTCTCATGTCCACCCCGGCGCTGGCGAACATCATACGCGATAAAAAGTCTTTCCAGATTCCTTCGCTGATTCAGACCAGCAAGAGTATCGGCATGCAGCTCATGGACCAGGCGCTGACGGATCTGCTCGAAAGAAAGAAGATCCATGGCCTCGACGCCTACATGGCCGCCGTGGACAAAAAGTCTTTCGTCCGCTTCCTGACTCCACAGGAAAAAGATCAAATCGGATTGAAGCCGGAGTTGAGCTAGCGCTGACCGTGTTTTTTCTGCCAAACATCGAAGCTTGTTTGGTTAATTCACAAATTCAACGATCTCTGTATTTCAAGATCGATTTTCGGTGATTTTCGCATCTCAGGCAAAACCGGCGGCAATTCATCTTCTGTGAACAGCGGTCCAGCGAGTATCTCCTCAAGAAGTTTCCGCTGCCTGGAATATGTGTTCACCGTTTCATCCAAAATGGCCAACAACTTGAGTAATTCCGTCGTAAAATCCGGCGTCCAGGATTCAGGACCAATGTCATCCAAAGGGGAAGATTTTCTGCCTCTGGGCGTTTTCATACGATTCGCCAACCATGACTGGACAACTTTCAAACCCGAAACTTTGAACTCCCAGACTTCCCTCCTTACGGGTGCAAACTCGCCTTCGCCCACTCGCAGCACTTCCGTGGACTCGTTATATCCGAAATCGTCCGGGCATTTGGCGGGAGAATTCGGCACATGTTTTGTGCATCGAATTTTTCCACGCGGAATTGCACCCTTCTTTCGACCCTGTCCAGAGAATCGCTCACCGTATGTGTGGAGCCATATCAAACGCCGACCGATCTTTTTCATCTTTTCAAACAGTTCCCGATTTTTCGTCAACGGTACTCGTATTTCCTGTTTTCCCAACTCATCCCAAAACCGTTTGGCATATCCTGGATGCGCCAGAACACCGTAAAGATAAGCCGAAAAGTCTTCAGGTTTTATTTTGCGTGCGAAATCGTAATGTTGAGTCAGCAGTCCGAGAACCCCAATATTAATATTTGGGGATTTTAAATCTCGGTCCCGGTATAAGGGGACAACATCTTTAGCGCCTCTGCCGCAAAAGAAATGCAAATCAGGGGGAGCCGCAGCTACCGTCAGCGCGGGGCCAGCGCCAATAGGCTGAGTAAAAACACTCGCAAAATACAGTTGCTTTTCACTGTGACAAAGCCATATTGCCGGCCTTGGTCGAGAAATCAATCGACCATCTGCAATTATTTTTTGGTTATCAAACGATCTATATGAATAATCCATCAAGGGAGGTATTGATGCATTTCGCGGTTCTTTTGCGATCGGAATAGTCCGGTTATTTTCTGTGAGACGTACACAATAGCTTTGATCAATTTTTCGATCCCCAGATTCTTTAAAAGCGATTCCTCGATTGTCGGCCCTTAATAGGCTATCCCATCTGTGTTTAAGTATTTCCTCATCAGGCGCAATTGGCCATTTGCGCTTCATTTGCACACCCGAATGTTGCCAGGGCATTAGGTCCGTTAAAAGCGGCCAGGAGAAGAATTTTCCCGTACCGTTAGGTTTGAAATTTCCCTGCCATTCTTCCGGGCACTTACGCCACTTAAGGGGCTTGAAGCCGGATATGGAGTCCAAAGCGTCGAGCTTATCCTTTTTTGACCCTCTGATACGGACGTAGCGCGTTGTTGCAGGCTCTTCTTTTTTCTCCGACGCATTCCTGAGCGCAATACAGATTGCCACCGGCGTCTGAATCGCAAAGATATTTTTCCCCTTTCGGGTTCCTCTTCCTTCTCCCCCAAGATCGATTATCCATATTTCGTCGCAGGTGCGGCGCATGTGCTCTCGCATACCGGAAAAAGCATCGCCCTCAAGATACGATGATGCGGAAATGAAAGAGACGATTCCCGGACCTTGGGAAGTCATATGCTCAAGAACCTTCCACAACGCCCAACGCCAGAAATATATATAAAGGTTGTAGAGATTTTTTATATCTCCGCCATGTCCTGCTTTGACCGCGGGTTCAATGAAGTCTTTTAAGATCGGCTTTTCGCCCGGACGATTTTCATCGCCATACCGGACCCAGCCGCCCGTGCGGACTTTATAATGAGGATCTGAATTATCCGCCGCATCGTGACGATCATAGGGCGGATTTCCAAGGCAAACGAAAACCGGAACCTTCTCCTTTACCCTTAATGCCAAACGATGCTGATTGCTGATTTCCCTGAGGATGGTTGTCAACTGAATCGGCTTGGCAAAAGGAGATTCCAGCGTGTCAGTCAAATACACTCCGAGGCCGTCTTTGGGAAGCGATGCCCCTCGGTCGATCAACGCGCGGCTGACCCGTAATTCCGAAACGGAGTAAGGGCCGACCATAATTTCAAAACCAAACAGGTTTTTTGCCAGGATCGAAGCACGCCCAGGGACAGCCCCTTTCCCTTCTTCGTCTTCAACACGATCCAGGGCGTGATCAATGACTCCAAGCAGGTATGTGCCCGTACCGACGGCGGGATCAAGCGTTATGACATCATTATCCGCGAAACCCGTCTGTTTATCGAATCTCTCCCGAAGCAACTCGTCAACCAAGCGTACCTGCGCGCGAACAACCTCAACAGGCGTATAGTAAACTCCAGAGTCTTTTCGCATCTTCGGATCGTAAACGGCGAGAAAATCCTCGTAGAAATACAGCCAGGGGTCTTCCTTTTTCCCATTGGCCATCACCTTTTCCGGAATGGCGTTCACGACGCGTTGAAGCAATTTCAACGACGGTGGTATTTCCTCCCTGGCCAACGGGTCAGTCAGAATTTCCAACGCCTTTGAAAGCAATGTATGCTTGGCATATAGCTTCTTGACGGCATCATCGATGTCGGTGACCGCGGCGCCTTCGGATTTTGCCAAAAGAAGCGCAAAGGTCACTGTCTGTGCGTATGCGTCGGCGAAACGCGCGTTGCTTGCGTCTGGAAATAAAAGCTGTCGCCAGTCATTGGCAATGGCTGTGAGTGGAGATGAGTTATCGGTGAGGGCATCCGTCACATCGTCGCGCAGCATACGGCATAATGGAGCCAGAAGGGCGGCCAGTCCCTCCGGTTCATCCGGCGCTATTGGATTCCAAGTGATAAAATCCGTAATAAGCCGAGCCAGGGCAAGGGCGTCATTTTTCTGAATCGCTTTCTTGCCGTCGCTTGCGATGTCGCCTGAAAGACGAACCGCGCGACCGACACGTTCCCCATTTCTATAAAGCACCCAGTCATTCCCATCGCAATATATTAGGTTTGGTATGGCCTTAAAGCGCATCCATTGATTTTTGTCATGTCCTCTATAACGAGCCGGATCGACGCCCTTTCCTGTTTCCTTCAATTCCATGTAACCCTGAAGCACTCCGTCGAGCAAAACCGCATAATCAGGAATGCCAAGCCTGTGTAGCTTTGATTCTCCTTTTGCAATTATCTCCTGAGAGGTCGCCTGGCCAACCTCTTTCAGAAATATTTCAAGGGGCGAACGCAGTTGGTCCTCCGGGTGACCGTCAACCAATGCAGACATTTTCTTATGCACCGTCTCTGCAAATGACTGCAATGCCTTATACACTGCTGTTTCAAGCGGCGTCATTTTTTGAATTGTCATTTTGCACACCTTTCAGATAGCCGGTCAATGCGACTTGAACTATCGTACTTTTATAACGAATAGACAACAACTCGGAGCTTTTCATGTTTTCAAAGCTCCACATTGGAGTTAAGCTCTAGCAGGATTAATCGGGGCTATGCTATGAACAAAATAAATCAATTGAAATGGCTGATGCGAATTCTGTCGCTGGCGATGGGGAGCGGCTTCGGATTGTCGCACCTGTTTTTCCCTGCCGCTTATTTCGGTTTTCTAAGCCAGACGCAATTCGACCCCGGCGATCCCTTTCAGATATTCCTCGCCAACATGGTGGGCGTCGTCGTCATAGCGCTGTGCGTCGGTTTTTGGATTGCGGCGCAAGATCCGATAAAATACCGCGTGGTCATCATCCAGTTCTTCGTTTGCGCCGGCCTGACGATTCCCGTATTCTTCTTTCACCTGGTCACCGGCACACTGCGCGGATGGGAATGGCTGAACCTGGCCGCCCTTATCGCCGCAACCTGGGCCGTGTACGCCCTTTACCCATGGAAAGCCGACAAAAACTCATGACAATCAAAACCGATCCGCCTTATAAAAAAGGCGACATTATTGAAGTGCAATTTGAAACTATGGCCTTGGGAGGCGCCTGCAAGGGCACGCCCGTCGGCAAACATCCCGGCTTCATGAGC
>Ga0307990_1002531_pt1 | contig 14548 bp, 12 predicted proteins | sample EllFjometagen129_FD_203168 | JGI IMG/M metagenome (GOLD analysis project Ga0307990, IMG submission 203168) | Marine microbial communities from Ellis Fjord, Antarctic Ocean - #129 | ecosystem: Environmental > Aquatic > Marine > Unclassified | place: Southern Ocean | collected 2014-10-08
CCTTTCGTTGTATGTGTTCAAGCCGTAGCGTTTTGTGTTCAGAATGTCAATTGTGAAGTGTAATCAGTTGATGAAACAACGAAACACACGAAAGGCACTAAAAATAGTTGCCTATTTTCCTCGCCCTGCAACTCAGGCTCCTTCGGAAGCATCCCCTTACTTTCAAGAACTCTATAAATAACAATAAAATGTTCTTCAATCTTATAATAAACAGCAAATGGAAATCGTTTAGATAGGAGTCGGTAAAACCCAAAAACTTTTACATGGTTTCATTGAAACCGTTCCCTGAGTTCTTTTTTAGTAGATTCCCATTCAGTAGATTCTTCCGTACCGGCAACATAACGTGCTTCAGTCTCTTTCAACGCATCTTCGTGCCATGCGGGAGAATCAACTGCAGAGCTGTTCCTGGCAAGATCATCCCAAAGAGCTTCCATAGTCTGAAGCTTCTCTTCGCGGGTCATCTTATCAATTTGTAACGTATTGCTCATATATTTAAAGTACAACTATTACTCTTTTGGATCAATCCCCATTTCGAAAACTCCATCCACAACCCGGCAACTGACACAAATCAAAGAAGTTTATAAACTTTTCCATTTGTGTTATTTACAAGTGGTAACACAAACAACCTGCTAATCAACTCTTTTAACCGAGGCCTTATAAAACCCGCAAGGGGGATTTGTTGAAGTACCTATAATCATTTCACCCCCGGTACCAGAAAGATTCTCTTCTTCAACCACCCAATTTACCAAATTAGTACTGGCATATACCATGTACTCGCAGTTAGTAGAACTATCCATTGTGAAATTACCATTCTTACAACCAATACGAAAAAAACTCGCCGGGTTTGTAGGATTTGTATCTGCCTCATACTCTTCAAAACTTGTATGTCCATCCTCATCAGTATCCATTACAGACAACTCTTCCCAGTAATCCCTTACAGACAACTCTTCTGGAGAGTCTCTATTATCCGGATCATAATATTGCTCAAACCAAGAATAAGGAATTCCATTAAAAGTAACTATCGGATTAATAACCATATGTGGGAGAATCTTTAATTGATCAGTAAAAGCCCCTAACTCACTAAGGTCTCCTTGCTTACCATTAAATTCAATATCTTTAGTAGTATAAAGAGTATCATCTCCCCCTAATATCCAGACTCCTCCAACAACTTCCCCAATCCCATCCCCAAGTTTGTCATGAACAATATAGACTGCATCTGCAGTAGCTCCATCTGCAAAAATATGATCAGTATAATTGCCACTACACCACCCCTCATAACCAGGATAATTACCACAATCATTATTTGCATAACCACCAAAAATCATCCCGCCATCAATATACTTCGCAAAACCAATTCTCCAAACCTCTATCTCATCATGAGGGACAATATTATCAATACCATATTCATCTCGAATCATAAGATTTTCCACAGGATAGTCATTCATAGTAATTGTACGAAAAGTTCCCTGAGTACCAACCAAATCAAAAAAACCATTAGACAGATCATAAACATCACCATTAACCCGGGGAACATAAGCCAAACCAGCCAGACCAATCGCAGCCCCAACTGCCAAAGTCCTCGCGCCATTCTTAACTCGATCAATCAAAGTTTTCATATTTTATTAACAATTCAGAAGTTTATAAAGATTCTGGTAACCGTTCACAACGTACAATCAGTGAATTTAGAACTCACCTGCCGTGAGCGAATGCTGAAATACATTAACTTAGTGATATAAATGATGGTCTTATCTTTTTCAAAACGCAAGCGAATATTTTTTGAGCTGAGCTCGTTTGGGCAGGTTGCCGTCTACTTTGCGCCATGACAAAGACCATGATTTTACAAGGGCGCGAAGTGAGCGATACGGACATTGAACCTAACGCAGCAGAGCCGCAACCAAACTTTCTTCAAACGATGTGCAATATTATATCATATTCTTTGAGACTTTGCGTAATAGTCATTACTGCGTTAGTCAACAACACTTTGTGTTGCATAGAAGGCATTTATAGACAGAATTATTATAAGGTAATTGCAATACAACGAAGCAAAATAATCTTGTTAATCATGTAATCCTGTCTAAAAAATAAATTGGATACTTAATAATTGTCACCAGCATGTCCCCTCCTTCACCCAGATCCATCGCTAAAGGCAGCAACCCTAAAACCGTTGCGATGTGCTCGCGCAAACGACGCTTAGTCACCTTAACGGCGCGGGTGTAGCGTTCTTTCTCCGCCCTTGACCTGGTGAGACACAAGCTCGATGGGTGTGACGGACAGCGCAGGGTCAACTACATGCACGCGACCGATACCCACGCCGGGGCAGATAGACATCCCTTACAAGACGACCTCGCCACAACGGTTGCGTCGATCAATGGCAGTAACCTTCGGTGTCATCGTTTCCCCGTTCCATTTGTGCTCAAGTCCTACATCATACGCTACCGAATTCGCGGTTCAGGATTGCCCTGACTTCCTTGGAAGATTGAATACTTGCTGTAGCGGCGACAGTCTTGCCGTTCTTGAAATAGACAGTGAAGGGCAGACCCATAAACCCCGCGCATTCCGGCAATCCCCGGATATAGTCGGCAGCAGGCCCGTCGAAATCCTGATCGAAAAAGGCGATGTGCGGGTATTCCCTGCACAGATCTTCCATGATCGCGTAGACCGGAAGACACATGGGGCCCATTCGCCCGCAGCAGATCATTACGTTCTGATTCATATACGGCGGGATCGCGATCAAACCATTGGTCACATCGTTCCGCTTTTGTTTCAAACACGTTCATATTCCTACGCCTCATTCCTTCCCGCGTCTGCATATGGGCCGCAAGCGGGGTCTCCTCGTCTGGGTTCGCAAAGCGTGGTCGCGGCGATCAACGCCATCGTGACTAATGCGATCCCGATAAAAACAAGTGCCGTGTAGCCGCAGGCATCTGCTAACCACCCGCCGAAGAGAGGCATAAAGTACAGAGGGAAAAGCAGTGTTCCTTCCAAGGCAAATAACATGGGCCGGATCTCTGGTGTCCCAAGTTCAAGGATATAGCCGTTGAAGCCGACGATCATCGCACTCATTGCAGCGCCTGAAAGCGCGAACGCAACAGTAAAGGACAATACGGTCTTTGAAACAAGGATAGTCGCCAGACCGAGAATGGCTAATGCGAGTCCCGAAAGGATGACCCGCTTGGTTCCAAGGCGATTCCCGAGAGGCATCCAGGCTACATTGCTGGCAATCGCTCCAACCCGCTGGGCGACGACGAATACGCCCACCCATGCGAGTGAAATACCGACTTCACGCGTAGCATAGAGCGTGAGGAATGGAAATGCAAGCACGAGTCCGCCGGACAGGAGCCTGACGACGATGAGTCGCTTGAGTACCGGATACCCGATCCAGATTCGCATCAACTCATGGAAGACGGAGCGCGGGGGCTGTACTTCGCGGGGTGCCGAGTGAGGGAACTTCAGGTGTGACATTGCTGTGTAGGCGACGGCAAGCGCCGCAAACGATAACAGAAACAGCACGCCGTAGTTTCGCGGCCACACCGGCCCTTCCGATCCCAGAACACGCTTGACGATCGCACCCGCAACAACCGCAAGCAGGCCGCCGATGAACAGACGCCAGCCGAAAAAGCTGCTTCTGTGTTCCGGGGCAATCGTTCCGCTGATAATCTGTTTCAATGGCAGAACGGCGAACCCACCGCCAAGCGAGTAAATCGATACGCCGGCCATGAAAAGGAGAAGCATGAGAACGCCGGGGTCGGGGATTAGAAGTGTCAGTGCCGCAAGAGCGCCCCACACGGCACAGCGAGTCCAGATTCCAATCAGCATCAACGGTTTCGCCGAGTCGGGTCGGCGCCGCAGGCGATTCGCTACCGCAATCTGTGGCAGAACGCCCACCGCTTCCACCAGGCTGATGACCAGACCGATGAGCGCACGGGATTCCGTGAAACCGGCAAGGAAAAGAGGCATGATGGCGTAAGGGTCGGCAAATGCCGTTGCCATGTGAAAGAACGCGCCGTGAAGGATGCCGTAGCGCATGTTACGGTGTTCTGTTTCATGCACGGGCTCTTCGCGATCACGCTCAAAACCATGCAGGACCTCTCTATGCAAGTTCATCGTCATAACATGTGCCTCCCAGGGGGATGCTCGCACGGAAACCATAACCGTTCGCAGTGGCTTTCATTGCTCGTTTCTTTCGTTTGTGCTTGCGTTACCAAGCGGCTGTTTCCACGCCGGGGTCGGCTTCCCTTTCATTTGATTTGTCATGTCCGTTCGTCACGCCTACCGGGAGTCCGTTTCCGAGATGCCCTCCGACGGAAGTATTTGCGCAACGGGTACCCTCTCAGCACCCAGAACCGGCGCAGTGATGCCATGTGTCGTGCCGCTTCCCTGCGTTCGGTCGTCAACGTCTCAGGACTGAACCTGTCCCAACACTTATAAACCCCCGAGAAATCGACTGCAAACAGGAGGCCACGAAGACGCGGGGGCAGGCCCCTTGTAAATACGGCCGTCTGAAAGTCGATTAAAGCCGGACTGCCGTCCGAGGTAACCAAGATGTTGCTTTTATTACGCAAATCAAGATGCGCAATCCCATCCTCATGCATCCTTGTTACCAGATCTTCGAGGGCCTTGAAATAGTGCTCCCCAATCTGCTCTTTTCTCCGGGTAGCTTCACGGAGAGTGACCCCGGGAATATATGGATATGCAAGTGCCCATTTCCCCCAGGGCTTGATCGGCCCTGGAATACCGTCGAGATTCCGAAGATGCCGCAATGCACGCATTTCCCGCCAAAGCAGGAAGTGTGCAATCGTGTACCGAATGAATGGATTACACGGACTGAAATCCTTCACGACCCACTCCCGGCCTAGTTCGTCCTGGGTCTTGAAGACATGGGCGTTACTCCAACGCCTGGACGTGTAGGGCGATAAGGCCGCGCTTGGATCACTCTCAAACGTAAGTTTACTCTGGTGACAGGTGTTCATGAAAAACCTCCTATTTGTGAATCCCGCAACAAGCAATGGCAGGCGGTACGAAACCATGACCTTTCGTAAACGCTTATAGTTAAACACATAATTTGTGATCTTGGCAATCGAACTCATATTCTCTCTCCTTTATCAGATCGAACATGTTCCCGTCGGACATGTTCCCGTCGGACAGGTTGCTGTCGGGCATGTTCCTGTCGGGCAGGATGATCCGCTGGTTGAGCCTTCCGACGTGCTGAACGTCGAAAATTGCTTTACCGGATTGCGCGCACCGCACTTTGGGCATTTCTTTGCCGTGTCCGACAGGGTTCGTGCCAAGTGGTCAAAGATATGACCACACTTGTTGCATTGATACTCATAGATCGGCATCTGGAGCCTCCTTTGCAGATTTGTTATATTTCTCTATGGTCGCAACCAATATGTCCCGCCGTAGCCTTGGCTAAGGAGGAACTTTACTCTTATGATATACGAAGACATTTTCTCGAAATGTCCCTTTGTGTGTTAAACGCCGCAGCTTTAGAAAAAACGTTATGCGTTTTACTTGTTTTCCTTTCTCCTTTTTATTGGTTTGAGGAATTTCTGGAAAATGTAATCTTTAAATATCCACAATTTTCTGTATCTGTTTATTTTATCCAGTTAGTCGCTTTTCGTAAATCAAGGTGAACAATATGTTTTTCACGGAAACGGTAGACATCGGTGTTTGCCCATTTGCCTTTATGCAGGAGTGTAAACCTTTCCGCGTTTGCATTGTCGGCAGAAGGGTGTGAGTTGGCATTTGTCATGTTGATTCCTCCTTATTGTATAGTTATAGTTGGAATTTAAAGTGATTCAAGAACTGTGTTGAGAACTTTTATATCATTAGTGATTTTACGGCGAATTCGTTTCTGCAAACTTTTTTTCAATTCGGGGTTCTTCTCATAATAATCGTGTTTAATTATTTTTTTAATCCAACTCAGTTTTGCAGCCACCTCGGCGGGAATGTGTTCTCCGTCATGACGAACTGCCTCTGCGGAGCAGATGTTGTGGCAGATCCCGCATCGGATGCAGTTATCCTCATTAATAGAAGCACCCGCTTCCTCGATTGATATGGCTCCCGCAGGGCACTTGTCTATGCAGATGCCACACTGCGTACACATCTCTTTATTGATCCATGGCATACTTTCTCCTTTAAACTTATTTTTGCTTCTGTTACGAAAAACTTTAAACCTGCACATCTACAAACTTATGCCCTTAGTTGGTGGAAAGAGTTTCTATCGTTACATCTGACCGCTATATGAGGGTGACGGTCTGGGACTGACAGGTTCGGAATTAAAATGTATGTTTTTACAACCTGCGCATGTCAACAGAATAATGCAAATTACTGCAAAAGCTACCGTTAGTTTTGTTTTCATGATTCTTCCTCCTTTATCAGAGCGAACATGTTCCCGTCGGACATGTTGATGTCGGGCATGTTCCTGTCGGGCAGGATGATCCGCTGGTTGAGCCTTCCGACGTGCTGAACGCCGAAAATTGCTTCACCGGATTGCGCGCACCGCACTTCGGGCATTTCTTTGCCGTGTCCGACAGGGTTCGTGCCAAGTGGTCAAAGGTATGACCACACTTGTTGCATTTGTACTCATAGATCGGCATCCGGGGCCTCCTTTGTGGATTTGTCATGTTTCTTTGGCGTTCGTATTACCAGGGCGTATGCGGCTGGCAGGAAAATGAGCGTTAGCACGAGCGAGTAGAGCAGCCCCCCTATAACGGCAATGGCCATTGTCACCAGCATGTCCCCTCCTTCACCCAGATTCATCGCTAAAGGCAGCAACCCCAGAACCGTTGTCAGCTGTGTCATCAGAATGGGACGCACACGTAAAGGTGCCGCCTGCCGGATAGCCTGAAGTGCTGAAATCCCGTTTTTTCGATACTCTTCGGCCAGAGTCAGCAGCACAACCCCCTGCGATGTGATACCGCCCATCATCACCAGCACTCCAATCTGCACGGTTACGCCGATAGGCGCTCCAAAGAATGAGAGAGCCAGAAAAACCCCTGCCAGTGTTAACGGCACATTGAGAATAATCAGAAACGGCAGAATAAAGGATTCAAACTGAATGGCTAAGATAACAAATGCGAACAGGGTGGCGAAACCGAGAATCAGACCCATCACATTTTTACTTTCAGCCATAAACCGGGCTTCGCTGCCCATTGAGATCTCAACCCCGGATGGAGGGGTCAGGTCGCGGGCGGCCTGCTCAGCGCGGGCAAGTGCTTCGCCGACACTCACCCCGGCGGCATCCGCCCTCACAATCACGCGCATGACCTGATCTTCCCGTGAAATTTCCACAGGTCCCACAGCCCGGCGGACTTCAGCGATATCACGAAGATAAACCGGTTCATTATTACGGGTATCAATAATAAGATTTTCGAGATCAGTTTTTCCGGTTATGGCAACCTCCGGAACCATGACGCGGATTGGATAGTACTCTGAGCCCTCTCTGTATTGCGTACCGACCAGTCCCTGCACAAGCGTGCGCATAACCGTAGCAACATGATCTACGGAGATACCCATAGAGGAAGCCCGTGCGCGGTCGATATGAATACGATACTCCGGCTTGGTCATGTCCATCGAAATATTTACACCCGATAAACCAGGCGTTTGACGCAGCTGTGCCGCCAGCTTCCCGGAAAATTCATAAAGCAGAACTGCATCGCTGCCCTTGACATTGACCTCAACATCCTGTTCCCCGACTTTACGCAGTCCCTTGATCTTTCTGGCTTTAACCGGTATTTTAGCCCCTGGTTCATCTTTCTGGATTTTGGCAACCCACGGACGCACTTTTTTGATAAATTCAGCGGTGCTGATATCCCGTTTTCCACACGATACCAGCTGAATATTCAAGTTGCCTTCATTACCGACTTCCAGTGTATAAAGTCCGAATACCCGTCCACCCGCCATACGGAACATGCTTTCAATCTCCGGCAGCCCATTCAGTCTGTCCTCAACACGCATCAGAATCCGATCAACCTCGCTGACGGATGTGCCGCTGGGCATTTTCATCTTCACCATGATACGTCCATCATCCAGTTTGGGTAAAAACTGGGTGCCTGCACGACTGGCAAGCCACAACCCCATCAGAAAAATCAGGATTGCAAGCAGAATTACAAGCCATTTTACATGCAGACACATATCGAGAAGCCACCTGTACCCCTTAAGAAAAACTTCAATGCCACGGTCAAAAACTCTCGCAAGCCCTGATGTCTGTGCATTGCTTTCGCTGCGCAATAAGCGGTCAGTTAACAGTGGTGTTAAGGTGAGGGCCACTAATAAAGAGATAAGCACCACCCCGGCAACAACCAGCACAAGTTCTTTAAATAAAATTGCGGCCATGCCGGGCACAAAGATAAACGGCAGAAAAATGGCCAGAAATGTCAGCGCCGCAGTGACGATTGCCGATCCCACTTCGCGCGTACCGCGTTCCGCGTAATCTTCAGCTCCTTCGGCTTTCAGGCGGGTGATGTTTTCCAGAACAACAATAGAGTTATCTAAAATCACTCCCAGTGCCACCACTAAACCGCCAAGAGAAAATACGTTGATTGAAAATCCGGCGGCTTTCATCAATCCAAAATTGGCAAGCAGGGTGACGGGCAGCGCAACAAGCATAACAACGACCTGCCGCCACCTTCCGAGGAATAGATAAACAACGAGAATAACGAGAAGGGCGGCGATGAGAGCGGATGTTTCCACGCTGTGAATCGCTCCCATCACATAGGTGCTTTCGTCTTCGACATATCCAAAAGAGATATCCTCCGGAATATCACCACTATCGCGCAGTTCCTGCACCCGTGCTTTGACACCCTGTGCAACGCTGACAGCATTGGCTGCATACTGCTTGAGCACTTTAAACTCAACACACGGAATGCCGTTATAATGTGTATTGATCCGCATTTCCTCATGCGAATCTTCAACGCGGGCAATATCTTTAATGTAAATCTCTTCACCGTTGGCATCCCGTGCCACCACAACATCTCTGATCTCATCGAGATTTTCAAATTCACCCATTGTTCGGGCGATAATTTCATGTGGTTCAACGGTTACGCGTCCCGCAAAAATCTCATGGTTTTCCTCATACAATGCTTTAGCGATACGGGCGGGTGAAAGTTTGTAGGCCTGTAATCTTTCAGGATCGAGATGAACACGGATTTCGCGTTCCATACCACCGACAATTTCAGCACCGGCTGTACCCGGCACGGTGGCTAAACGCTCTATGAGCCAGTTATCCGCCCATTCCTGCAACCAGACCAGGTCATGTTTGTCGGAGGTGATCATAGCCTCGATCACAGGGAGCTGTGATGGATCGGCCTTGATCACAACCGGCGGATCCATATCTCGCGGCAGCTTTTTTGTTACACGGCCCATGGCCGCAATCACATCCTGAAAGGCCACCTCCACATCAACTCCATAAAAAAAGTTAATCAGCAGTGTGTACATTCCTTCAATGCTGGACGACTCGATATAGTCGAGATCATCAACTGTGGCAATAATTTCCTCCAGCGGATCCGCAATATTGGTTTCAATATCGTCTGCCGTTGCACCCCTCCACCAGACGTGAACTTTAACCATCGGATAGGAAATATCCGGTAGATAATTGACCTCCATCTGCGAGAGGCTGAAGAGACCGGCAGCCAGAGTCGCGACTACCAAAACCGTGACGGCTACGGGGCGTTTTAATGCAGCAACAGTAAGTTTCATTTTTATTTACTCTCTTCTTTCAATGCCGATTTAGATTGAATTGGAACCGGGTTTACACTTGCGCCATTTTTCAGATTCAGATTACCCTCCACAACAACCAGATCACCCGATTTAACCCCCTCAATGACCTGCACGGTTTCATTTTGTTCAAGCCCCAGAATCACTTTTCTTCTGGATGCTTTGTTCTGCTTAATAACAAAAACAACCATATCACCGCGCGGAGTAGCGACAATCGCTTTAGACGGAATACTGACAGCTTTTTCAATCACCCGGCCACGCACCGATACCCTTGCAAACATGTGCGGCATTAATTTAACCTGATCCGTGATGCGGAACTCAACGATCCGCGTCCGGGAACTGGTTTCAATACGTGGATAAATCCGTTCAACAACCGCGTTAAACATCTGCCCCGGATACGCATCCAGGCTGACTTTCGCACCGGTGTCCTTATGAATATCGGTTGCGCAGCTTTCCGGCAAACCGGTACGTATGATTAAACTGGATTCATCCATCATTTTCAGCAGCGACTGGCGGGGCGTTGCAAGATCACCGGGACGTACAAAGACCTCGGTAATCACCCCGGCGAATGGTGCTAGAATCAGGCATTCATCGAGTTTTGCCTGTGCTAAGTCGCGCAGCGACTGCTCTTTTGCCACTGCCGCCCGGAGAACAGCGATCTCAGTTTTCGTGGCCCCTGCTTCCAGCATCGCCAGATTTTCTTTGGCAGATTGGAGCTGGGTATGGCATTTTATATAATCGACCCGTGCTTTCTCCTCTATTTCGGCAGCAAGGGTGTCGCTCTCCACCAGTTTGCGAATACGCTCAAGATCGACTTTGGCAAACTCTGTGCAGTCTGCAAAATGTCGGACGGTTTCTTTGGCTTGCACAATCTCTTCCGGTCGGGCTCCTGCTTCCAGATCGTCCAGTTCTGCCTGAGCCACCGCCACCGCCGCTTCGGATACCGCCAGTTCCTGCTGATACAGCGGGCGGGTTATTTCGATCAGTTTTTCACCGGTATTTCCCACGCGGTCGCCCTCGCGCCACGGACAAAACGAAATAAGTCCTTCAACCGTAGACTGCAGCATAACGGTATTCATGGCTCTCACATCACCGGTCGTAAGCAGTATCTCCTCCATGCGGATCTCTTTTGCCGCAGTTACAACAACCCGGCTGGCCGGTTTGGTTTTCTTCGCTGTCTGCTGCGAAGGTCTGCATCCCGTTACGCTGATACCAAGTGCTGTAATTGCGACAAGGGCTAACGTATTGTCTCTGATTTTTGATTTCATTGTGTTTCTCCAATTGCCAGGATATATTGAGCCTGTGCAGTTTTATATGCTGCCAGAGAGTTGTAATAATTCATCTGTGCATTCAACAGTGCTGATTGCGCATCCAGCACATCGGTGATGGATCCTTTTGCAAATGCATATTTTTCGCGCTCGATCCGCAAACTTTCCTTTGCCTGTCTGATGCTTTTTCCTGTGGACTGCACCCGTTCATATGATGAGCCTATATTGAGAATGGCGGTTTCCGCATCCAGTTGAATCTGCAGTTCAAGCTGATTCAATTTTTCCAATGCGGCAGAGTGGATGGACTGTTCCTGTTTGATTTTCGCGCTGATATATCCACCGGAAAAAACAGGTATGTTCATTCCAAGCATAATCATCCCCGTTTCATTATCTTCTGATGTTTCGTGCGCATCCACACGGGTTCCATAGGAGCCCAGAAGACTTAAGGTTGGCCAGCGCAATGCTTTAGCAGCCTTAACTTTTCGGCGCTGTGCATCAAGTGCAGTTTGTGCCGCCCGGTAATCAGGGCGTTGCAACAAGGCATTAATCAGGCTCTGTCCTATTTCAGGGACAGTTTCTTCGTTCGCCTCCAACCGCCCCGTAATAACCCTGCGTTCCGAGGTTAAGCCCGACACGCCCATAAAATTCGCTAAAAGACGATTTTTGATGGCGAGCATATTCCTCTCCCGCACCTGTCTTTGCTCAAGATCAGCGAGTCGCACCTCGGTACGCAGCAGATCAACCCTGGCCGCTTTTTTGGCCTGGATGAGCTCTCCGACCCGTTTATGGTGTTCCTTCAGTGTTTCCTGTGAAAATTTCAGTGCTTCAATGGTGTGGCGCTGCGCAAGAATGCTATAAAAAACGCTGGTCACATTGAATATCAACTCTTCACGGTTGCGAGCCAGACTGTATTTAGCTGCGGTATAAAGCAGCTTAGCTGCCTTTACTTCATTGATCAGTCGTCCTCCGGTGAACAGAGGCATACGGACAATAACATCGCCGGCAAGCTGCTGGTCTGTAAACTGCAAAACTTCCGCCGTGCCGGATCTGCGAGGGGTAATGAGTCGTTCATCGCGAAAATAAGAGAGAGAACCGGCTAGATCTATCTTTGGCAGCAGAGTGCTGAAGGCCATGCTGTGCTCTGCATCAGCGGCATTGATTTCATGCCGGCGGGCAGAGAGACCCGGATTGGATGCCAGAGCGTATTCAACCGCACAGGCGAGGGTCAAAGGCCCCGGGTTTTTCGAAAGAGCGTTGGTAATCACCAGCGGCGAAAATGTACTGGAAGAGAGATGTTCCGACTCCTTCACCGAAGCAACGGGAACGGAGTTATTAAACGCAATACATCCGGAAATGGCTCCGATAAACAGAAGCAGAGTTGTTTTTCGCAGTAATTTATACATTTTTTTCATTTTGAAACTCCTTGTAGCCGAGTCATAAGTTCTTCAGAGGTTACGACTGCGGAAAGTTCTCCCTTTTCATTTAGTATCACAGCTTTATATTCATGTGCGCGTTTCATTTTTGCTATTGGTTCAGTGGCTGGACCAAATATGCGGTCGGTAAATTTGACATACCAAGCCGCCGACTGAACCTGGATAATGTAAGCTAACGCGATGATAAGCGCGATCTCTGAGCCCTCTTTCCCAAAGGCCGCCATCGCGACAAAAACAATGCCAACAACTCCTAATGTGGAAAAAGAGGGAATGATGGATTTGAGATCTTTTTGATAATGCGCCATTCCATAGCGGCGAATTAAATACCGTTGTGTTAAATTTCCGAGAACAAGGGGCAGAAAAACCACGATCAGGATTTGTTTAAAGATTTTAACCAGCGGGATTTCAATGGTTGTTCCCATGAGAAACTTAATATATATGGGAGTGAGGATTGAACCTAAGAGTAAACCGAATACCGTCATTTTTACAGCGGCGGCCATATTCCCCTTAGCCATACCGGTCCAGGAGATCGTCATTCCCGAGGGGGGAAGAAGGCTGGCCAGCAGCAGTCCCAAGGCCATATAAGGGGAGTGCGGAAAGGCAATTCTACCGATAAAGAATGCACCTAATGGAATGATCGTGAAGTTCATTATTTGTGTGACCAGCTGAACTTTCAGATCACCGCCTTCAAAAATCTTTTTTGGCTGAAGATTTACCATCATGGGATAAACCATCAAAAAAGTAAGCGGCAGGATCAGCTGTTTTAAAGGCTGTGCATCTACTGTTATACCAACTGCAAATCCAGCCAACATCATGATTGGAATAACCAAAGTAAAATTATTTTTAATTTGTGAGATGACACGCAACATATTCAACTATCCTGTTGTTTGAGGTTGATGTTTTTGGTTAGAGCGGGTTTGTAGTGGTGGTTGAACTGGTTAAAATAGAGTCGGCCAATGCGGTTAACAGAGTTTGTTTTGCCTGCACTCCAGCAAATCTTTTAATTTCATCTCCGCTCTTAAAAAAAAGAATACAGGGGATTCCTCTGACCTGCAATCGGGCGGTCAGAGCGGGAAGATGTTCTATATTGATTTTTATTACGGTAACCTGCTGACCCCAGATTTTTGCACACTCTTCAATAATAGGCTCCTGTATGCGACAGGGAATGCAGTATAGAGCAAAGAAATCCGCTACAACCGGATTCGATGTAGCGGATAAGATCCTCTCAAATTCTGACTCCGAGCTGATCGCTAAAACGGATCCGGAGTCAGTGGCACAAGAGGTTGTTTTCTTGTTTTCAAAAAAAAGTTTTGCGGCCCTGTCGTTTTTTGAACAACATAATTTATCTGATGCAATCTTCATTGCACTCCATATTGCATGGATTATGCCAAAACATTTTTCTTCCAAAAATCTGCTAAAAACAAGGTGTTTTCGTTATATAAAGCGATTTAATTGCAGCCAAGAATTTGTATACTGCATTATGCAATTGCAAAATGCAATACGTAGTGCGGTTTTGCAATGTTAACAATTTCTTTACAACGCAGAGAACGGAAGTACGGAGAAGGATGAAGAGTTAAGGTTTTTAATGCAATCTTGTTATTGATAAATTAATTAACATCGCCTGAAAAATACCCTCAACTCTTTTGATAAGTCCCAAAATGCGTAGCGTTTTTTTCTAAAGCTGCGGCGTTTAAGACACAACCAGATAGTTAGAGAAAATGGTTTCGTACATCACAAGAGCTCTGTTTGGTTGCGGTTCCGCAGCTTTAGTGCAGAGTATATTTCTGCATTTTTCGCCACAATGTGGATTTATCGATACCAAGTTCCTGGGCGGTTTTCCCGCGGTGTCCATTATGTTTCAGGAGCACGTTGCGGATGATGTTTTTCTCCTGCTGCTTTAGATTTACGCTGGATACCGGGAGCGCAGGACCTGCTGCCAGAGGGGCTTCATCAAACAGACTGCGCGGGAGGTGTGAAAGATCAATCAGAGGATCATGGCAGAGGATAAAGGCATGCTCAATAATATTTTGAAGCTCCCGGATATTACCCGGAAAACCATGGTGCATTAAACAATCAAGCGCAGATTCAGAAATTCCTTGAATTTCTTTACCTTTCAGCAGGTTGAAATGA
>Ga0307990_1002533_pt1 | contig 14543 bp, 11 predicted proteins | sample EllFjometagen129_FD_203168 | JGI IMG/M metagenome (GOLD analysis project Ga0307990, IMG submission 203168) | Marine microbial communities from Ellis Fjord, Antarctic Ocean - #129 | ecosystem: Environmental > Aquatic > Marine > Unclassified | place: Southern Ocean | collected 2014-10-08
CCAGGCTGCCATCGGCGCGGTTCCCCTTGCGGCGGGTGTTGTCTCAGGAGAGGTTATTCTGGCGGTTGCGGTGTTATCCATTCTCCTGACGGCACCCATTGGCGCCATCGGCATTATGATTTTTGGTGAAAAAATTCTAGATTACGGTGAACTTTCGGCATACAGATTCAAAGAATTGCGAAATAAGCTGGAACTTCCCCATGTGGGTGAAAGGGTAAGAGAAAAACAATCCGGCAGTATATGGAAGGTGGTAGAGGAAAAAGAGATGTGGCTGGAACCGTCCTCTGTTGCCGGTGGTTCTGATGATCCTCCCCGAATGATTCCGGCAATCTGTATCCGGTACTGGGGGGAAGAAATCAGTAAAAATTCCGGCAAAGACAAGATCCTGACGTTTAAATACAGCCAGAACGGTCCTTCCTTTCAGGAATACTGGGAAATTCTTTATGACTGGTAATATAAGGAGACTGGGGTGGTGAAAATCGCCGTGTATACAGACGGAATTTTAATCCCATTCTTGTTCCATATCTTCAGGTTTCAGGTGTCAGGTGTCAGGAATGATGAACAGAGGCGCTGGAGCCTGACACCTGACACCTGAAACCAGGCATACGGGAAGGAATAAATATGGGATATTTTTTAAAGCCATATTATGGGCAATTTTAATCATCCCAGAAGGAGATTATCATGGAGTGTGACGTGATTCAAACAGATCAAGCGCCGTCTGCCATCGGCCCGTATTCCCAGGGCATAGCGGTGGGCTCCTGGCTTTTTGTGAGTGGGCAGCTTGGAATGCACCCCCAAACCGGGGAACTGGTAAGTCATGATTTTGCACGCCAGGCACGCCAGGCTCTGGAGAATCTTCGACAGATCGTGCGGACCGCAGGATGCGATCTTAACTGTGTGACGGCAGTGGATGTTTTTGTCACCGACATGATGGATTTTCCCGAGTTTAATGAAATTTACACCGAATATTTTTCAGAGCATCGACCGGCCAGGGCCGTGGTGGAAGTAAGCGCCCTGCCCAAGAATGCTAAAGTTGAAATCAAGTGTATTGCATATCGCGGGCCCATTTAACTGGTTTCCATCCAGAAATGGCCCTTTTCCGCATTTGTGCTCAATATAGATTTATGGATGGGCACTAACTGATTGATGTGAAGTAGAGAAAAGCCTATCCTGGTTTATCAAAATGGGAAACATACTGTGAAAATTGAGCATTTTACAAAGGTCTGATTAACCAAGTTGGAGAGGATGCTTAAACGAAATTTTGGCAGTTTGATTTTTAAAAATCAATAAAATCAGGATATTAAACAACCTAAAAGTAACTTCTCAATAAGTTCCGGTGTATGAAATGATTATATGGACCCGAATCCATAATTTATTGAGATGTTACACCTAAAAACGTATTTTTCTGAAAGGAGGGATATTATGCGAAAGTTTTGTTTATGTATTTTAATTTTGGTTCTAAGTGCTATTATTGGATGTGCGAATATGGCTTGCGACAAAACAAAAGAAACATATATAAAACAAGGAGTTGCCAATACAAAATTAGAAAGATATAATCAAGCCATAGAGGATTTTAGCCAAGCCATCAGACTTGATCCGAAAAATGCCCAATATTATTACAAACGAGGAATTACATATGGTAATTTAAACCAGCATCAGCGAGCCATAGAGGATTTTAACGAAGCCATACGCTTAAACCCGAAATATGCCGAAGCATATTCCAACCGGGGGTTTGTCTATATGGTGAAATTAGAGAATAAGAAAAAGGCCTGTTCTGATTGGAAACGGGCTTGTGAGTTAGGGGATTGTAAAAATCTAAATCTGGCGATAAAAAAAGGGCTTTGTAAGAATTAATAAAGTTTTCGCTTTTGAGAAATAATTCACGAAAGCTGTTTTGAACAATAAATCAATACTATCCGGCCGATAGTTGAGATTTAGTTTGAAATCATCAATCTTAAAACTTTTGATTTCTATTTTTCTGTAACCTAAATTGAACGATTTTTTGCGAAGAGATTTGCTGAGATCTTGATGCGCAAGATATCGGTCCAGATCGAGAAAAAAATGCTCAATTTAGGTATAAATACCAAGTCGTTAAAATTGTTGCGATTGTCATTTTTCAATAAGGCGAATCCTTTTTAAAGGGTTTGCCTTACGTACAACATAGCGCCCAAGCCCCCTTCAACCGTCGAAGCCGTCTAACGACAGGGGTATGCCTGAATTTTAAATAGTTTCCATCCAGAAATGGCCCTTTTCCGCAATTTCTGCGCCTGTCCTGTGAAATGCAGAGCCTATTTCTCTGGGGTCAATCTGCGGAATCACTTGTTCCCGCATCGGGGCGGGACGCGGTGTTCCTTGATTTGACTCGGGGCATCCCATGCCCCTCGCCCTAAGGGCAGCTTGATAGCTGTCCAAATTTGCTATCCTGCAGATTTGCCCTTGACCTTGCGAAAAATTGCTCATTTCTGCATTGGAAACTTAATTTGTGCCCGATATAGATTTTTGGATGGGCACTAAATAAAATATGAATATGACACCTTGCTATTCCATTATCATTCCTGCTTATAATGAGGAAAAGTGGCTGACCCGAACGCTTCCATATCTAAAAAAAGCCATGGAACCGCTGGATGTATCCGGAGAAATCATCATTGTAGATAACAATTCTACGGACGGAACTGCCCGTGTGGCTCGCCGGCACAACACCCGGATCGTTTTTGAGCCGCTCAATCAGATTTCTCGGGCTCGAAATACCGGTGCAAGCATAGCAAAAGGCCGCTATTTCATATTTCTGGATGCGGATACTTTGCTTGCTCCGGCCCTGCTACAAACCGCATTGCGTCATCTTTCCAGGGGCAGGTGCTGTGGTGGCGGATGCCTCGTGGACTTCGACAAACCGATTTCCCCCTTTTCCCGCAAAATTCTGGATCTGTGGAACTGGATTTCCATAACATTTGCTTTTGCGGCGGGATGTTTCATCTATTGCCGGCGGGACGGCTTTGAAGCCATGGGGGGCTTCAGCGAAAAGGTATATGCCAGCGAAGAAATCTGGTTTTCACGTGAGTTGCAATCCTGGGGCAATACGCGCAATATGGCCTTTCAAATGATCTCATCCCATCGGATTATCACCTCCGGCCGCAAGCTGGACTGGTTTTCTCCCCTTCAATTGGCGCTTTCAGCCGTGGTACTGACGATTTTTCCATTTTCAGTGCGGTTTCGTCGGCTTTGCTCACACTGGTATTATAGACCGAACCCGGATAATCCGGAAAAAAATAATCCTAACCGGAGGGACAAATGATTATCGGCGTGGATACCGGGGGGACATTTACCGATTTTGTTTACAAGGATGGCGACACGTGGGGTGTTTACAAAGTGCTTTCCACCCCGTCAAATCCTGCAGAGGCGGTTCTTAACGGGCTTCACTATCTGGCACACGGAAGAAAAAAACAGATCATACACGGCTCTACGGTGGCCACCAATGCCATTCTCGAAAGAAACGGAGTCAAAACCGCATTGATCACCAATAAAGGGTTCGAGGACATTATAGAAATCGGTCGCCAGAACCGCACCCGATTGTATGATCTTTCCTTTCGCAAGGCGCCTCATATCATCCCATCAGATCTAAGATTCGGCCTTCCGGGAAGAATCCTTCAGACGGGCGAAGAACTTATACCTCTGGATACCCAAAAGACTGAAACCGTGGGCAGACGCCTCAAGGATCTTGACGTTGAGTCGGTGGCCGTCTGCTTCCTTTTTTCCTATGTGAACCCTTGTCATGAACAAAAGGTAAGGGAATTACTGGTGCCCCTTGGACTAAAACTATCGCTTTCCCATGAAATTCTTGCTGAATTCAGGGAATTTGAAAGAACATCCACAACGGTTATCAATGCCTATGTTTCCCCGAAGATGCAGCGATACATCGGACACCTGATTGAAGAATTGGGCCGGGAGGACTCTTTAAAAATCATGCAGTCCAACGGGGGAAGTATTTCCGCCGAGACGGCCATGAACGAATCGGTAAGGACCATTCTTTCCGGTCCTGCAGGCGGGGCGGTGGGCGCCCATGAGATCGGTAAGATGGCCGGATATTCTAAACTCATTAGTTTCGATATGGGAGGCACATCCACGGATGTCAGCCTGATAGACGGGAACCTGTCTTTGGCCTTTGAAACCAATATATCCGGTTACCCCGTAAAGGTCCCGATGATAGATATTCATACGGTTGGCGCCGGTGGAGGCTCCATGGCTTTTTTTGATGAGGGAGGCGCGCTTAAGGTGGGTCCGGAGAGTGCCGGTGCAGATCCCGGTCCCATCTGTTACGGAAAAGGGGACAACATCACGGTGACCGATGCAAATCTCTATCTGGGAAGACTGATTCCGGAGCATTTTCTCGGGGGCGGGATGATCTTGATGGAGAAAAGGCTTCCGTTTTATTTTGAAAACATGGCACAAAAGATCGGGCTTTCTCCCCAGGAACTGGCCCAAGGGATTCTGGACGTGGCCGACACGGCCATGGAGAGGGCCATACGGGTGATCTCGATAGAAAGGGGATATGATCCCCGGGAGTTCACTCTTTTTTCCTTTGGAGGTGCAGGGGGGATGCATGCGGCGTTTTTGGCCAGGCTTTTGAATATACCCAAGGTGCTGTTGCCCCCAAACCCCGGCATCCTGTCGGCCATGGGAATGCTTATGGCTGACGTGATTAAAGACTATTCCCTGACAATAATGAAGAAGCAGGAGAATGTTACGGTAAAGCTGCTGTCCCAAGGGTTTGAGGAAATTGAGGGCAAGGGACAGGAAGATCTCAGGGCTGAAAAAATTCCTGACCACGGGATCCAGTTGGAAAGATATCTGGACATGCGCTATGACGGGCAGTCCTATGAAATTATGGTCCCCTTTGATGAGGATTACGTTGAAAGATTTCATGCGCGCCACGAAAAAACTTACGGATACAGAAACCCGGACAAGGCCGTTGAAATCGTCAATATCCGGCTTCGGGCAAGGGGTAGGCCGGAAAAGCCACGGTTTCAAAGAAAAGAAAAAATGGGGAAAAAGCCTCCCCCTGAAGCCTTTCTTGGAGAAAAACAGATCGCTTTTGATCAACGCCGGTTACGAACGAAAATAATGGCCCGGCATAAACTGAACAGCGGAAACCGGATCCATGGTCCCGGTATTTTGGTAGAATATTCTTCTACGATTGTGATTCCACCGTTTGCCAGTGCCTTTGTGGATGAATATGGCAACATCATTATGGAAATAATGTGAGACCGTTGGTAAACGCTGATGCCTTTCTATTGATAAACCGTGGCTCCGAAGCTTTTTTCAGGTGTCAGGGTTAAGGATTAAGGGGGAAACCAGGTGACCCATAGAAATTTTATGGACGTGGAGGATCTTGAGGTCTATAAAAATTGGTATGTTGAATGGATTAGAGAAAACATTGGAACGGAAAGTTCCAGAGTGAGAATGTCGCTGGCAGTTAGCTGAGGAAACGGTAATGTATGGCGTAAAAAACGAATCGGTCCCTCAGGGCTGGCCCATTACTACTGAACCTGTTTCCTGACACCTGAAACCAAATAGCCATAGCAATCTTAGCAAACAACAGTCCTGATTTACACCCGTTTAAATGTCATAAAAAACGGAGGAGAGAGATGACTGTCAACCCGATCCTGCTGGAAGTTTTTAAAAATCGCTTTGCTTCCATTTCAGAGGAAATGGGAGTGACGCTGATACGGACGGCGTTTTCACCCAATATAAAGGAGAGGCGGGACCTTTCGTGCGCGGTTTTTGATCACACCGGAGAAATGATCGCTCAGGCGGCCCATATCCCGGTACACCTGGGTTCCATGCCTCTGTCCGTCAAGGCGGCCATTGAGAGTGTTTCCTTAGAGAAAGGGGATATGGTCATTTTAAACGATCCTTTTAAGGGAGGCACTCACCTGCCGGATATCACTCTTGTGGCGCCGGTATTTGTCAATGACACATCACCTGAATTCTTCGTGGCCAACCGGGCGCATCATGCGGATGTGGGAGGGATGACCTCCGGTTCCATGCCCCTTTCCACTTCAATCTTCCAGGAGGGCTTGATTATTCCCCCTCTGAAATTGGTTGAAAAAGGGAAGATCGATAAAAAACTTATGGATTTTTTATTGAATAATGTCAGGACACCGGTGGAGCGAGAAGGGGACTTTGCTTCCCAGATCATGGCCAATATCACCGGCGTGCGCAGAACCGAAGAGCTTATAGAAAAATACGGTCTGGAGACGGTCCGGTTTTATGCCGGCAGCCTGATGGACTATGCGGAGCGGCTGACCCGAAAGACGATCCGGGAAATTCCGGACGGAATTTACGATTTTGAAGACGTTATGGATGATGACGGGATTTCGGATGACAGGATAACAATCCGTGTAACAATCACTGTTCAGGGAGATGAGGTCACCCTGGATTTCAGGGGCTGTGACTCCCAGGTTCGGGGGAGTATCAATGCCGTATACGCCATTACCCTGTCCTCGGTTCTTTATGTGTTTCGGTCGCTGGTTTCAGAAGATATACCCACCAATGCCGGATGCCTGAGGCCCATCACCGTCTTGACCCAAAAAGGAAGCATTGTGGATGCTCTGTTTCCGGCCGCTGTGGCCGGGGGAAATGTGGAATTGTCTCAGCGGATTGTGGATGTGGTGCTGGGCGCCCTTTCAAAGGCCGTGCCCCATGCCATTCCTGCCGCCGCTCAAGGGACCATGAACAACGTGACCATCGGGGGTATGGACTTTCGAAGCCAAAAGCCGTTTGCATATTATGAAACCATTGGGGGAGGAATGGGAGGATCGTCTAAGGGCCATGGGGAATCTGCGGTCCACAGCCATATGACCAATACGCTGAACACCCCCGTGGAGGCCCTTGAATACAGTTATCCATTCCTGGTTACCGAGTATTCCATACGCCGAGGCACGGGCGGACAAGGCCTTCACCGGGGAGGAGACGGCATTGTCCGGGAAATCGAATTGCTTTGGGAAGCGGATGTGACAGTCCTGTCCGAGAGGAGAAAAATTTCGCCATACGGCCTCTTTGGGGGAGCGCCCGGGGCTGTGGGGAAAAATGTACTCATCAGGAAAAATCAAGTGGAAGAAAAAAGGAGATCGTCTCCGGATCGAAACGCCGGGGGGTGGCGGATGGGGTTAGCCTGGTACAAGAGTAAAATAAAAGGGGCGCTTCAGCGGGTGCTCGGCCCGTATACCTTGAAAGAGCTCGGTGGGTGCACGGCCCAATGCACGCTATGGTATTATGATGGATAAATTAAAAATGGAGATTGTGTATTCGTTTCTTGTTTTTACATAGATATTGTTCTATCGCTTAAGAAAAGTATCCAATGAGTAAAAATAAGAAAATAATTTTAGGGATCCTATATGGGGGAGAATAAGGTGCCGACTGAAAAGTTGAATAAAGTTTTAGAGATCATTTCGCGAAATCTAAACCAAAATAAGATTCCTTTTGCGGTAGTAGGAGCGATAGCCTTGGGATTGTATGGCTTTCCCAGGTTTACATCCGACATTGACCTGATCACCGAAGGTCGCTTGTGGCCCGAACTTGATTCAATAATGGAAAAGCTGGGATATAGCTGCTATCAAAAGGCGGATGTGTTTGCTCAATTTGAATCTGAACTGGGGGCTATGGGTTATATTGATTTTATGTTCGTCAACACCCCGGATGGATTGGATATTTTAAATCGCAGTGTTCTCGTTGAAGACGAATTGCTGGGAAAAGTTCCTGTAGTTCAGCCGACGGACTATATCATATTAAAGATGATGGCTATTGCCAACAACCCGAATCGCAGCATAAAAGATAAAGCCGATATATCAACTTTTATCACGCTCTACCGAAACCGGTTGCTGCCCGACTATTTTGAACCCCTTGACATGAGCCGGATTTACCTGTTTGCAGATCGTTTTGGCCAGACAAAGCTTATCGACAAATACTTTGATCAGCCTTCCAGTGACGACGATGAGAACGGGCCGTTTACACTATGAAAAATCAAATTAAAAGGAATTTATCACACACGACGCAGCGCAAGATGGTCTTCGAAATGATTAATGCCAGCTATGATCTGGCTGAAAAACTTGGCAGGCACCCGTTGACAAAAGGCTGCAATTGTATCGACTGTATCCATAAAAGAAAACGCATTCTGCAACCATCCGAAAAAAAATGGAAGTTTAAACTATAAGCTATCTCGCAAATCTCGGATGATTATTGTACCGGTGAAAAATCAAATCAAAAAGCAGGGCCCGGTGTTGGATCTAAAGCGCTTGGTATGGAATTAGCAGGCACACTTTCATTCATTCTTTCATAAAATTTTCCCAGACTGTTCACCTGGCTTCCGGGACGGACCAAGCTGCAGTGTTTTATGGTAGAAGTGGGTAATTTGCCAAACACCCCCGATAAGTTACTGCCGATTCCCTAATATTACCTAACCTCTTTCTTAAAAGGCTCATTTCCAGCGCAAAAACAACGTTCCGAGCTTAGAATCAGCCCCATGAAGCATTTCCAAAAGAGTGTCATTTAATTATAGGAAGTTATGATGGATTATCTTGGGGATATTGGGGTCATACTATTTAGCTTAAAGGGTCATTTTTGGGACCAAAAAGAGTGGTTTAAGACGATTTTAGGGCCTGTTTAAGTCATTTTTTGCTGTTATTATAGTTCGTTACCGTGGCCCGACCCCAAGCGCGCCCAAGGGGAGTAAATTTTCCGCATCCTTAAAAAAAGGAGATCGTCTCCGGATAGAAACGCCGGGGGGTGGCGGATGGGGTGAAACTTCTTGACAATTTTTGTTAGTTATCGAGACTTTCTGAAGAAAACTGGTCAAATCGGAAAGCTGCGACTTCTTGATGGTTAACCCCCGAACAATTTCCATCAAGGATGGCTAATTTGAGAAAAGGAAGGGGTAATTTTTCCCAGACACTCTCAATTAAATCGCAGGTTGATGTGAAAATGGGATAATATTCTTTTATCAAAGGATTGACTGTAAGTGTGATCTCCAGTTATCTCATGTAAACTTAGATAGGTGAACCAGAAGGTTATAGATTGAAAACGTGTTTCAGGTCGTGTCAATCCTTAGAGGTTATGGGTTCAATCCACAGAAACTGAAAAGATAAAGTTCATCGTACTCTAATACTGTATCCGCTCTTCGATAATCTCGTCGGCAAGCTGTTTGCCCTCATCATTCAATCAGCCCATAGTCGCCGTTGAAAAGCGGGTGACAAAAAAATATTTATTGATTTTTAGGACCAAAACGTTATCATCTTTTATCATTTTTTATCGATTCAAATTAAAAAGATGAATGATATGAACTCGATCAACGACAAATGGCTGACCATTGATGAGTTGGTCGCCTATCTTAAGATGGGCAAAACCAAGTTCTATACCATGGCACAAAAGGGTGAGATCCCCGGCAGTAAGGTCGGCAGCCAGTGGCGTTTTGACCGAGAAGAAATTGACGAGTGGATTAAATCGGGTCGTGCTGCGAAACGAGAAAAAAACCAGCGAGCTAAGCGGCAATGAATACAGAACAAGAAACCCGCATAGCGCTTATTGATGTTGCATTGAAAAAAGCAGGCTGGAATGTGGACGACCCTGGCCAGGTGGTACAGGAATATGACATTTTAGTCGATCCACTTCAAGTCGCAGAGGCCCGCACTCCATACGGAGGGCATCAGTTCAGTGACTATGTCCTGCTGGGACGCGACCGTAAACCCCTGGCGGTTGTGGAAGCCAAGAAAACGAGTAAAGATGCAGCTCTGGGTCGTGAACAAGCCAAACAGTATTGCTATAATATTCGCAAAGACAAGGGCTGCGATCTGCCTTTCTGCTTTTATACTAACGGCTTGGAAATCTATTTTTGGGATTTGGAGAACTACCCGCCGCTCAAAGTTGTGGGGTTTCCCACACTTGATGACCTGGAACGCCTTCGCTACATTTGCCAGCATAGGAAATCCCTGACCGATGAACTGATCAATACCGATATTGCCGGGCGGGATTATCAGATTCGTGCCATTCGCGCTGTGCTTGAAGGCATCGAACGCAAGCATCGTGACTTTCTGCTGGTCATGGCCACCGGTGCGGGGAAAACGCGCACCGCTATTGCTCTGGTCGATGCGCTCATGCGAGCAGCCCATATTGAGCGCATCCTTTTTCTGGTAGACCGCATCGCTTTGCGCGAGCAAGGTCTGGCCGCATTTAAGGAGCACCTGCCCAACGAACCCCGCTGGCCCAAAGTGGGGGAGAAGCTCATTGCCAAGGACCGGCGTATTTATATCGCCACCTACCCAACCATGCTCAATATTATCCGGGACGAATCCAGCAGACTGTCCCCTCATTTTTTTGACCTGGTTGTCATCGATGAAAGCCATCGCTCCATATACAACACCTACGGTGAGATTCTCGACTATTTTAAAGCTATCAATCTCGGACTGACCGCAACCCCCACCGATGTGATTGATCACAATACTTTTGAACTGTTTGCGTGTGAAGACGGCCTGCCAACCTTTGCATATACCTATGAAGAGGCCATCAGCAGCACACCGTCATATCTGTGTGATTTTCAGGTCATGAAAATCCAGACCAAATTTCAAAAGGAAGGCATCAGTAAACGCACCATCAGCCTTGAAGACCAGAAAAAGCTCATTCTTGAAGGCAAGGATATTGAAGAGATCAACTTTGAAGGCAGCCAGCTGGAAAAGCAGGTCATCAACAAAGGCACCAATGCGCTGATTGTTAAAGAATTCATGGAGGAGTGCATCAAAGACGCCAACGGCGTCCTGCCGGGCAAGACCATCTTTTTTTGCGCCTCCAAAGCGCATGCCCGCCGCATAGAAGAAATCTTTGACTCGCTTTATCCACAGTATCGCGGCGAACTGGCCAAAGTGCTCGTCTCCGAAGATCCGCGCGTCTATGGCAAAGGCGGCCTGCTATATCAGTTCACCCATAATGATATGCCGCGCATTGCAATCAGCGTAGATATGCTAGATACCGGGATCGATGTGCGTGAGATCGTCAACCTGGTGTTTGCCAAGCCCGTTTACTCCTATACCAAATTTTGGCAAATGATCGGTCGTGGCACACGCCTGCTTGAGCCATCAAAAATCAAGCCCTGGTGTACTGAGAAAGATGTGTTTCTGATTCTCGATTGCTGGGACAACTTCGAATATTTCAAACTTCAGCCCAAAGGCAAGGCCCTCAAACCGCAACTCCCCCTGCCCGTTCGGCTGGTCGGCATTCGTTTAGATAAAATCGAAAAGGCCCTGGCAATCGAACAATGCGATATCGCCAGAAAGGAAATTGACAAACTGCGGAGCCAGATTCAGGATCTGCCGTTCGCCTCCGTCGTTATTATCGAAGCGGCCACGGCGCTCAACCGGATCGCCGACGACAATTACTGGACCCGTCTCACGCCGCAAAAATTCGAATTTTTACGCAACCAGATCAAACCCCTGTTCCGAACGGTATCCCAAGTCGATTTTAAGGCCATGCGTTTTGAAAAAGACGTACTTGAAATTTCGCTGGCCCTTTTAAGCAAAGAAAAATCAAAGTTTGAAACCTTGAAAGAAGCGCTTATCGAACAAATCAGTGAGCTGCCACTTTCCGTAAATATCGTTGCCAGAGAGTCTGCCCTGATAAAAAACGCCCAGCAAAACCACTACTGGTCAACCTGCAGCGATGCAATCCTGGATGGGCTGGCCGAAAAACTCGCATCCCTGATGAAATTCCGCGAACAGCAAATCCCCGGCCAAGGACCTGTCAAGCTCGATTTGACGGATGTATTGTATAACAAAGAAATAGTGGAATTCGGCCCCCGGCATGAGGCCATCAGCGTATCTAAATATCGCGAGATAGTGGAAGCCTTGGTCTTGGATCTCACCCGTAACAACCCCATTTTGCAAAAGATCAAAAGCGGTGCCGACATCTCCGCTGCCGAGGCCGAAGAACTGGCCGACCTGCTCTACAAAACGCACCCGCATATTACCGAAAACCTGTTGCGCATTGTTTATCGGAACCGCAAAGCACGCTTTATCCAGTTTATTCGCCACATCTTTGGCATTGAAGCCCTGGCCAGCTTTCCGGACACCGTGACCAATGTCTTTGATCAATTCATAGCCGAGCATACCAATCTCAATAGCCGTCAACTGGAATTTCTGCGACTGCTGAAAGATTTTATTGTCGAGCGGGAGAAGGTCGAAAAACGCGATCTTATTCAATCGCCCTTTACCATCATTCATCCGCAGGGGATTCGAGGTGTATTCAGACCGGCTGAAATCGACGAGATCCTGCAACTCACGGAGCAACTGGCCGCATGAGATACCGCAAAACGATGGATGAAGAATTGGCCCTTATCCTTGAAGGGGGCGAGGGGTATACGCTGGAATTTAAAAGCAGCGTCAACTCGGATCTTTCCAAAGAATTGGTGGCCTTTGCCAATGCTTCGGGCGGACGTATTTTTATCGGGGTGAACGACCGCAATCAAATTGTCGGTTGTGATCTTTCAAACAAAATGCTTTCACGAATCGAAGATATGGCCGCCGCATGCGATCCGGCGGTGACGATCCGGATTGAAAAACTGCCGAAACACAAGATAGTCGTCATCCATGTGCCCGAAAGTGCCAACCGTCCCCACCGCTGCAACAAGGGCTTTTATCTGCGTAACGGCACCAGTTCACAGAAAATGAGCACGGCCGATATCACCGCCTTTATTCAAGCCGAAGGAAAAGTTCGCTTCGATGAACAGCTCAGGATGGATTTGGATTGGCAGGAGGTGCTCGACGAAAAGAGGCTAAGCCATTTTCTCAATCTATCCAAAATTTCTCCCATATCGGATACTGCCGGTATGCTGTTTAATCTCGGTGTCGGTGATTATAAAAACGGTACTTTTTATTTCAACCACACTGGCGTTCTCTTCTTTGCCAAGCAGCCGATTCGGCGCTTGTTCCATGTGAGCGTGGTCTGCGCTCTTTTTAAAGGCACCGGCAAAGCCTATATTCTGGATCGCAAAGAACTGACCGGCAATCTGCTTGAAAACGTGGAAGAGGCGCTGCTCTTTCTGAAAAAGCACCTTCAACTGCGCTGGGAGATTACCAGCCAAAGCACCCGTCGGAAAGAGATCCTGGAGCTGCCGGAAGTCGCCCTGCGCGAGGCCATGGTCAACGCCGTATGCCACCGGGATTACCTGGAACAAGGCGCCCAGGTAATGGTTGAAATCTTTGATGACCGCGTGGAAATATACAATCCAGGCGGTTTGCCCAAGGGCCTCCCGGCCAGTGAGTTCGGTAAGCGTAGCGTCTGCCGCAATCCGTTGATTGCAAGCTTGCTGTTACGCTGCAACTATATCGAAAAAATGGGAACCGGTATCGAGCGCATCCGCACGGCATTGGAAAGGGAACACTGCCCCAAGGTCAGCATCCGTTTTAACACCATGTTTATCCTCGAATTCCCACGGCCGACTTATTTAAAAACCGATGAGAAACCGGAAGAAACTAGGGAAAAAACTAGGGTGCAAACTAGGAAGAAAGTATCGGAGAAAATAACCCCGCAAGTCACCCCGCAAGTCACCCCGCAAGTCACCCCGCAAGTCACACGGCTCCTTAAAGTGTTGCAGGGTGAAATGTCACGGGGAGAAATAATGAAAAAACTTGGCTTAAAGGACAGAATGCACTTCAGCAAAGAATATCTGACGCGCGCAATTGACGGCGGGTATATAGAAATGACCATTCCTGATAAACCGAACAGCAGATTTCAGCGATACCGCCAGACGGAAAAAGGGAATGCCCATGTGTTTAAAAAATAAAGGAATACATGATGCTGCAAAATAACCCCATCTTGAAATCAAAAATCCACCAACTCTGGGATAAATTCTGGTCCGGCGGCATTGCCAACCCTCTCACCGCCATCGAGCAGATCACCTACCTGCTGTTCATGAAACGGCTGGATGACCTGGATTTAAAACAGCAGGCCGATGCCGATTTCACCGGCGATGCCTTTACCTCACGCTTTGCGGGTGTGTGGGTGCCGCCTGAGCACCGGGACAAATCTAAAAAGGATCAAAAACCCTTTGCCATCAAAAAAGAGGATCTTCGCTGGAGCGAGTTCAAGCACATGCAGACCGAAGAGATGCTCAACCATGTGCAGGGCAAGGTGTTTCCGTTTTTAAAGGACATCAACGGCCGGGAATCCCATTTTACCGATCACATGAAAAACGCCGTATTTATGATTGCCAAGCCCTCCCTACTATACGAAGCGGTTAAAACCATTGATGCAATCTTTGAGGAGATTGAAAAAGACTCCAAGGAAAAGGGCCAGGCATTTCAGGACATTCAAGGTGATGTCTACGAATACCTGCTATCCGAAATCGCCACTGCCGGCAAAAACGGCCAGTTCCGCACCCCGCGCTGGATAATCAAACTCATGGCCGAACTGGTTCAGCCCCAACTGGGCCACCGCATTGCCGACCCGGCCTGCGGCACCGGCGGCTTTTTACTGGGTGCCTTCCAATATATCGTGACCCGGTT
>Ga0307990_1002536_pt1 | contig 14535 bp, 14 predicted proteins | sample EllFjometagen129_FD_203168 | JGI IMG/M metagenome (GOLD analysis project Ga0307990, IMG submission 203168) | Marine microbial communities from Ellis Fjord, Antarctic Ocean - #129 | ecosystem: Environmental > Aquatic > Marine > Unclassified | place: Southern Ocean | collected 2014-10-08
TCCTTGGCACCATTGCCCTTCCGTTTAGTGCGTCGGAGGGGATCACGGGATGGAACGGTGAGGAATACGCTTCTGAAGTCTCGCGATGCGTGCGGATATATCCCCACCACATCGATAGCGGAGGAGGGTTCATTGCCCACATACGAAGACCTGCATGAGGAGGTTACCTCTTTTTTCTCTTCCCGTTTCGGCGTTGTGCGGGAGGCATTGGAGGAGCTTAGCTTTGTCGAACGAGGAGGAGGCGAGATCTGGGCGACGAGTGCGCCAACTCCAACCGGAATAGCGTCGAGTCGTCCCGCCGGGGTGCGCATCCTACGCCGCATGCCACGCGGATTCAAGCCAACGACCGTCTTCCTCTGCCTCTTGGGCGATCGGATAGTCGCTGCGCGGATGGAAGTGGAGGATATCGCTATCCTCCAGCAGCTCCTCCTTGGGCAACCTATTGCCCACACAATTGACGATGGTTATGTTGCCATCTCCTACCGTGGTGATGTCCTCGGTTGTGGCGCGGCTAAGGACGGAAGAGTGCGTGCATTGATCCCCACCCAGAAGCGACGTGAGTTACTGGGATGGTTGGAATCGGAACGCAGCTTCCGATAAACCGAGACACCCGACACCAATACACCAGCCAATTGTGATTTTAGTCACGGAAATTCGCCCCCTTCTTCTGGTATGATAGATATCATGTACGAGGCAAGAACTGAGGAGGTAATAATGCATAGCAAAACGTGGTTTCTAACTACCCTGGTAATACTGGGGGCACTTGTCTTTTCGGTGGCCGCTCTTGGGGCTACTCAGAGCATCGTCTTCATTCTCGATGCGTCAAACAGCATGAATAAGCAGCTTGATAACGGATCGCGGCTCGACGCCGCCAAGGCGGCGCTTGTTGATCTGTGGCAGACGCTTCCAAGCGAAACGGATATCGGCTTATACCTGTTTGGACATCGGGTCGGGCAGGGAGATAGGGATGCAAGTTGTCAGGATATCGAGCCTCTTTTCCCGATTCGCCCGTTCGACGATTCCCTGCGTGCTGACATGATAGCTGCTATTGGCGGTGTAGTGGCACAAGGATTAACACCACTGGCAGATGTGCTCGTTCAGGCTTCGACCGCCCTAGCGTCCGCACCCGGTGATCACACGATAATCCTTGTGAGTGATGGAGAAGAGACATGTGGGGGAGACCCTCTCGTTGTTGCGCAGATGCTCGCTGCGATGGATCCCCCTGTAGTGTTACACGTCATCGGCCTCGATGTGGATCCGGCAGTGCGGGAATCATTGACCGGAATGGCGCAGTCCACGGGTGGTAGCTACTACCAAGTCAGTCAAGCGCAGGATTTGTTGGCCGCACTCACCGCGGCGACCGCGGTTGAACCGGTACAAAGTGTGATCCCAGCTGAGTACGCCGCAATGGGAATAACAAACGTCATCTACGGAACCGAGGGAAGTGACAGGTTGTACGGAACTGCCGGCAACGATCTCATCTTCGGTCTTGGTGGGGATGACTTCATCATCGGTCTCGATGGTAACGACATCCTCATTGGAGGAGACGGCAATGACATCATCGAAGGGATGAACGGGTGTGACATCATCAGCGGTGGAACAGGCGATGACGTCATCTTTGGCGGGAACGACGACGATCATCTGTGTGGAGATGCTGGGAATGATTCCATCGAGGGAGAAGCTGGAGATGACATCCTCTCCGGTGGCCCCGGATGCGACAAACTGCTCGGTGGAGACGGGTTGAATCTCCTGTATACCGATGGCACGGACGATATTCTGTGGCAGGGCAAGGTAATGCAGGGCGACTGCTGCGCGCCATGTGTACCTCCTGTTCCATGTTCAGTGTGTCCAAGACCAATGCCACCGGTATCGCCAGCCCCTATCTGGTGCCCGTCAGCGATGAAGTCAGTCGATGAGTGTTCTTCCATTCAGTTGCATGGAACCGCTACTGACAGCGACGGCGACTGCGGCGTGTGCAGTGTGTTGTGGAGCGCTGATCTTGGATCGTTCGATGACCCAACTAGCCTTAATCCGGTGTATACGGCGCCGATGGTCGATTGCTGTGCTGGACAGAATGTCTGCATTACTCTTGTCGCGACCGACAACTGCGGTGCACAGGGGACAGATTCCTTCGTCCTGCACATCAACAATGTCAACCATCCGGCGATCATCAATGTGGGCAATGACATGATTATTGATGAAGGGACGACTATCCGGCTGTGCGCAACTGCGTCCGATCCGGATGGCGGAACGCTCAAGTACCACTGGAGTGTCGCTTGCGGGAAAGGCGAGCTGAACAATCCCATGCTCCTCAATCCGGTGTACACCGCACCGCTCACCGGCGCGTGCGATGGCGAGGACATCGTCCTCATGCTGACGGTTATCGATGAGTGCGGAGCGAGCACGGAAGATAGCATGACAATTCACGTGCGCAACCTGAATGCAGCCCCGATCGTCGAACTTGGTCCAGGGTTCTCGATGAAGGAGGGCACAGCGTGCATCCTGCACGCAGTGGCCACTGATCCCGAGTGTGGCCCGCTCACCTATTACTGGGCATCCTCTGATGGCACCTTCGATGATTCCTTCTCCGCCATGCCTTGCTTCACAGCTCCTCTTGTTGATCCTTGTGAAGGGGAGGACGTCTCCATAAGTCTTACGGTGACCGACGCATGCGGAGCGAGCGCTTGTGACTCGTACGTTATCCATGTCGACAACCTAAACACACCTCCAGTCGTCAAGGCGGATCCGTAAGGATCCGAAAGAAACCAGAAGCGACGTTGGCTAATCTGCTCCGCCTACTTGTAGGCGGAGCAGATTACTGTTGGACGCTGAGTGTGTGAGTAGTAGTGGTCGCGTGATGTCTGCTATGGTGAACGATATTGATTCAGAAAAGCAGCCGATTAGCACACTGCATCCAAAGCGTGCGCTTGCTCGTCACAGCCGGCCGTTCTCTTTTGCTCAGAGACTCCTTGTCTCGTGTACCCTAGTTCTGCTTACTGGCATCAAGATTCAACTCTCCATCGCATCTGCAACTCCAGTGCGTCCGAAACACTTGTCAAGGAGCAGCGAGAACCGGGTGGACAAAAACTTCGTTCCAGTGCTGTGCCATATCAGAGGCTTGTAGGTCCCCTTGTTGTATCGCCTCATCCAAGACAGCACTAGAGGCAAGGATGTTCTTGTAGAGCAACCCGTAAAAATCGGCCGAAAGAGCAACGTGGATCTCCCTCCAACTTCCCTCTATTGCTAATGCCGTAAGAAACTGCATTGTGCCGCTCGCATCACGTATGCTATCCAGGCTCGTGAAGAAACCATCTTTATCGGCTACAAGCTTATCTGATAGCTGTATGCGAAAGCTTGCATTGCCGTCGAGTGTCATAATTGATGTGGCCCTAGCGTCCACTGAAAACTCAGACAGCTCTGGAGTATCCAATGCAAGTTCAACCAGTTGCTGCGCCTCTTCGCTTGTATGCGGTGGCTGAGTGAAGTCCAACCAATCTCCCTTCCTAAATGAGAAAACCTTAAGAGATCGAAACAAGCAAAGAGGTGTTGAAATCTTGTCGGTAATAGCAGCAGAATCATCAAGATCAATTTGGATCTCCGCGAGTTCTCCTCCCGAATCTGTGATACTGAGATGAAGAACCGCTGCATCTGTGAAATGTGACACCGTAAGTGTCAATATGTACACGATATGTGCAATTTGCAATTGGAGATCATCAGGTGGCAAACCATTCTGGTATGCTAACCTGATTGTCGCAGATGCAGGCCCCCCCCTTGTCTCAAGAGAGTCAAGAACGGCCGTTAGTTCACCGGCCTTTATCGGCTCGGGCCATCCCACAATTACCGTGCGCTGAGCCGATGCTCTATTCCCGGCATTATCCTCCACCGTGTAACCAATCGTATACAGTCCAGGTGTCGAGACGTCCAAACTGGAAATACCATCTACCGTGATTCGACTAGATATGTCCCCATCGCAGTTATCTGTGGCCTTCCAGCCAGGATCAGCGAAACATTCCCCAGCTGCCAAGTGCACCTCTGTCTGGCCTTCCAGTTTTATGACAGGGGGGATCGTGTCCATCCCTACTGTTGGTTTGACTGCTGTCGGCTCTTTGTGCTCTGGAGCAACCGGCGGGTGCCATTCGCCAGACGACCACTCATCACAGCGCGCTGGCATATGATCTTCATTACCTGGCGAGATCGGGTACACCGTAAGCCTAAAGTCTTGCCCCTTGGGGAAGTCCGACCAGAAGTTGCCTCTGTCATTGTTGTTCCACCCATTCGAGCAGCATGCCCAAGCATTGGTGTCGTTGTCAAAAAGGTTCCCGATAATCGTGTTGTCCCTGGAGAGCAAATCGATACGTAAGCCAAGCCTGTTTCCAGTAATGCGATTATCAAGGAGGCTCACATTCGTGCAATGAGATACGCGAATCCCTACTTCGTTATTGTGTACGTTGCAGTTGCGAACCGTCACGTTAGAGCAGCCTCGGATGACAAGTGCACCCTGAGTCTGCGGGCAGACAACATCCGAGATTTCACAGTTGCTAATGACGACGTAAGCGTCGATATTCTCCATGACGAGCCCGTAGTCACCCGCAGTACCAGCTATTATCAAGTTTTCTATAAGATACGGATCGTCACGGGTTCCGGTTCCACTTGTCACTATGCCTTGAGAAAGAAGGTCCTCGATTCCGGATACATACAACGGTTCGCTTGCTGATGCCCCACTCAGTGCTACAAGTGTGATCGCTATCAACGCAATGGCAAGAGTTCGAACAACACCAGGAACGTAGTGTTTCATTTCACAGTCCTCCGAATGACATACTAACACAAATATCCTTCCCCGTGAAGGACTTTGGCCTAGTTGCAGCGTTGCCTTGATCACCTGGATCACTTGCTCGCAAATGTATTAAGCATTACAGAAAAGAAACATGCACATGTACTATACTGGCTAGAAATGGCGAACAGACACTACGTGTTGTCGCCGCTGACGTAAAGAATTCAACAGAAGTAGTCAAAATTAAGGAGGTTGGGAATATGGGATCCAGAAGAAGAAAAGTAGTACTGGTTGCGAGCTCTCTAGCGTTAGTGGTTGTGCTGACAACGTTTATGGCCTGGGCGCAGAGCGCCGACGGGCCGTACTTTGTCGTTGACCCAAGCGTGGCGACGGAAACACTCCATGTCTTCAATACGATCGGCGGCGCAATAACTAGACTGACGAATCTCGGCCAGCAAGCCTGGGGTGCTACGTTGATCTTGCTTCCTGGAGACTACAACGTTGCGGCCACAATTAACATTACCATCCCCTACCTGAAGATTGCAACTAGGGATGGAGAAGATAAGGCACGTCTCATTGGTGGCACTTTCCCCAACGCCGTGCTCAATATTGCGGCTCGAGGTGTCACGCTCCAAGACCTTAAGATCGTGACTAACCCAGGTGCAATTCAGGGGTCTGGTATAAGGGTTGCAGCTCCTGATGTGACCGTGAAGGATGTATTCGTAAGTGGCTTTCAAGGGGATGGCCTAAACGCAGCTGGAGACCGGCTTTCGGTTGTCGACAGTTCTTTCTCCAATAACAGGCGGTTCGGAGTGAATTTCTTAGCTGGTTGCTTGGGTGCCTCTATCAACGATTGCGACATCCGCAATAATGTGCTTGGTGGAGTTAATATCATAACCAGTGATAATGTACGTATTTCGGCCTGCCGAATCTCCAACAATCCTGGCGGGGGGATAACTATCGTTGGCTCATCGTATGCTCAGGTTACGGACAACAAAGAGATTCGTGCAAATGGAGGACCTGCAATACAGCTAGCCACTTCCGGTTATTGCGAGATCTCAGGAAACGAGCTCATAGGCAATGCCACAGGGATTCTTATGACGAATTGCGTTGGTTGCACCGTGCAGGAAAACAAGTCTGAAAACTCAGTCGGCCCCGCCGTGAACCTGAACGGCGGTACAGGAAATCTCATCACCAGAAATCACCTGTACGGTATAGAGAATCCCCCGGCAGGAAACGCAACAATTCTTCTTGCAGGGAACGCCACAGCAAATACGGTGTCTGAGAACGTGCTAACCAAGAATACATGGGGGATCGTGCTAAACGTTGCTCCGCCGAATCAGTTACCAAGCGGAAATGTGATCTCCTCCAACGAGATATCCGATACGACACAGGCGGGGATATACGTGCGGAGTAGTGGCGGTAACAATGTGGTCCAGAGCAACTCGATATCTGATTCTGTTCAATTCGGTATTTGGATCGAGCAAGGTGCAGGCGACAAATACGCCGACAACGTGGTAGAGCGCAACGCCTCAGTTGGTATCTGTATTACGGACGTAAATGGTAACGCGGCTAACTGTCTAGTGACGAATAATCTCATCGATAAGTCTGGTGGCGCAGGAGTCAGCATCTTAACTACTGTCAACAATATCACCGGGCTCACTCTGTCCCGTAACACCATCAGCGATGGAGCCAGTCACGGAATACTCGTGACAGACGTCGCAAATTGCCAACGACCGTCCATCAAATTCAACAAGATCTCAGGAAACGATGGTGATGGTGTCAACATTACCGGGACGCAAAATGCATCCTTGTGGAGAAACATTATCCACGACAACGAAAAGGCAGGCTTGGTAGTGGCGGCGCTCGGCGGACCTGCTTCTGCCAGGCAGAACACCATATACGCAAACCAGCGTGGTGGAGTGGCCTTCGACAGCACCAATGTGTTGGTCTTGGAAGAAAATAGCATCTTCCTGAATCTTAGTTACGCGCTATCAGTTACTGGTGCTCCACCGCTGGGTACTTCCTTTGCGAAGAACTGGTGGGGGAGTGCCACTGGTCCTGCAGGCGTGTTCAGCGGAATCGGTAATGCCGTCCTTGGTGTTCCTAATGAAAGGGACATTGAGCCAATCTTGTGCGCGCCAGCTCTTGCAGGATTGGCTGATGATGCCGCTCAGATTCTAGGCCTTGCGGATGCCCAGGTTTCCTTTATCAGTTCATTTACGGCTGGACGCGTGGTTGTCGATCGCACGGACACTGCTGGTCTGAAGCTTGTTTTCACTGAAGTGTCGGTGCGCAACAACGCGTTCGTTGCGACAGTGCCGTTCACATCTGATGCACTCAAAGGGAAAGCATTCAGCGGTATAGGCGACGTCCTTGCAGCATCGGCTGTACTCGTCTCTGGTATTCAAGACGGGATGGTTTCAGTTGGCTTTGAGTACGGCAGTGAAGTGAATGCGGCTGACGGGAAATTGACGTTGTATGTGTACCAAGGAGGTCAGTGGAAGCTTGATGACTCAGGCACATGGGGCCTAGAGGACGGCAAGTGGAACGCTGTCTCAAATTGCCACTTCGGCGACACAAATCAAGTCCTAGGTGATGTGCCCGTCGAGTCTCTAACAGGTGAAGTAAAGGCAATTGCCCTGGTCCTAGAGAAACCAGAATCGGAATAGACGGGACAGAGGGCTCTGACTAGGTTCGTGTTTGTTGCGAAAACATCAGAGCCCTCCCACCGCCTCCCTGGAACCAGTAACACTCTTCTTGGGATACCTGAAGCGAGGTTGTTGAACAGATCGAATAAGGAGGTAACAATGCAACAGTGCCAAAGGGAAAAACGCCTGCTTCTGATTCTCTTGTCAGCAGTGCTGCTAATTTCCTTTGGGCTCAGCGGATGGGCTGCCAGTACAGGCCTGGAGATCATCCTTGATGCGTCAGGTAGTATGAATGAGCAATTCTCTTATGGAACAACGAAGATCGAGGCTGCTCGTTCCCATTTTGTTAGCATGCTAGGGCACATTTTCGGCGAGGACCTCGACATCGGTCTGCGGGTGTTCGGGTGGCATATGCCTGAGTGCTCATCGCGGCTTGTCGTTGATCTTGGCGAGAGCTTTGGTACTGAGCGAATCTACGATATGAAGCAAGTTGCCACTGAGGTCTATGCCGACGGCAACACACCTCTGGCGGAATCTCTTCACTACGCTGGGCTCGATTTGCGCCCGTATGAAGTTCGACGCATTCTAGTGATCACTGATGGAAACGAAACGTGCGGCGGTGATCCCGCAAGCGTAGTTCGCCAAGAACTCAAGGGATACGACGTTGTCATATATGGGGTAGTCTATGGGGAAAGTGCCGCGTCTGGGGAACTGCAAGAGGCCGTTGAAGAGAGCGGCGGCACTCTATATACAGCTAAAGACTCCAGGGGGTCTTGAGAAAGCGATCGCGGAGGCAGTATCTGCTGCCCTATCAACTATGCGTGGTCGGATACAGGTGCACAGTGTTTCCGCGGAGGCCGTCTGGCTCTACGTAAACGATCGGTATGAGGCAGATATCCCTGCAGGAAGCAGCCTCACATTCCCTACGTATCCCGGGATATCATCCGTGGTAGCTGTTCCATACAATAACTGGAGGATCGGGATTTGGAGATGCAATGTCACCGTTCGCTCGGACGATACCAGCGAGGGATTCATCTCCTTCGAAGGCGATTAGGTTCAAGCTGCAACTGAAGGGTGATTCTCAGACTGTTCCGACTTCTAATAGGGCCTGCTCAAGACTACCAGATCACCACTCGAGAAATGCTCGGGAACTGAAGGAGCGTTCTCCTAATCTGATCTAGAGCAACATCCATGAAGTGAACACCGCCCATTCCCGGGACAGGCTCTGGCCAGTCTACGTCATACGTCCTGACGTAAGCTACTTCATTCCTGATCTCCAAGCTCTTCGCTTTATTCGCACAGGAATACTTGGGGTAGTAGAAATCCTGAGCCTTGCATGATGGCCCCAGGTAGGTGAAGAATCCCTGTTCCTCCTCGATACCGGTCGGGCCTCGGAATAGTTGAGTGAGCGCCTCTTCCTCTGGAGATCCAGTAGCAGGGGTGGTGCTGTCCACGGAGTAGAGCAGCTCTTCATCAAAAGGGTCTGATCGCCACTGTTTGTTAGGAAAGAAGACCTGCACGGTCTTTGTCTCGACCGGTTCGAAGATGAAAGGAATCCTGAGGATGCGATCCGCGTCATATGGGTTGGCCGGATCATACAGAATGATCGTGCCGGTGGCGCTGCTTGGAGCGGCGTAGTAGACTGAATCCTCAACCTTCAACGACGTGTTGGGAGCATACGCCCAGCCCTCAATGATGTCTTCCAAGAGGATTCTCTCGTTCCCATCAGGAGAGGTGCTAATGATTTGGATCCCTAGTTCTGGCATATCTTGAGGAATCTCGGCTCGGAGAGGAAAAGGAAGACTCACTGTTTGGTTGGGTTGCGGAGAAAGGACAACAAAAGGAGGACCGGCATCTAGCGAATTGTAAAGGGACGAACGCATGTATTAGTCATTCAGGCTGCGATATTCGTCAGTAGGATTGCCGGAACCGTCGCAGGGAAACCGAAGTTGTGTATAGGCAATTTGCCCGTTATTCCAGTGGGGATCGATAACCAATCCGTCCTCTGTGATGGTGTAAACAGCCACCCAATACCGGTGCGGGCACCAACAGCACTCGGTTCCAGTGTAGGTATCCATCCCATCACTTCGGAATGAATACGCAAAGACCCTCTGGACAGTACTGTCAGGATCGAGTGACTCAACCATGAATCCTCCGAATGGACCAGAGGCAGTCACCCCTTTGTAGGATCTGAATTCCTCGTTTTCGCGGTCGTAATCAAGGACCTCTAAGGTTTGTATCCATCCAGAGCCTATAGAATCGCTGTCCCAACTGATCACCGCCTCGTCGATGTCGTCTCCATCGATATCGGCGAACTCGATCTTGGTGACCGAGTAGTACTGCAACAAGCTGGATTGCTCTAGGAAGACGTCGTCTCGGTAGCACTGCCAGCGGATACTCTCTTCTTGAGTATCAGAGGCCGCATAGACCACTAGTCGTCCAGGGTTTGCGTCACGCCCGATGCCACTGCCCGTGGGTTCGAAGAACACGATGTGACACGGCTTCGTGTCATCACCTGCCAGGGTGGCAGTGTATTCCAGCTTGATCGGTTCAGAAGCTTGAGCAGAATCGAGCACTAAAAGAAGCAAGACGGAGACAAACATCATCACTCTCAAAATACGGAAATTTATTCCTTCCTCTCAATACCTTATAGTGATCTCTTCTTGAAGTTCCTTAGGGTCATAACTTGTTGGGGTTTCGTTTCTCTAGCCATTCCTTGAATGAGCGCTGACTTTCGCCGGAGTGCCTTCCGAGCACCAAGTTCTCTACACTGATATCTTCATCAAGCTCTGGCCAATGAATACCTTGCCCATTTCCTATCAGTCGCCAGGTATTGCGCTCCATCGGCGTACCATGGAATAGGCGGGGATACCAAGTGAGTGATACCGAGATAGTACGTCCATCGTTCAACTCGACTGTAAGCGTATCTTCTGTAATAGTAATATTTTGGGTACTAGCTACTTGCACTGCGTCAATGTTCAAAGTACTCATTCCACCTCCTCTGAAAGAGCTCTTGATTTTCCTCCACAAGCTTCCGAATGCGATTAAGCTCCTTGCCTCTAACCGCCCTACTACTCTGCAACCTAACGGGGTCGAGCCAGAACTTTGCGACCGTATCATCCCGTTCGTCGTGTACATGGCGAGGCTCAGCACGATCATATTAACATGGCACACCTGTTTCAGTTCTATTGCCAATTTCCAGCATGCCACGTTTCTAGCCAAGTGCGCCGTGTCAGCAAGCAGCAAGCCCATTACTCTTAGAACGAGGTGCAGAGAACCTCGCCTGGTGGACAGTCTTGCTGCATGACTGCTTCAAGGACTATCTTTCCGACGGGATTGTCGCCAACGAGAGCGTGGGCGGCGTGTAGGTGCAGACACTTGATGCGCGAATAGTCAGCTATCCCTCCGATACCGCGCTCCATGAGAGCAGGCAACATTGCATTTTCTTCGAGAAACGCGATATCGTCCTGCGAAAGGAGATGCTTGCGCTCTTCGATGTAAGAACGATGTGCATGCACCAGTTGCTTGGTGAGCCATGGGTCATTATGTAGCTGACGTTCAATCTTGCGGATCATTCCACCCGCTTCCAGAGACGCGATCGCATGAAAGAGAAAGGGGCACGTGAGCCAGTACAGGGTCGGGAACGGCTTGCCATCTATTAGAGGAGAGACGCTTACCACCTGGGGATAACCGTGCACGCAGCGCTTGGATATCCCCACCAAGCCCCGTGGTGAACGCCCAAGCTGACAAGCAATGACTTTCTTATCTTCTAGCGAGACAGGTTCCACTCGTCGCTCCCGTATTTCTCAACCTGCAATTGCTTGGCGTATTCTAGCTCTTCCTCGGTGTAACTTCCCGCACGCTGTTCTTGCTCCATGCCTTCAGCAAACTTCTCACTCAACGTCCGGGCAAGGACCTCCAGCGTGATGCCAGAAGCTATCTGCGATAGGTACGCGACTGGCCGCGGATGGGATGGGACGAGATCCGGTTCGTACGATCCCTGCATGGCAAGGAGGACGCTGTTGATTGGAACCTGGGATGGGAAGACGAGAAGCGTCGTGTGATAAAGCAGGTTATTACCCCGCCTAACTTGCGCTGCTCCCGAGATTTTGTTCTTGCCAATCAGGAGAGTGTTTCCTTCCACGTTGGCATCGACACCAATTTGTGATAACGCACTTACAATCATCCCTCCGATTGCAGAGTAGGCTTCAGAGATGGTGCCAAGATCCCTTCCATCTCGTAAAAACAACGACAGGTTCAGGTTTCCCGGATAGTGGTAGACGGCTCCTCCCCCACTCATCCTGCGGATCACGGGAATCGAAAGCTCTCGCAGGTGAGCTAGATCGACTTCGTTTCTGACTGACTGTGACCTTCCGATGATCACGGATCTTTGGTTTACCCATATGCGGAGGATGTCGTCAGATGCGTTTTCTACGCCTGCAAGGAGCGCCTCTTCAAGAGCCAACCCGAGCGCGGGATCAATTGGGTCAAGGCCAACGATCAGTCGGAGCATGCGGGGATTGTCTGCGCTGCATGGTACGAGCTTCGCACGAGCGGTCCGGATATGACGAAGCAGAATCCAAGTCTGCGTGCTTCATCCGCGAGTGATGCGAACTCATCCGGCTGGACGTAGCGCATGAGTGGGGCAGCGGTGTGCGATGGTGGCAGATATTGACCGAGCGTCAGCGCTCTCACGTCTACTTCACGTAGATCGCTTAACGTCTCAATCACCTCGCTTCGTTCCTCGCCTAGGCCAAGCATAAGCGAGCTTTTGGTTATCGTACGCGGTGAGATCTCTCGTATCCGCTTATGAACGCGAAGCGATTGATCATAGTCGGCGCGCGGATCGCGTAGTCCGTGGGAGAGCCTGCGTACGGTCTCGATGTTATGACCGATGACGTCGGGAGCACTGGCAATGAGCGTACGCAAGGCTTCATCACTCCCGGAGAAGTCGGGGATGAGCGCCTCGACCTTGATCTTCGGCGAACGTCTCTTGATCTCAGCGATTGCCGCTGCGAACAGTGATGCTCCTCCGTCTTCCAGGTCGTCTCGATCGACGGATGTCAGGACAACGTAAGCGAGGTTGAGATCGGCGATTGCATCGGCCACTCTAACTGGCTCATCCTCATCGATGACGCTGTGTGGATTCCCGGTTGGAACGGCGCAGAAACGGCACGCTCGCGTGCATACACTCCCAAGGAGCATGAACGTCGCTGTCCGCGCTCCCCAGCATTCAGCCGCGTTCGGACAGCGTGCCTCCTGGCAAACGGTAGTTAGCTGGTGTCGAGAAAGGACATCGCGCACAACACGCATCCCGTCGGCTTCCGCTGCCGTATGTGCCTTCACCTTCAGCCAAGCTGGGCGATCAGTCATCGATCCTCCTCCAGTACTTATTTGGATTCTCTGCCACGATGTCCCAACCAAAGATCACCGCCATGTGATCTAGCAGCCGCTGTGTGACATTTTCCATCGGTATCGGCGCCGAGACAAGGTCAACGAGGGAGACCATCTCGATTGGAAGGCCGCATGGGTTGATCATGGCAAAATGCTCCTTGCTTACATCAACATTGAATGCCAGACCGTGCTGCGTTACCCAGTGACGAACGGAGACGCCGATTGAGGCGATCTTGCGCTCTCCCACCCAAACCCCGGGATAGCCCGCGCGGCGGTCGGCGGACACTTCCCAATTGGCGCACAAATTGATCATTGCCTGTTCAAGGGACGCGATGTAGCGCTTGATGTCACGCCCGTAATCGCGCAGGTCGATGATCGGATAACAGACAAGCTGGCCAGGTCCGTGATATGTAATGTCCCCGCCTCGCTCGATCTCGTACACAGGAATCCCTGCCCGCTGCCTCTCCTGTTCTGACACGCGAATATTCGCTCGCGACCCGCTTCGCCCGATGGTGAAGACCGGATCGTGCTCCACGGTGATCAGAATATCACCGATCTCGCCTTGACAGCGCATTCGGTGCAGTTCGTGCTGCAAGGCGTAAGCGCGGGCGTAGGTGGTTTGGCCAAGTGCGAGGTGAATAACGCGTTTCATTCTAGGAGGAAAGCTCTGCCAGTCGATCACCGACACGTGCTTTCTCCCCTGCTTTGCGCAGGATGTGCTCGATTCGTCCCGCGGCAGGGGCATCCACGATAAACGTGGTCTTCTCCGTCTCCACCTCTACGAGGTCGTCGCCTGCCGCGAAAGCTGCTCCCTCGCCCTTTAGCCACTCCACAATTACTACTTCATCCACTTCGCCCAAATCAGGCAAGTGAAGGCAATTGTCGTCTCTTCTTTCCATCGATCTCCTCCTCATGGCCAGCAGTCAGCCAACACGATTTTCTGATGAGGATACTAGCAGATTGAGGCTTGTCTTTCATCTTGCCCCGTTATCTGCAAGCGCGTATAGTAGATCGCGCTTGGTCACGCTTCGTTTCCTGCGCGCGAGGATCAGGCATAGCGAGCCACAATGAGGGAGTGCTGATGCTGGTAGTCAAGGAAAGCGACGAGCGCCTGCAGGGCATGATACAGGCGCTTCTTGAAACAGGTGGGACGCTCATCTTCCCCACCGACACGGTGTACGGGATAGGCGGAGGCCCGTGGGACGAGCGTGCTCTTGTGCAGGTGCGCAAGATGAAGGGCCGCGCGGCTTCACAGCCATTCACCCTTCACCTGGCTTCGATTGAGGCGATCGAGCGCTTCGCGCATGTAGACGAGCGTATGCGACGAGTATTAGCGCGCTTCCTTCCCGGGCCGATAACGTTTATCCTGCCTGCCACCAAGGATGCCCCTCCGGCTACGGTGTTAAAAGGAAACGTGGGAATTCGCGTGCCAGCACACTCATTCTTCGGTTCCATTATGCGTGAGCTCGATCGGCCGCTCTTTGGAACGAGTGTCAATCGCGCGGGGGAGGCCCCGCTTGATAGTATCGAGATGATGATCGAGCAGTTCTCCGGGGTTGATCTCTTCGTTGAGGGAGAGACGGGGATGGGTGTCCTTCCGAGAACAGGGATCCCGTCAGCAATTGTCGACCTCACAACCGATCCTCCACAGGCACTGCGCGGAGAGCTTCCCAAGGATCTGATGTGACCCGTCCATCAGCGCTTGCTCTCCTTGCGATA
>Ga0307990_1002537_pt1 | contig 14534 bp, 22 predicted proteins | sample EllFjometagen129_FD_203168 | JGI IMG/M metagenome (GOLD analysis project Ga0307990, IMG submission 203168) | Marine microbial communities from Ellis Fjord, Antarctic Ocean - #129 | ecosystem: Environmental > Aquatic > Marine > Unclassified | place: Southern Ocean | collected 2014-10-08
CGGAAGAGGCACAGCGGGGAATAGTGTATTCTGCAGAATAAATATATTTTATAAAGATTAGCAGTATTAAGATAAAAATACATTTAATTCTCATTTTATTCCTTTATATGGCAAGTTGCTGCTAATGTTTTGCGTGTGCGGCGGAATCAGAAGGATTCCAGCCGTAAACAAACAACCCAAACCCTGAATCGGAAGGTCCAAGCAAGAAGCACTGACAAACCCTACCGACGACACGCTTGTTAGTGGCATCATCTCTCATTTCAACAGCAAACATTTTTTAACTACTTCAGTTCTTCCGTTTACATCTAATTTATAATAATAGATTCCAGAACTTACAGAATTGTTGGATTCGTCAATTCCGTTCCAGATTATTGAATGCTGACCTTCAATAAATTCATTTTTAGCTAATACTTTAATTTGTTGTCCTTTGATGTTATAAATTATAAGTTCAATATTTGAATTATTTTGGATTGTGAATTCAATCGTTGTCATTGGATTAAAGGGATTGGGATAGTTTTTTAGATTACAAACAAAATCGGGTATTAACTCATTTGGTACTGAAACAAATTCTTCATTAGTTCTTATTAAGTGAAACGAACAATCACTATAAAACAGAAAACCTTCATCTTGCAATTTTTTGAAATAAAATCTGAAATACTCATCAGTTGACCATAAATTATTTAAATTATAATCGAATTTGAAGAGATCAAAATGTTGAGGATTACCATATTCATCATTTCTTACTAAAAAATTGTTTTCATTAGGGAGATCAATACCATAATCGTAATCTCCTTCAACCGTATTAATAACATTTCCATTCAAGTCTAATTTCTTAATTTCTTCTGAAGAAAGAATTAATAGATCATTTGCAGATGATTCAAATATCCATTTATTGAAATTATTTGTGTCTATATGAGACCAAATTGAATCACCTGATGCTTCAATTTTAAGAGTGAAAGAATCTGAAGATGACCAATCATAATATCGTGATCCTATAAAAGCAAAACAATTATCAGATGTGGGAATGCCATTTAATAACCAAGACCAAGTGGCACCCATTTGAAACTCTTTAGTCCAGATTGTATTACCCATATTATCAATCTTTCGAATTGCAGCAAGATCGGAATCATTTATACTACCTATAATTGCAAAGCTAGTTGAATCCAATTTAATGATGTTTTTTATATTGAAATCTGCCATTCCGATTTCCCAAAGTTTCTCTCCATCACAATTTCTTTTTATTACAAAACCTGTATACATTATCATACCAGCAGTAATAAGGTTTTCGTCATCAGTTTCAATGATTCCGTAAGGATGAACTCCATAGTCGTAAATATCATAAGTTTCGCTACTTGACCAAAGGAGATTACCATTTTCATCAATTTTTATTATGTATCCAACAGTATCAATGCATCCACCACCAATATCAAATGCTAAATACCCAATAAGAACGAAACTGCCATCAGCACATAATGCAATTGAGGGTTTTACTTGAGCATAATCTGCTCCAAAAGATCCAAAATCACTTTCCCAAATAATTTCAGCAGATATGATTATATTACACAATAAGATAAATGAAGCTATGAAATATTTTATTCTATCCTCCTAAGTTGCCACTAACATATGCACGCTGCGCCCACCAAAAAGGTAGACATAACTAACCTATAGTTACCCCAAAAAGGTATACAATAACTTTTATTTCGTAGGTTATTGTATACCTCTCAATCATCATTTTCAATATCTAAAGTATCAAGTGGACTTTTAACTCGTCCCAAACCTTTTTGTGTAATATGAGTGTAAATTTCGGTGGTTTGTGAGCTTTTGTGTCCTAATAGTTTCTGTATATATCTCAAATCTTCTCCCTGTTCTAAAAGATGAGTAGCAAAACTATGACGTAAAGTATGAACTGATACTTTTTTGTCAATATTTGACCTTGCTAAAGCTTTGTAAAATATTTTTTGAATACTTTTTGTTGAGTATTGTTCTCCAATGTTATTCTCAAATAACCATACTTTCGGTTTATATTCTTTATAGTATTCTCGAAGCATTAAAATTAACTCTTTAGATAAGATCGATGTCCTATCCTTATTTCCTTTTGCATTTCGGATATATATTAATTTTCTCTTCGAATCGATATCAGCAATCTTAAGTTTTACTGCTTCACTCAACCTTAATCCAGCAGAATAAATTGTGGATAAGATAGCTTTATGTTTTAAGTTGTTGGTGCTATTGATTATTTCCTTTACTTCATTCTTACTAAGTACCATTGGTAATCTCTGTTCTTTAATTCTTGGAATCTCGAAATAATATTTTTTCGTATCCCTACCGAGTACTTTCTCAAAGTAAAATTTTATTGCACTGACCACCTGTTTCTGATAAGATAGAGATATTTTCTTTTTCTTAAGTAAATGCAGCATATATTCCTTAACATCTTCATCTGTAAGTGAAAACGGATCTATCTCAGGATAATACTTAAAGAATCGAATTACCTGTTCTTTATAGATAATCATTGTGTTTTCACTATATCTCTTAAGTGTTAGCTGATCACTAAAATCCTTTAATGCTTTCTTATAAGAAGGTTTATTGTTTGTCTCCTTGACTTCTTTATCCTTTGTGTTTCTTATAAATTCAAGCTTACCTTTGAATTTGTTATTTAATACTTCGAGATAATTTTCCTTGTATGGGATATGCCAGAATTTATTGGAAGCAGACCATCTGCGTCCTTCGATCTGTTTCACAAGAACAATTATCTCTTCATCATATCTAAAAAGCAACGCAATACGCTTCTTGTCATTGATCTTACACTCTCTTGTTCCAATCTGCATAGGTTTATCCTTCTTTTATCCTAATCATATATCCAGACTATCTAATGGGCTCTGAATTGCACTAAGGTCTCTTTTGCTTACTCTCAGGTATTTCATTGTTGTTTTAGCGTGTTTATGACCCAGCATCTGTTGAATATACCTGACATCAAATCCTTTTTCCAACAGATGGACAGCAAAAGAATTTTTCAGAATGGTAAGTGTTGCAGGTTTGGTTATTCCACTCTTTTTAACTGCTAATTGAAACGATTTCTGTAAATTCCTTTTGGAATATTGTACTCCTGGATAGTTTTCGAACAACCATTCTCGTGGTTTATACTTTTTGAAATATTCTCGTAGTAGTTTCAGAAGCTTATCAGATAGAATTACATACCTGTCTTTATTACCCCTTGCACTACTAATAAATATTCTCATTTTATCAGAATCAATATGTGCTATCTTTAAATAGATCACTTCACTGGGAGAAAGACCTGCTGAGTAGATAAGAAATATCATACATTTATCTCTTAGATCATCTACACTTTTCAGGATTCTGCTGACTTCTGATTCGTTCAGAACTTTGGGAATTGTTTTCGCTCTTCGTGGCCGTGGTATATAAAAGTCATCAATTGGTTTATTTAAAACACTATTGTAATAGATCTTGATCGCATTGATCGTATTGTTTTGAACTGATTCGGAACATTTTATTGTTTCTACTAAGTATAGGATGTATTGGCGAATCTCAGCAAAAGGGATATCTTCAGGTTCAATACCACTGAAGTAATTTAGAAATCGCTTGAAGTGCTGCCGGTAGGTTCGTATAGTAGATACATTGTAATCTTTTGATTTTAGAATCTTGATGTAGTTTGAGAGAATCATATCTCTCTTTTCAAATTCTACCTTTGTCATCATAGCATCTCTTGTTTCAATCTTCATCAGGTTTTCCTTGTTTGTATTTGCAAATCCAAGTTAGTTGAAATGAAAGTATTAAGTCAATTAGAAAATAAATTACTCTACCAATAGAAGATTTTTAGTTAATTCTCACTTAATTTATTGTTTTGTAACTTATTATGCTGTATTACTGTCATTTTATTGAGACTTATTAATAAAACACTAATCTGCAAAGAATTACGAATTTAATCCACATCTCCTTAGTATACAAGAAGATGTGGATTCGCAGACCTAACGAATTGTTACGAACTTAATTTGAAGATTTGAGTATTTTTCATTCCTGAAGAATTACTAGTAATTATCAGATCAGCTTTTTTAAGGGAACTTAGAGCTGAATTCAATTTCTGTGCTGAAATATTATTATGTAAATACCTGTAAAGATCCGTCCTTGTAATCTCCTTCTTGACTTTAATGAATTTCAAGATCTTTGTTTCAAGATCCATTTGCTGATTAGTAGTTATATTTTTAATCGTTGCAATAGCCTGAGCCATATAGAAAGCTACCAAATACTTTGCTCTTAAGGCTACTTCTTTGGATGCTGTTGTTTTATCAGCAAGGACACATTCCAGGATTGTAAATTTCAAGAAGTAATCTGTTTGTAAGCGACTGATGATCGATTTCATAGCATTATCAACTGATAATTCCTCAATCAAGACATAGAATTGTAATCATTGGAATTCGAAATGATTTGAAAATCAAATTTTATCCTCCTGCCCCTACACATATTAACAAATTCAATAATTGCAAAGATGCTATTTGTATCCCACCCATTGCATCTGATGCCTACAATAATGAGTTAACAAAACAAAGTGCTCGTGTGATTGAAAGATTGTCACATATCAAACCTGGCAAAAATGTATTCCAGACAAAACTACCTAAACACTTACAATTAAACATCAAAGGTGCAAAAAGTGATGAAGGACAACAATTACAAACACCAATATCAAATTCAATTTTAGGAAGATATTTCCTTTATAGACTTGGTGTCCCATTAGGTGCAAAAGTCGAGGATAAGCATTTAAAAGAATATGGGCAAGATTATGTCGTTTTCACTAAGATCGATGATGAGACCTTCCAAATGGACTTCTCAAAACGAAAGAAGTGATATTTAGTAATTCAATTATTAGTCATTTTGGATTAATTCTCTGATTTGGAGAAAGTTATTACAATAAACAATTGAATATTTCTGAATAATACTGAATGGACTCGGATCTATTAATAACCGATTATCTACATTATAGTAAACATTAACTAAAAATTTAGTTTTGGAGAAATTAGGGATCAGTAAATATTGAAATTTCAATTCTGTTTAATAAATATAAGTAGTGCAACTTTATGAAATAAAGTTGCACAAGAGATTCTTTTAAACATTATTATCACTCTCATTACTTTATTTTTTAGTTGTTATATCAATCCTCTATTTCTATCCAGAATTATTCCTATAGTCTTCCCATATGAAAAATGACAGATATTAAAATCAGTTTTATTCTTCCCCTTGAATGAAGAGAAGTAATCTTCAATAATTTTTATCCAAATAGCAATATCATCTAATCCATGTTCTGTGATATTGTAATAAATTTTCTTCGCCACTCCCAAAATAACTTGCTCTCTCAAATACGGATGTTCTTTACCTAATTCATTTTGATAATACTTGAAATAATATTTTATGGTTTCTGCTGTTAATAACGAATATGTATCTGCAATTTTTTTAAAAATTGTATTTATATCTTTATATATATAGTTAAGGTTAAGGTTAAGGTTAAGGTTATTGTTGTTAGTGTTACTTTTTCGGTTTACCGTTTTTGGTGATACGGTATCTATCAATATGGGACTCTCATAAACTGTGTAATCATATCCGATAAATTTACCGGTCTTATCCTTTTTTTGTTTTCTAATGATATATTTATTATCAATTAATTGATTTAAGGTAGTATAAATTGATTTAACACCATCAAGGGAATGTTTTGACAATTCATTTACATATATTTGCCAATCATCACAGTTACTCAATAAACATGTTAATAAGCCTTTCGCTTTCAAAGATAATTTCGGGTTATTGAGAATTTCATTATCGACCATAGTGTAAGGATTCTTTTTATTTTTAATAACTCTTCTTATAGACATTTTATCCTCTTATACTGCTCATGAAGTTAACTGAGTCGATTATCTTACTATTGGTTGGTTTTACCATTTCTTTAGATATTTCTTCTTGGAATTCGTAAATTTGTTTAAGTTCATTAATTATTTTAGGAATGTGTTCGATATAAGCGTTATTTGCTCCACCATTCTTCGTTCCGAATGAATTCGAAACTTCGAATGGCACGCCAACAAAATGAAAGAAATGTTTTACAAGTTACAATTTAAAGAATGGTGTGCTCCGAAGCTGTCTTATATAGTTATTCTTTTAGGCGAAAGAGTACTTTCCCAATACCAGAGAAAGATAATATGTACTATACTTACATCATCAGAAGTATATCAAATTCAAGAATTGTAATTTTCGGTAATACTTCATTAAGTTTTCCAATCTTCTTTTGTTTAAAATTTTGAAGAGAACATGAAGAAAGGATTATAATCACAAACATTAACATAAAATTATTTATACTCCTAATTATTAACATACTGTAATCCTATATTTTTGCTGATTTATTTATCTTTGAGATGATTTTCAATTAATGAAACAATTTCTTTTTTACTAAAAAATCCTTCATGTCGAAAGAATTCTACTCCATTTTCATCTAAGAATACTTGGGTAGGAATTATTCTTATTTTGTATTGTTGACCATATTTTTTATCCTCTTTCGTCCATACATCATAAAAGATAACATTTACTGTATCAATATACTCTTCTTCAATTTCTTTCATTACAGGTTGCATCATTTTGCAGGGAACACAATTTACCGAGCCTAATTCAATGAAAGTGATTTCCGCTGTTTGAAGTGAATCGATAATCACAGTTTCAGTATTCTCTGTTAGATTTTCTTCTGCAAAGAGTGATAAGCAAATCACAAGCATCAGAATCACAATTTTCATTTTTTTCATAATCTTAATTCTCCAATTTTTGATTTATTTTCCCCAAAAGGGAAATATTTTCGGCATTTTGTTATAATCTTTTCTGCAATATGATGAATTTGAGAATCATCACAAATTACACAATTTTCAGACAGAAAAATAGGCATCTTAATTTTGATAGATTCGCTATTGTAACCAAATAAATATATGGCGTTGTAGAAAATCAGAATAATAATGATTAATACTTTTTTCATTTCGCATTCCAGATCAGATATACTCCTCCAAGAATAACTAGAATTCCACAAACCTTTTTCAAAACAACCGCACCTTTGGATTTTTCATTCCAATTGAGATATTTTTGTACCATCCCTGTAAAAGTTCCCGCTAACACAATTACAGAACAATGACCCACACCGTAAGCAATTATTAGCAACACTCCAAATAGAACTTGAGTTGCAGAAACCGTAAGTGCAACAGAAAGTACCGGAGCCATATATGCAAAAGTGCAGGGACCAAGTGCAATACCGAAAATCAATCCCAGGATGAAAGCTGCCAGCATTCCTTTTTTCTTTATCGCCGGTTGATTTGCTCCTTTCAAAAACGGAAACGGAATTATTCCCAAAAGGTGAAGACCAACGATGAAAAAGATAACCGCCACAAAATAACTACCGAAAACACCAATATCACCCAGCATTCTACCCATCAAAGAAGTAATTAATCCGATTATTGCAATTGTTATCAGAATGCCAATCGAAAATAGAGAGGCGATGTAAAATGCTCTTTTTGTAGAAACTCTTCCCTGTTCATCGATAAAACCAACGATCAAAGGAATACTAGATAAATGACACGGACTTAAGAGAATACTCAAAATTCCCCAGATAAAAGAAGCTGTAAGAGCAACTAAAACAGAACCTGACATTGCACCGGAAAGCCAGGTAAATATTGAATTAATCATATTATATTCTCCTATTTTAGAACTCAAACACTCTGTACATAACTTTTCTTAATGTAAGAGTTTGAGTTACGTGCTTCTATTTTGCGAAGAACGGTTTGGTTTTCAAACATATTTTAACCAACATCAACATCACGGGAACTTCAATCAAAGTGTTCATTCTCAGACCAAATATTTTTGAATCTCATCAATTGAAAGAACTTTTCCTGTTGATACCACTTTTTCATTAATAACTAACGCTGGCGTGATCATCACACCAAAATTCATGATATCGTTGATTTCTGTCACTTTTTCTATTGTTGCTTCGACACCTGTTGACTCAACGGCTTTTCGTACGGATTCTTCTAATTTCTTGCATTTGGGACACCCTGTACCTAATATTTTGATAATCATTTTTGCTTCTCCTTTTTTTATTTTGAGTTAAACATCTCTTTTGAACAATCTTATTTATAAATAAAGTGTTCCGAAAATAAATCCTGATATTGTCGCCATAACTACTACAATTGAAACAAAAGTTACTGTTTTTTTGGTTCCTATCACACTTCGAATAACCAGCATATTCGGAAGGGATAATGCCGGTCCTGCAAGAAGTAGAGCGAGGGCTGGTCCTTTTCCCATTCCATTTCCGATAAGTCCTTGCAAAATAGGAACTTCCGTAAGTGTGGCAAAATACATGAATGCACCACTGACTGATGCAAAAAGATTCGCCCAAATTGAGTTTCCTCCCACCAGTTTCACGATCCATTCGGATGGGATCAACCCTTCATGTCCGGGTCTTCCCAAAAAGGAACCTGCGATTAATACTCCCAAGAATAGAAGAGGTAATATTTGTTTGGCAAATCCCCAAGTTGAGGAAAACCAATCTCCCATTTCCCCGTCAGAAGTGCTGGTAAAATAAGAAAGCCCGATTATTCCGGTTACAAAAGTCATCATATTATTTCCTTTGAAGAGAATGTGGACCAGGATCACACCCGCAGTAATTGTTAGGATTTTCCATAATTTCATTTTGAAAATGCGGTTCAGGGCAATGCCGAAAATGATAGCCAAAATTGCCGTAATAATCCATTTTGCATGATAAATTGCCGCCCAGAATCCAACATCGATAGTTGGTTTTCCCCAATTAACAAAAATAAGAATGAGAACCATAACACCGAAATGAATAATTTCCTGCCAAAGTGGTCTGCTTACTTCCGGTTCCGGCATCAACAGTTGCTGTTGTGCTTTTTCTTTTTCTTCTTTACGGAAAAAGAATGCCATTATCAAACCAATGATCACACTGAATACTATTGCTCCCACGGCTCTGGCAACCCCGATTTCCACACCGAGAACACGAGCAGTCAGTATAATTGCCAATACATTAATAGCAGGACCCGAATATAGAAATGCTATAGCAGGACCAAGTCCGGCTCCTCTTTTATAAATACCGCTGAATAACGGTAATATTGTGCAGGAACAAACAGCCAAAATTGCACCAGAAACAGATGCAACTGCATAAGCTGTAACTTTCTTTGCTCTTGCTCCAAGATATTTGATTACTGCTGCCTGACTAATGAATACACTGATCGCTCCAGCTATAAATAAAGCCGGAAGTAAACACAGTATTACATGAAGCTGTGCATATTCTTTTAGCATGTGAAAGGATTCCATAACAGCATTCTGGAATCTACCCGAATTTACGGGCAAAAAGAACGATAGCAGAAATACGCTTACCATAGCCAGAAGTGCTTTCCACTCATTTTTCCATTTCATAATCTATCTCCTATTTATATATTTTCATAATTAACGAAATGTCTGGTTAAAAAAATTAACAGATATTAATTCTGTCGATTTTCAAAACCTTTTGCTTATCAAGTTGTATTTCAGCATCAGTCATATCTTCTAAAATATTAAGAACTTGCTGCACCACTTCATTTGATGTACTTAATTCGTAATTTACGTATCTATCTTCCTTTTGGAATTCTATAATATTGGCTTCATTCAAGATTCTTAGATGGCTTGAAATCGTGGACATTGAAGAGTCGATGATTTCCCTGATCTCACATACACACATCGGTTTAACTTTTAACATCATTACAATTCTCAAACGAGTTTTCTCACCCAATGCTTTGAATATTTTCAAATACTCTTTCATATTTTCTCCTTTCTATATTTCGCCAAATATCGAAATGGATAATTTTCTGTCAATTTGTTTTTTATTCTTATTTGATAATTTTCCTATAATGCGAGAGGAGTCAATGATGTTAATTAAGGTTTACTCTTACTAATAACACAATGTGACAGGATATAGTAGCAAGATATATTTTTCACTCTCAACTTTAAGAGATTCAATGAAAGATGCTATTTAGGAGAAACCTTAACTTTTCCTGATTTCTTGAGTGAGGAGAGGTAGAAGGTGATAGCTAAGATAACAACTGCACAAATTATAGGTATAAAATAAGAGAACTTAATACTGTGATCCCCTATTACACCCATAGAGCCGGAAATTATTACATTGCCGATGCTGGCAAAGGCAAATACCATACCATTGAAAAGCCCAACTTCACGTGGTGGCAGTTTCTGCACCGAATATTTCTGCATCAGCGGGAAGGTAGGTGCCATTGCTGCTGCCAGCAAAATAAAGAATATCGGTTTACCACTTAATAGAAGTAAAACCAGGAAAACAATAGACAACATACTGCTGAGCTTAGCAGAATTCAGTTTACCCAGTAACTTTTCCATAAATTGTATCATCAATCTTGATATTGTAAATACTATCCAGTAGAAACTGAGCATCAACGAAGCAAACTGGACACTATGCCCCATCGCATCACTTAGCAGATTACCGCTCCACATCACAATTCCCTGTTCACTACCGGCCTGGAATATAATGATAATGAGCACAGGCAGAACGAAACTTTTACGGATGATGCTGAAAGCTTCTTTAAATTTTATATTATCATATTTTCTATTCTCAATTAAACTTGTGGAAGCTACGTAAGCTATGAAACCTATAAACATAACAATAAGAAGATAGTAGAAATAGCGATAATTTATCTCATGCTTAAGCAATACACTGATGACAGCCGGAGTAATGATTCCCCCAATGCCGAAGAAAGCATGGAACACCCCGTAATTCTGGTACTTCAGTTTAATATGAGCAAAAATGGTCGATGTATTGGTAAGACCGAAAGCTGTGGAAATACCAATGAGTGTAATGCCGATAAGGAAGAAATAAATATTACTGGAAAATGCCAGTAAAATGCTGGCAACAAGACTTATAAACAGGAAATAAAGATTTAGTCTTTTCAAACCCAGTCGAGCAGATACAGAAGCAATGATAACATTTGTTATGAATCCGCCAAGTGTACTGATGATGGGAATAATAGCAGATTGAGCTATAGTGAGACCGTACTCTTTCTGAAAAGTGGTAATAAGCGCTGGAATGGATACAGCAGCCATTGAGAGAGCTATCATCTGCGCCAGAATTAGTACTCTTATTTTTCTATCTTTATCCATTAATAACCACAATTTAACCTTTAATTTTTTTTCTCAAATTTTAAAGGAGGTTTCATCCGTCAATAGAAAAAAAACAGGGTAAATTATAAATAACTTGGCAATAAATATCTTGATTGTATATTATCCAAAAAAAATGGGAGGAGAAATGAAAGATCTATTAGCAGCAATAAAAGATGCCATGCGTGGTGAAATGGACAGCATAAGTGTATACCAGAACGCACTGGATAATGCACAGGATAATGAAGTGAAGATTTTTTTTGAGAACAGAGTTAAAGAAGAGAAGGATCATTACAACTACCTTGTGGATCATTACAGTTCACTTACAAATGATAAAGCACTGAAGAAAATAGAATTTACTGAAGGTGAGAATCTGATCTTTTCGGAAAATTTCAAACGCAGTATCGGTGAGAGCCAGATCTTGTTCTCAGCTATTTCCGTAGCTACCATGCTGGAGAAGAACGCTTTTGAATTTTACGGTAGAGCAGCTGAAAACACTAAAAATATACAGATGAAAGAATTCTTTAATAAAATGGCTACCTGGGAAAAACAGCATTATGATGATCTTCTGGAAATTGCAGAAGAATCGGAGCAGTATTACTGGCAGCAGAACAGATTTGAACCATTTTAAGAAAATATTATATTAGAAAAACGTTGGAATATGCTGTTAATAGCACTCAGCTGCCCCGGCAGCTTGTTCTGCCCTCTGACGGCAGGCATTACAGCACTAACTTCAACTTGACATAAAATCACTATCTCATCATTTGAGCACAATTGTTTTGGAGAGTGATAATGGATAAAAAAGAAAATATCGTAAAGTTAACCCATTTTGTAAAAGCGGCTGGCTGAGCTGGCAAGGTGAGTCCGGCGGACTTAAAAATAATACTCAGTGGTCTAAACTTTCCCTCTTCTGATAGAACACTGGTGGATAGAACTGATAATGATGATTCCGGAGTTTACAAAATAACGGATGATATTGCTATAGTGCAGACAGTTGATTTTATAACTCCTGTAGTTGATGATCCCTATATATACGGTCAGATAGCAGCTGCCAACAGTCTAAGTGATATTTACGCCATGGGAGCGAAAGTAAACACGATCCTTAATATTGTAGCTTATGATAATTGCCATTTAACCAAGCAAATACTGCATGATATACTGCAAGGCGGAATGGATAAGATAAGGGAAGCCGGTGGCGTTGTTCTGGGTGGACATACCATTGAAGATATTGAAATGAAATACGGTCTTTCTGTTACAGGAACTGTACATCCGGGAAAAATTTTGAGAAATAATACCATTAAAGCTGGAGACAGGATAATTCTTACCAAACCTTTAGGAATGGGTGTTATCACAACTTCGCTTAAGGCTGAAATGGCTCCTAAGAGTTCTGTGGATAAAGCAATCTTTCATATGTCTTCTTTGAATAAAACTGCTTCTGAACTGGCTGTAGAAGTCGGTGTAAATGCTATGACCGATGTAACCGGATTCGGTCTGTTGGGACATATGTATGAAATGATAAATAAACAAACTTCTATTGAACTTGATCATGCTGAAATTCCTATCATTGAGGAAGCTTTTGATCTGGCGAAATCCGGTTTATTCCCCGGCGGCACAATTCGTAATACTGATTATTACAGTTCTCATGTTGTTTTCAAAAATAGTGCAATTGAAGAATATAAAAGAACTCTTTTATTCGATGCTCAAACTTCTGGTGGTCTGCTTATATCTGTTCCAAAAGAGAAAGCTGACCTGCTTTTAGATAAGATAAGATCAGCAGGAATTGAATGGGCTGCTGTGATTGCGGAAGTTACCGATTCTACAGAAAATAATATAGTTGTAAGTTAAAAATTAAAGATCTGTAAACTATAAAAACTTAACAACAGGATTTATTTTTTTTAACTTGACAGTTAATTCTATATTCTATTCTTTAACTAGGTGGTTAAAATTTAAGTAGGGAGATAAATATGCCATTTGGAAGAAGAATGAAAGATGTTTTAAAAAAATTGGATCTCACACAGGTCGGTTTGGCAGAAAAGTTAGATATTTCCAACGTTGTCATAAACCGTTATATTAAGGGTAAAACAAATCCTAACTACGATTTTCTTAATAAGCTTGCTACCACTTTCAACATAAATATAACCTGGCTCATCACTGGTGAAGGTCCTATGTTCCCCACCCGTAATACTGAAATAATTGGCAGTCGAGAGTATTTCCATATGCCCATCTTGGATAATGTAAGCTGTGGTTCCCCGCAAGAGATAGAATCTGCTGAACCTTTAGATCACATAATGATGGATACCAGTTCACTTTCCGGTGATTTTAATTCTTATTTTGCCTTTTATGCCAGTGGAGACAGTATGGAACCTTACATTTCCAATGGTGATGTCATCATCATAAAACAGTGTAATAACTGGGTTGCTGCGGATGAAAGGATCTGCGCCGTGCGGGTGGATGGTGAAGTTACACTAAAGAAGATAAAATCTTTTACGGAAGGGAAAGAGATACTGCTGCAACCTTTCAATAAAGATTATGAACCTATACTGCTAGATAAATATTCCCTGCGCGAATCACTTCTTATCGGTATTGCCGTCATGTCTGTCAGGAATCTGTAATTTTCTTAATTTTCTCAAGTAATAACCAGCCTGCTATAGAACCCAGTAAGTAATAAATAAAGTCACTTGGAACAAATGTTGTTCCCAAAATAGTTCTGCCTATAAATGTAGCTCTTATGATTTGCAGGAAAGGTGGATGCCAAAGCTGTAAAAACTCCAGAATAGAAGTTATTACAAATACAGCTAATGCTATTTTCCATGGTTTAGCTTTAATAAAAATGAATTGGATCAGCAGACACCAGAAAATTACATAGAGAGAATTGCTTAATGAATCATTGAACCATTTAGAATTTGGACCTGCATAAAATTTACTGGCAAATCCAAGAAGTGTAATAATTGAAATTGCTATAAGCGTAATTAATCTGATCTTTCTCATCTTAATTAATCAGAATTGATCTGGTGAAATAAAGCTCAAATAAAAAATATCTAATTTATGAGCACTTATGAAACTGCATTATTAGTGGATGTATGAATTTTTATGTTTAGCAGGGCTTTTCCTGTCTTCTATAAAAGCTCCTTCATGCTTGTACTCTTCTTTAGTATTCAGCGCTTCTTTTATATCGTTTGTAAGTTTAATTATCTTACCACTACCAGTTTTAATTGTGTAACGTTCTTTTTTACTCATAATTATCTCCTTGGCAAATTTTCTATATTCACGATTTATTAATGTTTTTTTTGATGATTATGTCAAACTAAAAAATAATATCTGGTAATTAC
>Ga0307990_1002538_pt1 | contig 14533 bp, 15 predicted proteins | sample EllFjometagen129_FD_203168 | JGI IMG/M metagenome (GOLD analysis project Ga0307990, IMG submission 203168) | Marine microbial communities from Ellis Fjord, Antarctic Ocean - #129 | ecosystem: Environmental > Aquatic > Marine > Unclassified | place: Southern Ocean | collected 2014-10-08
TAAAACTTAAAGTGTGTGAAAATATTCATATATTACTTATGTCGATAAAGGGTTTCTTTCATGGCCAATAGATCAAAGGTAATTACGTTGACATCAAGAAAGGGAGGTGTTGGGAAAACTGCCTGCATTGGTCTACTGGCCAGGTATTTTGTAGAAGTTGAAGGAAAGAATGTCGTTGTGATTGATCTGGACGCCAGGGGCGGTGTTACCTCGTTACTCACCGACGTGAGCCTTGGCGAAGAAGACCTGAGCATCTCTGAAGTTATCCAGGCGGCTGGCAATCAGAGCAACTTCCAAGATGTCTTCAATCAGTCTATTTTCGATACAGGCCTGAGCAAGAATAAGAATTGGGTAGATAATGGCGGAAAGCTTTTTCTTCTTCCTTCCAAGATGAATCTTGATACAGTTCTTGCCAACAATCATTTTTCCTTGCTGGGAAAAGTCATTCGCGAGATCCATTTGCCCGATGATGTAACGATATTAATCGATACAGGATCCAGCAGCGATAGCGTCCTGGCCGGCGTTGGTGCAGCCGATGCTGTTTTTGTGCCCTTAATCACGAGCCGGCAGGATATCCCTCCCGTGTTTGAAACCCTGAGAACAATCATTGGTATGCAAAGAGAAAGAGAACACAAGAAACCGGCAATGGGCGGTTTTATCATCAATCATACTGGCGATACCCAGTGGCAAAAAGAATATATAAAGCAGTATATGATTACCCTTGAGGAATATAGAAAAGAGGCCAATTTGCGCTGCGTGTCCGACGATCTGTTCTTTTACCTACAAGCCTCCAAGTTGATCATGCGGGGCGCCTATCTGGAATGGACGCTACGAAAGGACTTTTATACGTTTGCCAAGAAGCTGGCTGATATTGTTCATCAAGTCTAAAGTTGGTCACCAGGAGCAAGTGTTCACTGTGTGAACACTTTGTCAATGCAAGGATTAAAAAAGGGAAAGTAGACCACCCAGGAGTGAGGTTATGGCTTCTTCAAAATCAAGTTTTACAAACAAGGTTGGTGGGATCAAACAGGCTCGTGGGATTGACGCCCTTCAAGGTATTGACAACGATCCCAAGTATTCAGTCAGAGCCGAGAACAGCCGCGCACTTTCATTTATCCTTTTTTCAGAGATACTGGAAGATAGTCCAGTCCAGAACCGGGCCAATGTGTTCGATCCAACCAAGTCCCCAAAGGACAAAGAGCTCCTGGAGTCTATCAAGTTAAATGGTATCGTTCAGCCAATCGTAGTCCGATCTATAGAGGATGGCGGCTTGGGGCTTGGGGCGAAAGCTGGAGAAAGAAAGTTTGCCATTGTTGCCGGCCACAGACGAGTTGCTGCAGGCAAAGCAGCAGGCCTGAATGGTACCCAGGGTATGATCACCAGGTCAGATGATGACCACGAGCTGATTACCCTGGCGGAGAACATGGGCAGGAGGGAGCTCTCTGCATACGAAAGAGCTCTGGCGCTTAAGTCTCTCCAAGAAAGGAGAGGACTAAGCGTTCGAAAGGTAGCTCACGCTGCCGGTGTTTCTCCTGCATTAGTAAGCGAACTGTTCAGCGCTCTTGCTGCGCCAGACCCTCTTTGTGACGCCTGGAAGGAAGGGGCTATTACAACAAAAGCTGTTGTGGAACTCAAGAACCACTGGAGCTCTTTTGAGCGATTGAAAGACGCTTCTCTTCTTGGAAAGATAAAAGACCTAACAATAACCGGCGCAAATAACTTGCGTAACCAACTTGATACTGGTACCGACTTGACTGACGCCCTGTTCTCCATGAGTACACCAACCATCCGTGAAGGTCGGGGGGTTGGGCCCGAAGGCAAGCGAGGCCCTTATAAAAAATCGACCAAGAGTGAGGTCATCGAAAACACCAAGGCCTACAAGGAGTCCTTCATCGCTGCTGTCCAGGATATCTTTTCCAAGATCAACCAGGACAAGGCTGAGGCCTTATTCGATAACGCAATTGTCCATTCGATGAATGACTCTGACACGCTTTGGGCCGCAGCGTTATACATTGCTAAAGGCGGCAATCAGAACACGGCTGTTGAACTTGCTTCCGCGGCCATGCAAATCCCCAGTGCCAAGAGCTTGATAAATAATGAAGTCCGGTTGATGAAAAAAGCCGTCGCGAATCTGGACAAAATTAAATCAAAAGACAAGAGCGTGGCGCCATTTGTAAAAAAGATTTTTCCTGGTATCTAAAGCAGGTGCCAGGGCTTATTTAGGCAACAGAACACACGTTCTGTTATAGAGGTACTATAAAAGCCCAACATCTTGATCGAAACAGGATTCAATCGTCAAAAACAATTCCTGAAAACTACTTATATATATTTCAGGATATTGGGTATGTCCAGTTCCTTTCAGGTGTGGTAAACCATATTAACTGTTCTTGTTTGGGCCTCCATGGTTGGTGAGGGTGGAGAAAAAATCCCTCCATTCTCAACGCGTGTAAAGCCGCCACTTGAAGCATCGGAAGAGCAAATCAAAGAAGCACTGCGAGCCAGGGTAAATTACAGCACCCCTTTCAGGGTTGCGTGTGCTGCAGGAATGGCATCACTAACATATATCCGGGATAGTTTTGGTCGCGTTTTGAGCGAAGGCTCCGGTAGCTCTCCTTCATCTACCTCTGACATTAGTAAAAAGGCGAGCCGGAGCGACAACAAAATAGTCGCATCTTACAAAAAGCGTGGCAACGCTGAGGATTACATCAAGGAAGCCAAGTATGATATGGCGGTTGGCCATCTTTTGCTAAAATCGTTTTGGGCAAATGAGGCAGTGTTTCAAATGATGAGGCTTTCATACAATCTGTTTTTACTGTTCAAATTCGATTCTCTACACATTTCAGAATACAGCCAGCTAATCAAGACATTCCGTTTGAAGTATGTTTTTCCTGCTGGGAAGATTATCAGAACGGCAAGATATGTGGTTATCAAACTTTCCCCAAAATTCCTCACCAGTTGAAAAGAATGAAGATAATTTTATATTGACGTGGAATTCAGGTTTGAGAATCTTTTTCATCAACACAGCTTATAATGATATTGTTCCTTACCTTTTCACACAAATCTGAGGGAGGGTAAAAATGTCTTCACCAAAACTTGTTCATCAAAAATTTCACGTGGGTATGAATTTCTGTCTGATATTTGCTTTGTTCGTTCTCGTTTTTGGCCTGACAGGTTGTAATCCATTCTCAACCAACCCGGGTACCAGTGAAAACCGACAGTCTGCAACCTTAACCACTATAATCCAGCCCACTGAAGCCAGCATGCAGACATCATTGGAAATCGGTTCAACGATGACACGCGAAAAAGATGGGATGCAAATGGTGTATGTGCCGGCCGGGCCATTCATAAGGGGCAGTGGACACGGGTATGGGTATGCCAATGAACAACCGGTGTATGACGTAACTCTGGATGCGTATTGGATTGATCAGACAGAGGTCACGAATGGTCAGTATGAAAAATGTGTAGCTGATGGTGCCTGCATACGACCATTTTCTATGGAATCTAAAACACGCAGCAGTTATTACGAAAATGCGTCCTATGCCTATTATCCGGTCATCTATGTGGATTGGTATCAGGCACAGGCCTATTGTGCCTGGGCCGGAGGCAGGCTATTAACGGAAGCAGAATGGGAGAAAGCCGCCCGCGGGACGGATGGTCGTCGATTTCCGTGGGGGAATGAAGACGCAAGCAGCGGCCTTGCGAATTATCACGAGAATGTGGGGGATACCACGGAAGTGGGGAGTTACCCGGAGGGCTCCAGCCCATATGGAGCATTGGATATGGCGGGGAATGTAAATGAGTGGGTGGCAGATTGGTATGATGAAGGCTATTATGATAAAAGTCCATCAGAGAACGTAACTGGGCCGGCGAGTGGTGATACTCGTGTGATGCGGGGTGGTTCTTGGCGCAATTTTGACGACAACCTTCGCGCGTCTTTCCGCGACTGGGGCAATCCCTACAAGGCGAAGAACTCCCTCACCGGTTTTCGTTGTTCTGTCTCTGAATCACAGCCCTAAAAAAGGGGTTGTGAAATGGGAGAATTTCGAAAGCATGAAATTCTCCACCAATTTTCCGAAGGATCACCCGGTTTGATTTTTCCGTTTACGACCTGTGGTAAGTAGGATTTTCAGGGTATTTACGTTACGAATCTTTTTCATCAATACAGCTTATAACGATACTGTTCCTTACCTTTTCACACAACTCTGAGGGAGGGTAAAAATGTCTTCAACGAACCCTGTTCATCAGAAATTTTCCATAGGTATGAGTTTCTGTCTGACTTTTGCTTTGTTCGTTCTCGTTTTTGGCTTTTAATAATTAATCCTTGAATAATTTACAATTATTCTCCTGTTTTATTGGGTAATTATTCATTTTTCATTTCTATTTTATTAAATTCTTTTTATCTAATTCTTTTCTAACCTGTTTCATATTAATCCCTTTTAAATAATCACACTACTTCTTTTGATCTTGTCATATTCATAATTTTTTTATTCCCATTGTTTTGATGTTTGGCTATTAAAATAGCGTAGTTATCCGATTAAGCATACTTGAGGGAGACGCTGAGGATATGTTTAGCGGGGAAGATTTCTCGTGAGTGAAGAACACTCTTTGCTCTTTTTTTATACAACCATCCTTGGGCCAGCCAATCTGTCCCGGAACAAGTATTTGGGTACAAATTTCCTCGCTTTACTAAAGCCAAAAAAACCAGGAAGATAGAAATACCAGAAGCGGGGGAATGTCGGGGCGTTAAGCTCGAGAAGCTTTCATCGTTACCCGGTACCCGGCGAAGAGAAGGGGCTAAGCCATACATGCTGTCAAATTATGGATCGGGCGCCTTGTGGACAGGAGGTTCTCCCGGACCCCGGGGATCTGACCTGTTAGTCCAGGTAGAACCGGATCGGAATTTATGGGTAAGGTTTTGGGTAGATAACGAAGAGCCTACTGTTGAGGTATTACCTTTTCTTCTTCCTTTGCTAGCCAGGTTTTCTCCAAACTTGCTTGATTTGATATTTACTAATACAGGAGAGAGAGCAAAACTAATCCATAGACAACTATCCCTGCGCTGGTCACGTGGAAACAAAAAAAACACCGATCTACTATCATCAAGAAGATGGATATGTCCAGTTTGACACAAACAAAGTCAGATCCGGTAATGTAATAAAGGGAACCGCACTGGATAGCAAAGAAGTTATCAAGAAATTTTCGGCAGCACGTTGGAAGAGGACGATAACAATCGCCAAGAACAAACCATTGGTAAGTTTTTCTTAGGTATGAACGAAATGGTTTTTGATTTATTGAAGCACGTGGGGAACAACCTTCTTTTTACTATTGATGAGTTATCTACCTTAATTTCTTTCTCCGTTACCGGGGAAAATCATTTTCAGCAACCAGGCGCTAAAGAAATAGCAAAAATACCGCCTGGAGTACCTAAATGAAAAAGGGTTACTAGGTAACGCAGCGCCTCCTTTAGTTGGGAAATAGCCATCCAGGGCAGGCCTTAAGGTATTGTCTTCTTATTGGGGAGTAGACCAGGAAACGATGAGAAGATATCAAGCATGGCCGCAGAAGCGTGCTCGAAAAATGAGCATAACTTATCCCGAAGCAGCCCCGACATATATAAAGGATCACACCCGGTTGGTACAACAGTTTGTGTTTGGGCTGCTTGATAATGTCTGGCGCCTGCAGGAAGAACCTGGCGGAGTGGATGTATATTTAGACACTATCGTTGGCAAGTCCATCTACTTTCAAGATCTGGCATCCGGCAAGATTGACTGGTCAATTCCCGACGCTCTGATTGACTTGGGTTTCTGGAGAAGGACCTGGAGGGACGGACGCGTTCATGACCCCCAGATTACTTTTTCCGAGGCAAGGGTTCTTCTTGAAGTGGACCGAGCAACCAATCCTGTCCACCGTCATTCAACTAGAATGAAATAATGTGGCAGGATCTGGCGCAGCTTATCAGGAAATCCAGTGCTGGTTTGGATCATTGGTGGAACTCCCTGGAGAGAAAAAGAGATCCTAAAGAAGCTGGAAGACGCAGGCATCAACGGTTGGACGGTTTTGTTTGAGAGGTGGATGTTGGATAAAGAGGATCCCTGGTGGGACCGGTTTTCACACAAAGAGGGTACGCTCGGCTATAACAAACACAGGGGGATGGCACCGCTGCGGAAGATATGGAGAAAGGCGGGGGATTACAAGATGCACTATTTTCTAGATCACAAACCTTGGGAAGGAAAGATGTCCCAATCCAAGCCGCTGGTCAAGGGGCCCCGGGGGTATTAGAGCAAAAGTGGAACCCGGGTTCCACTTTTGAGTTCATTCTCGTTTTTTACTATTTACTATTATTTGGGAGCTATCAAAGGTGAAAAGATTTTAGCCCTGCTGTGGTTTCAATATATGCTATAAAAACTAGTGGGAGGTGTATATGATCAGAACCTGCAGGGAGTACCTGGTAAACGTAACCCCCATTATCCTTTCATTAGAAGAAAATGTGATGACAGAAAAAGAGGTTATTGCCTGGTTTGAAGAAAACAATCCGGACAGCAACATTAACGCAGCGCTTTACTACATCGCTATGAAAAGAGGATTCGTAAACCCAATGACTGTACCCTTCGATGAACTAAACATGGAGGATTATGAATAATTAGAAAATCTTTCAAATTGACTTATTCATGAAACAAACAAAAGCCCTATTAATCATGAAGTGCACCCCATAATGTGGACAGATAAATAAAGACACTCTCATGGGTAATTATACAAACTGACGTCTGAATTCCAAAGGCGTCAGTTTTGTTTTTAGCTGGATTCGGTCATGGTTATAGAAGTGGATGTAATCATCCACAACCCGAACAGCATCATAAAAGTCCTTGATGACAGCCAGATAGACAAATCCCTGCTGGGTTGGGATGTAGGTAATATCCGTGCCCCATTTTTGATTGGGCCCATTGGTTTTGAAGTTCTGATTCATCAAATTCGGGTAGGTATGAATAGCTCCATAGCGATTGTTACTGAGCCTGTAGGGATTCCTTTTCCGGGCCACAGAACGAATGTTGAGCTTTCTCATCAGTCTGAGGACTGCTTTGTGGTTGATTTTGATCCCGTATTCTCTCTCGATCCAGATCTGGATTCTCCTATAGCCATAGGTCTTCCTGGATCTCTCATATGCTTCAAGAACCAGCTGCATTCTCTCTTTGTCTGGATCTGGCCGATCCATCCTCTTCACCCAGGCATAATAGGCAGAGCTGGATACACTAAATACAGTACAGGTCCTTTCTACTCGATATCTTCGTTGATGTCTGTATATGGCTCTATATCGAGCCCCTCTGGCAATTCTTCCCCCAGCTCGATAGCCAATGCTTTTAAAAGGGTGTTCTCCATTTCCAACTGCTCAATTCTAGCCTCCAAGCTGTCTCGATCCTTTTTAGGCCTGCCCCGTCTACGCTTTTTCAATCCAATGATTCCCTCTCTTCGATAGATCCTCATCCATACACTGGGTCTCCTTGGATCTCGGATATTCAATTTCGCAGTGATATCTTTATATGTTAAGCCCTCCTCTTCCCGTAGTCGTATTGCTTCAAGCTTGGTTTCCAATGGATAGTCTTTACTTCCTTTTTTCCTGGACATAGAAAAACACCTCCCTTACTATATTGTACAAGAGGTGTCTTTATTATTATGTCCTGTTTTTAGGGTTCAGTTCATCACGATAGGGCTTTTTCTAAAAGCGTATTCCTTTCCAAGGTAGTCAAATGTGGAACCCGGGTTCCACATTTGTTTTTTTTACTCTCCAGCCCGCAATCGTAATTTCTGGGCCAGTTTTTCTAAAGCGTCCGCCCTGGCCAGGATCTCTTTCTTGTCCAGGCCGGCAGCAAAGCCTGTGGCCACCTGTTCAATGTCCTTGCTAGTCTTTAGTTCTTTGTTTGCTTTCCAGAAAGCCTTGAGCCTGCTTACTGCCTTTACCGCGGGGGAGTCCTTTGTGGTGGTTTTCTTACCTCTATTTGTTTTGATCCGCTTTACTTCGGGAACAGTTAGTCCTTGTTTGGCTGCCAAGGCGATCACTTTGGCCCACTGAGAGGAGGGAAGACTGAGAATTTCACGCAAGACGTGTTCTGATAATTCGAGAATGTCCGCTTGGTATTGGAGATCTTCGGGGAACTGCAGAAGGCTCAGGTGATAAGCCATATATTTCCGCTCCATGCCCATGATCTCGCCAATTTCTTCCCACATACCCCTGGGCATATACTTGCTTCCAAATAATGTCTCAATGTCAAGAACGCTGCTATAGTATTCAAAAGGGGTTGGGGGGGGTGGAGAATTACGATCGAGCTCAGGGGGAAGTTCTTCTACGCGATCAAGGATAAGGCCAGCAATGACGCGTGCCCTGCCTATTGCCGAGAGTGGTTTGGAAGATTCGTTCTCAACAAATTGGCGCTCGAGATTCATTTCTGACAATTTGATTACCTGGCAGATTAGCTGTGGCTCTTCTTTCTGCTTCTCGAATTCCGCGGTCAGTGCCAAGCTCCAGAATCTTCTCTCCCCGGTGGATAGAGTAAATCTATCTTCCCCGTCTTGTGTCTCAATCCATGCCCCAGTTGCTGGCTCGATCTGTTTCAACTTATTAATGCTTTGTCCCATTTCGAGAAGTTCTTTGACCTGCTTATCGATTGCAGGATCTGAGGCAGCCAGCTCTAACCAGAGCTTGGTTGTTTTCCTCCAATCATTGGCTCCAGAATAATACTTATCTCTTATTCCGCTGTTAACGGGAATAATTTGTCGTGGTTGGTAGGGGTCTAGTGTTATCAGCCCCAGGGGTACGGCCTCGTTGCGCCCAACAGAAATTTGTTTCTGTGGTTTTTTTTCGGGGGTTGGTTTTTTTGTGTCTGCGCCATATGTCTTGGTGAGGTTATCAAATTCTCCAGATAGATCAGTTTTTCTTTTTGCCATAGTTGTTTCCTGTTGTGTTCATCAAAATTTAGGTGTTGTCTATTCTTTTCTTGATTTCATCTGCTAGTGTTGCATATTCTTGTGTTGCCTTGCTTGATGACGCTATAGACGTTGGGTCTCGCGGTGGTTTGTATGAAAATATATCAAGCCCTTGTGTTTCGGCCATATTGATCTCCGTTCTATTGGCTATTGGAGGCAGTACAAGTTTGCCATATTTATTCTTTAGTATTTTGTGCCACTCGGCTTCCTCTGCGTGCCACAAGTTACCCCTTGTTATTGCAATTCCACTAAATTCCAGATTGGGGTTTATACGAGGATCGTTCTGGATTTCTTCTATCTTCTTTATTGTTTTTACAAGCCCCTCCAGGCCGTAAGGGGTTAGAACTACCGGCACAACTACATGCGTGGCCGCAATTAAAGCGTTTTCCGTCATTATTGATAAATTGGGCGGCGTGTCGATCACGACATACTTATATGTGTCATCAAGAGACTTAAGTAGGTCTGCAAGCCGCCAGCGCCCCGACACATCATTCCTTAGGCGGGTGTCGGCATCTTCCATGCTTGTTGTATTCGAAGGAATATAATAGAGATTATTAATGTTTTCTTTAGCCGGCAGGTGAGATTTTTTAACAATTTTGTTTATCCGGTGAAGCGGTGTTTTATTCATAAGAAAGCTGCCGAGCGTTAGCTCGTCATCTTCTTTCTCGTTTTCATCAGTCCCAAACACGCCGCTGGAGATTGTCTTGCCTGAGTGGTACTGGGGATCCATATCTACAAGAAGAATCTTTCCTGGGTCCTGTGTGTTTTTATGGAATTCCATTATTGAAAGGGCAGCAGATAGATTGACCGAAAGGGTAGATTTTCCCACACCTCCTTTTGAGCAAACTATGGCCAGGATCTTCATAGGGCTTATTCCTTTACAATCATTTCGAAGTAATATTTGTTGATAATCAAATATTTTTAATGAGCTTGTGTCCCACTATATTCTAATTGATTTTTGTTTGAAAAATATTTTATCTTCGGGAATTTTTTTTGGTTATTTTTTTACGGAAACGGGGATTGTTAGCGGAAGAATTTTGATCGTTATTTATGGTCTTATATTTACAAAACCAGGAATTTCATAAAAATGGCTCTTTTAAGCAAAAACGGCTAAAACGTATTGTTTTAGGCCTGTTAATAAGCGCTAGAAGGCATTAAAAAGGGTCGTAGAGATGAATTCAATGTTTTAAGGTGTTCTGGCATGCGTCACGTTGCTAATCCCCCAGGTGTATGTTATTATTGGAGAGTACCCGGTATCTGTGGGTACGAATTCAAATAGACTTACAAGCAGTTTGGGGTCAATTTATAAGTGATTTAGTGTCATTTTGTAACTGATCCTGGGAATACTTATGGTACATTTGAATCAATCAGAACAACTGGGCGTGATTGATTTGCTTAGATAGTTAAGCTCCTGTCGCGCAGATCACTACAATTGAATAGGATCCTCGTTCGAGGACAGTAGCTTTAAAGAAAAACTCCCCATTGGTTTGTCGGCCGGTGGGGGAGGTTTCGGAAAAGCTAAATTAGTTACACAAAAAATTATACACTTTTTTTTGTGCCTGTCAAGTCGTGCCGCGCGAGCGTTCCCTACATTGGAAATGTCGTGCGGTTTTTTTATTGACAAGAAGGGCAATGAGCAGCAACGGACAAAACAACCTCAACGAAGAAATGAGCGCCCGCGCTAGCGAGGCCTGGCTGTCTCTCCTGGAGGATCTGAAACAGACCCCTCTTGAGATCCCGGAAACCTGGCCGAAGGAGACAAGCGCTATTTGGGACAGTGAAGAACTGGCCCTGGTTGTAACGGTCCCAGACGACACAAGCAAAGAGTGGCTAGACCGCCGTTTCTTTCCGCTTGCAAGTATATTCTTTCAGGAAATCAACAAACAAAAGAGTCTAATAATAACCAGGGAAGGGGAAGGCGGAAAGGATGCCTTACTAGTTCGGGTCCAAAAAGATGCCTATGAACAAATCGTAAATCCTCAGAAAATGATTCCCGTTCCTTTCTATTTATTCCACCATTGGCTGCCAGTGTTGGGGGCGTCCCTTTTCTGGGTGGCAATAGCAATCCGGCAGCAATCGTTTGTGAACATTGCAAGAAAGGGAAGTGTTGAGAAACTTATTTCCTCAAGAGAGCTGTCCTATTGGTCTCCTCTATCCTTCTCTCAAATAGCTAAATTGTTGAATAAGGAAGGTTTTTCTAGCTGGTTTTTCAAAAAGACAAAAGAAGGATACCAAGATGTTCCTCCCGAGTATATTGTATGGAGTCAGGTTCCCGTAGCGCCACATCATCTGGCTTGGATAGAAGACTACGTCAAAGAATTTGTCGGCGATGAATCGGCGGCCTCTGTTATTGAATCTTTACTAGATAAAACCGGAGAGATAAGAAGAGTAAAACCTGGTGATGTTGATCTCCTTTCCTCTTACTCCAAGAAAAGGATCTCTCTCCATGATGTTGTATCTAAATATTTCCCAGGGGAACTGGATGAACATGTTTATGATTTAGTGGTCCAGCTAGAGCATCAAATAACTCGTCCAAATATGTTCCTCTCTATCCCTCATTATTTCTTCGAAAAATATAGAGGCGAATTGAATCCCAACGAGGCAGCTCTGATCTGGTATTTACGTTCTATATATAAGGAAGAAGGCAATGATTCTATTCAGTTTGCCGGATACTCCCAGATAGGCCTATCGGTTGGCTGTTCGTCCCGGACCGCCCATAGACTCCTCACTAGCTGTATTCAATCTGAAGATGAAAATTTGCGCTCGCCTTGGAATCAATATTTCCAAACCGATTTACCTTCTAAAAACTGGTTGTCAGTCCGCGATACAGCAGAACATAAAAAGGGTTCTGCGAATAAATTTTCCGTCAGAGTTCGTGCTACAGAACCTATTCACCAAGACGATAAAGACACTTATGAACGCCTCGTTGCGAATCTTCTACTAATAGATGATGATTCTTCAAATGACCCGGACCCAGACAAAGACCCAGAAAATATTCCAATTAAAGAACCTAGACAAAATAACACGCCATTTGGACAAAATAACACACCAGAAGGAAAGTCTCCTCTTGGAGAACCTGGTCAAAATAACACACGAGATTCTGTCCCATCATCCGAGCCTGGACAAAATAACACAGGTCCTGGTCAAAACGATACACCAACTGGACAAAATGATACAGGACCTAGTCAAAACTCCACAAGAAACCTCGCCAAAATAACACACTTAAATAGCTCTATTAAATTATTTTTAAATCCCTCTCTTAATGAATCTTTAATCCCACCACCACCTGATACCAATGATCCTGATTTATCCACAGATCTTCCTGTGGTGGGAGTTAGGGAAATTAATTTAGAAAAGCTTCTAGGATTTGAAAGTTACAAACACACCGAAAAGAAAAAACTTGTCGAGGTGATTGAAAAGAACCAGGTGCAATTTCTGGCCTGGTTTATACGCAATCAAATAACAGCTGCAAAATTCCCTGTTCGTCTAGCCGTGAAGAATATCCAAGAAGGAAACGAAACAGAAGAACAATACCTGGAGTTGGCAAGATTAGGGTGGAGGATCAATGCACAATTGGCAGGTGTAAGTGAAAATGATCTGAGTATGTGGGAACTTGGAGTGTATGAAGAAAATGAAGACCAGGAAGATTTGATCCAAGTTTATAAGAAATTATCAAAGAGGGCAAAGAAAGAGTTAAATAAGCTAAGAGACACAGAATTTGAAGAGATGTTTGAAGATATAAAGTGAAGGGAGTTTTAGTGGTTAAGGAAAAGATCGACCCTGAGGATGTAGTTCAACACCTTAGTCCGGCTTGGCAGACAAAAGCGGACTATTTGGTCCATGGACGCATAGAAGAAGGAATAAATAAAAAGTGGGAGCAGCTGTGGGCAAAGGATTTAAAGAACGGTAAGTATGAAATATGCTGCATTCCTTTTTGTATCTATGACTTGGCGCTGGGTGATCATGTGGAGATCGATAATAAAAACACTTTGGGCAATGTGATAAAGCGATCCGGCAATTGGACCATACGAGCCTGGTTTGGAGAAATTTCTGATGATCAACAGGACGAAGAAAAAACTGCAGTGATCAACAAAGTCAGGAATCAGCTTGGTTGCCTGGTGGAATGGCAATCGGCTCGAATGCTGGCTATCAATGCAGCATCTGACGAGATTGCAAAGGCCGTTGTTCAATACCTAAAAGAGAAACAAGACCATGGAGATATGGTCTATGAAACGGGTTGGTCTTGAATCAAACCAAAAACAAGCACTATTTCAAACATGACATATAACTAGACATATATCTAGTTCCATGATATACTGCAATCAGAGAGGTGAACCATGGCAACCGTAATGATTGTAGATCCTATTGATGTAAAAGAAGCCCGAGAAATCCTTGGGCTCACGCAGGTCCAGGCTGGCGTAGCAGTTGGCAATGTTCGGTCAGAGACGATAAGCAGGTGGGAACGTTCTCCCAAGAATAAGCCCTTGAAAATGAGGGGGCTTCACGTTGAAACCACACGACATCTCACTGAAACAGCAGATCTCCTGGTAGATCTCTACCCGGATCAAGACGACCGGCTTACATTTCTCCATACACCTCAACCTGAACTTGGAGGAAAGTCTCCCTACGATGCGATTATGAAGGATCCGCCCTACGGACTTCGTGATGTAGTCAGGCTGCTTGGAAGAATGGCGGAGGGGATCCCCACTTAATAGATGGTCAGTCTATTCAATGCTTGGCGCAAGGTACTATCAGAATATAAGCCCCGCAAAATTCGCGGGGCTGTTTGGTACCGGGCAGTGGTTCCATCAAGAAGAAAGACAATCTTGGCGATGGACGGGGCATTGATTTATGGTGGCCGCTATAACAACGCCGGGGAATTTGGCGCACTTTATTTATCAAAAACCAAGAAAGGCTGCGTTGATGAGATTACACAACGGCCGGCACATCCAACCAAATATGTAGTTGGCAAGATCAAGGTCACGCTGGGAAAGGTGTGTGATCTGACGTCCCCCGAGCTTCTAAAGAAACTCAAACTTACCAAAAAACAATTAACAGCTAATGACTGGGCAGAGACCCAGACTTTAGGGGACCTGGTCAGGAAAGCTGGGTTCGAGGCTATGATCGTTCCATCGGCAGCAGGCGATTTTAACAACCTGGTTATCTTCGTGGACCGTTTATCTACGAGCTCAAGGGTTCTACTTGAAGAAGTGAAATCGATCGATCTTTCTTGAGTTATTCCAGATATGATCCACCCCTAATCCATTAAAGAAATCCTCCTGAGCCAAGTAAATATTTTGTATCATTTTACAAGTCATTACAGACGGATATATGCTACAGTAGATTCAAACCTGATATCAAATTCATAGAATGTACATAAAGAGGTTTTTATCCTGAGTATCTATGGCTTCTAGCCGGTGCCCAGGGGGCAGGGAAAACCTCTCTTGTATTACAGATTGCTCACCATATGGGGTGCGAGGGAGTCCTGGCCATTGTTGTTTGTTATGAACACTCTCCCATAACCCTTTGGGAGCGCATGGTATGTCAGTTATCTGGA
>Ga0307990_1002539_pt1 | contig 14533 bp, 9 predicted proteins | sample EllFjometagen129_FD_203168 | JGI IMG/M metagenome (GOLD analysis project Ga0307990, IMG submission 203168) | Marine microbial communities from Ellis Fjord, Antarctic Ocean - #129 | ecosystem: Environmental > Aquatic > Marine > Unclassified | place: Southern Ocean | collected 2014-10-08
CGATCTAACATTCAGGGCAACAATCTGTTGATTACTTATTATATCTTCAAGGATAGTGGGTTTAGGAGAGAGTAAAGGGGATTGCATCCTAACAGAATTGAAAGGTGTTTCCTTTATTTTACTGAGGAAACAGAGAAATCCTTATTAATTATTAGATCTGCCTGCGGCCGCAGAGATTGAACAACGTTATGTTCCTGTTGCAAAACTTGCCAGCGATAATCGTTTGTTGGTTCTTTGCCGCGCTCAAGCTGAGCTTTTTTCGTCTCAAGATAAGTCAGGTCAATTAAAACTTTTAGATTTGCCGCTGCCTGAATTGCGTATAGACCTTCAATGATCAGGTATTTTAACCCTCTAAACGAAGTGATTAGCTGATCTTCCTGATCAGTTAACAGATCGATGCAAGGCATGGATACTTTATCCTGATCTTCATGGAACTCATTCAGATTGCGATTTATCGTGTCCCAATCATATTCTGAATACCCTATACTCTCAATTCCATGTTCCTGTCGCCAGGGATTGCGATCAGCAGGGGAGGTAAGGTAATAATTATCAATGTGCATTACTTTTGCAGGTGTACCTTTGCTTTTTAGTTCTCTGGCGACCTCGTGCGCGATTTCAGTTTTGCCAGATCCCGATTCTCCTCCAACAGCCAGGATGACTTTCTCTCCCTCAATCTTTTCCAGGTAATTCAAAATCCCACGGGCTGCTTTTTTGTGATCATCTGTAATTAACAATACATCACCTAGCATTTTTACACCTCTTTTTTACCTATGTTTATTCTGGTGGATCAATAGGGTAAGGTCATCCAATCACCGGGTTGAATTGTGATGAGTTTATGTTCCAACGAGATATTTTGAGGGCTTTTACTGTCAGTTTTCAAACTTATATGGCCTTTCATTATCTTGAAGAAATACCGGGTACTCCGGAATGACAGATTAAATGATATCTCTTTCCATCCAAGTGGTATTTTGGGACTTAATTTCAGTATATCTCCGGTCCAGTCTAACCCCGCATACGCACGGTAGAAAAAAACGATGGTTCCGGTCATCACACCCAGATGGATACCCTCCCTTGTAGTTCCTCCCTGGATATCGAGAAAATCACTGCGCAAGGATTCCTGGTACAGTTCTATGCTCAATTCGTAATCTTCGTTCAGGAAGGTAAGGTAGGCGTGGACCAGTTTGCTGAGAGTTGATCCATGTGAAGTACGCGGTAAATAATAGTGGAGATTCCTGGCAAGCAGGTCTTCTGGGGGTTGATATCCCAACTGCGAAATTAATGACCGGGTTGTATCTTTTGTGAAGTTGAAAAACAACATCAAGGTATCCGCTTGCTTGGCGACCTTGAATGAGTTGGGAGATAGGCCTTCCGACTTTAGGATGCGGTCCATGCGGTGAATATCATGATAGGTCGTTTGATAATGCGCCCAATCCAGTTCTTCCAGTTTGAAATAACCCTTAAATTGTTCCAGTATCCCATCCTCAGAAAGGGAAAGGTATAGCATATTTTTGATTTCTTTCCATTTTTGGATTTCGTTTTGACCGATACCCAGAGTTTTCAATAAGGTATCTCGTTCTGCCGGCTGAAGAATATCCATAATCATAAAAGCCCGATTTATTGTCCAAACCACCATTAGATTGGTATATGAATTATTATCCAATCCGCCTTCCTGTGATCCGGGATATTTTTCATGGAATTCATCTGGACCCATGACCCCACTGATATTAAACCTCTCGGTTTGAGAGTCTTTTATTGCAAGGCTGGACCAGTATTGGCAGATGTTGAGAAAAAGTTCTGCACCGAAATTGACCAGGAAATCATTATCTCCCGTGATCCAGAAATAATTCCAGAGATTGTAGGCAATTGCCAGAGAAACGTGACGCTGCAAGTGTGAAAAATCTGGTCCCCAAATTCCCGATATCGGGTTGAGGTGCAAACTCTGGGTTTCTTCTCTGCCGTTTGAGCCGCTTTGCCATGGAAATTGTGCGCCAAATAATCTATCTTCTTTGGCTGAATCCCTGGCGATATTAAGTCTGCGATAGCGATACATCAAAGCAGAGCGGGCAGCATCTGGGAACTGAAGATTATAAAATGGCATCACAAACATTTCATCCCAGAAAATATGCCCCCTGTAGGCTTCTCCATGCAATCCTCTGGCCGGGATACCGACGTCCAATTTAGCGCTGTGAGGGGATGTACTCAACATCGAATGATAAAGATGCAATCTAATCATTCTTTGGACCAGTCGGTCACCCTTAATCTTCAGATCTATCCGATCCCATATCTCCTTCCATTCCTTTTTACTGAGATCAAGAATTTCCTGATAAGTTCCGCAATTTTGAACGAGACGCCGGGCGTCTTTTAATGGATCTTCTATGCCGGGCAAATTTGATGAATAAAGTGAGATCACCTTTTCAATACAGATAGGACTGCCAGTCCGGGCCATGACCTCACAGGTGGTAGAAACTTTACCTTGGCTGGTTCTTACCTGGTAATCTGACACGATAATTTCTTCTTCACGAGCAACCTGAAGTTTTGCTGCTAACCCGATCTGGATTTTTGATTGATTGGTCTCAACACTCAGGTAGCTGAGATGTCCTTCTCCGCCTTCTTTCAGAGGAAGTATGTGTTTTGAGCTGAGTTCCCTGTATCTCTTTACACCAAGATTCGAAACTGTACCATCCAATTCCGACCGGATTGTGATCATTCCAGCATAGTTTAAAGGAGTGATTGCATACTGAATAGCTGCCAGGTTTGGATTGGCCATACTGACAAACCGATCTGATTGTATCTGGGTTTGGTTTCCTTCTTTGTCACGAACTATCATGACCCTGTTAAGACAGCCTGTTTTAAAGTCAAGGTTGCGATGAAATTCAAGGATTTCTGTCTCCCGGGGATTGAACCAGTCCCCGGAACCTATCTTAAAAGTTAGTGGCAGCCAGTTTGGTGAATTGACAAAATCTTCATTGGTCACGGTTCGGTCACCGACTTTCGATTTAAGGGAATTATATAAACCTGTGATATAAGTGCCGGGATAGTTTTCATCCAGGTTGGCAGGAATTTCCTCCATGGCTCCACGGGTGCAGAAATATCCATTTCCAACTGCACAAAGGGTTTCACGGGTACCTTCACGGATTGGGTCGTATGAATGATATTCTATTGACCAGCTTTTCTTTTGACAGTCTTCGGCAAACCATTTTTGAATATCCGTCAGGTTGATTTCCCTCAGATCCTTTACAACTAAGTCGGCGCCGTGCAATTCAAGTTCTTCCTGATTATTTTCCCTGGCCACTCCCAGTACCAACCCAAAATGGCCCCTTGATCCTGCTTCGACGCCAGAGATAGCGTCTTCTATGATCACGGACCGGTCATAAGCTGCCCCAAGCTGGTCGCAAGCTTCGTGGAAAATATCCGGGGAGGGTTTTCCTTCCAAACCTAGTTCAGCGGAGACATTCCCGTCTACCCGGGTTTGAAAAAGTTCAGATAATCCGGTTAATTCCATAACCCGTGGGGCGTTTTTACTTGAAGTTGCCAATCCAAGAGAAATTCCTGATTCTTTCAGGGTATGGACGAATTCAATAGAAGATTGGTAGATATCAATTCCCTGCTCAGTTAAAAACTGGTTGAAAAGCTGATCCTTCCGATTACCCAATGCGCAAATTGTATCCATCCCGGGTTCCTGAGTAGGATCCCCATATGGCAGATGTATACCTCTTGACTCCAGGAAAGATTTCACACCGATATATCGTGGTTTACCATCGACATAAGATAGATAATCCTCTCCGTGGGTAAATTCTTGGAAGGGGGTTGAGGTCTTCTCGGCCTGGACTTTCAGGAATTGATCAAACATCTCTTTCCAGGCCTGACTATGCAGGGGTGTGGAATTTGTGATCACTCCATCCATATCAAAGATAACGGCTTCTATACTAGATTTCTTCATAATTGAACTTGGATACTTTTGATAGGTTGTAATGTGAATATTATTGATATGGTTCTATCCAAACTTCATTTTGTTATGTAAGTTTTCGGTTGCACTGAAGTCAGACTGTTATTCCATTTTTTTTGATTACATTACTGTACCAGGCTGCGCTGTGTTTGGGGATTCGATCCAGCGTATCCGGGTCGATCCGGATCAAGCCAAATTTCTTGGAATATCCCCGTTCCCATTCAAAATTATCCAATATGCTCCATACATAATAACCCTGAACATTGGCTCCTTCCTGGATGGCTTCATGCAGAGCGATGATGTGTTCTCTCAAAAAACGGATTCGTTCCAGATCGTTCACAAATCCATTTTCATCAGGCTGGTCTACAGCAGCGCAGCCATTTTCTGTCAGGAGGATCTTTGGGTGCCCATAATTATTGGCAATATTCAAAACCTCTTTTTTCAATCCAATTGGATTAATACCCCAGCCCATTTGAGTAACTCCCCAGCCGGGACCTGAATAAGGTTCGAGTCGGGCTTTGAGCCAGCCTCCAAAATGGTCATAATGAACTGTATCTGAGTTGTAATGATTAATTCCCAGGTAATCTACACTGCCTTTCAGGAGATCTAGATCACCATCTTCGATCTTGGGCTGGTTTGGTCCCAGCCATTCCAGGAATATTTCAGGGTATTTTCCCAGGAAAATTGGATCCAAGAATAGGCTGTGAGTTTCGTCATAAACGCGCTGTGTGGCTTGGATATCCTCCTCCCGGTCTGATCCGGGGATAAGGTGGTTAAGGTTCAATATCAAGCCAATTTCCCCGTTATATTTGGCAGAACGGTAAATATCAACAGCTTTGGCGTGTGCTAATAACAAGTGGTGAGCTGCTTGGAATGCCTGGGTGGCGTCATTAATTCCAGGTGCATGGATTCCTGTTCCATATCCCAGGAAAGCTGCTACCCAGGGTTCATTATGGGTTGCCCAGAGGTTTACGCGGTCTGCCAGTTGGTCAAATGCAACAGCCGCATACTCACCGAACCAATCGATGCTGTCTCGGCAGGGCCATCCTCCTTGTTCCTGGAGGGAAAGAGGCAAATCCCAATGATAAAGGGTCGCCTTGGGTTGGATCCCAGCGTTAAGGAGCTCATCCACCAGGCGATCATAGAAGTCCAATCCTTTTGTGTTGATCTTGCCTGTTCCTTCTGGTAAAACGCGAGGCCAGGAAATTGTAAAGCTGTAGCTGTCGAGACCGATTCCTTTCATTAACCGGACATCATCTGGCATGCGGTGATAATGATCTGTGGCAATTTCGCCTGTATCACCATTCAAGACCCGGTCAGGCAATCTGGAAAATTTATCCCAGATGCTCTCTCCTTTTCCGTCTTCGTTCCAGGCACCTTCAATTTGATATGCCGAGGCAATCGCACCCCAGGTAAAGTTCTCGGGAAATGTGTAGTTTATTTTTTTCATAAGATCACTTGAACAGATACTGTAATAATTCCATGTAGAACCTATATATAGAAACTTGCTTTTTATTTTCTGTTTTGATATCAATAAAGCCTGGGAAAAGATCTACCCAGGCTCTATTTTAATCTAATCACAAGATACCAGGAAGGTGTTTTATCCCTTAACTGATCCAGCCAGCATGCCGCGGATGAAGAACCGCTGCAAGCCGAAGAAAACAACCAAAGGCAGCAGCATGGACACAAACGCCCCTGCAGTAAGCAGGTGCCAGTCTGCGCCGCGTGACCCGACCATTTCAGCGATTCTCATCGTCAATACCTGTACATCAGGTTTGGCCCCGATGAATACCAGTGCGACCAGATAATCATTCCAGACCCATAGGAACTGGAAAATTGCAAAAGAAGCCAGGGCAGGTATAGAAAGCGGAATGATTAGCCGCACAAAAATGGTAAAGTGGGATGCGCCGTCAATAAAGGCTGATTCTAGGATATCTCTTGGAAGACCCTTGATGTAATTAAACAGCAGATATGTTGCCAGTGGAAGGCCAAAGCCTGTATGAGCCAGCCAGATAGCCAGGAAAGTGCCATTCAGGTCCAATCGAACATAGTCTTTCAAGATCGGCACCAGGGCTATTTGGAGGGGGATAACTAGCAGTGCAACCACCATGACAAAGAGCAGCTTTCGTCCGGGAAACTTCATCCATGCAAAACCATAGGCGGCAAATGCAGCGATCAGGATTGGAATAATCGTAGCAGGCACGGAGACAGTGATACTGTTTAAGAAAGCCCCAACGAAATTATCTCCCTCGACAGTCATTATGTCACCAGAAGAAGTTTGGATCTCATAGGTCTTACCTGCCAGTACCTGCCCGTAATTCTCGAGAGTCAGTTCTGGGAAAAATACCCATTTTTCTTCACTGATCCTGATCGTCGCCAGGCGTTTATTCCCTGACCAGATAATCTGTCGTCCATCTGGGTCGGTGATGCCCTCCCGGAATTCATCGAAAGTTCCTGTGACACCTTCAATTGTCATAATTCCATCTGGATCAAGCCCCTCAGGAATATCCAGTTCTTCAATCTGAACCCATTCTCTATGGGGGAGAACTTTCCACCAACCAGAAGTCTGGATATCAAAACGGGTTCGGAAGGACGAGATCAGCAGTCCCAGCGTAGGAATGGTCCAGATGAATACCAAAAAAAACAGGGAACCGTTGACAATAAAATCACGTAAGCGTTGCTGACTTTTTGCAGATTTCATTAGAAAGCCTCCTCGTCAGCAAATTGACGTAAGTTGTAAATCATAACTGGTATAACACAAATCACCAGGATAATTGCGATCGCTGAGGCTAAACCTTTATTCTGGTTTGTGAAGGCCTGCCTGTAGAACTGTGTAGCAATCACATGGGTAGCGAATTGCCCTCCTGTCATAACCCAGACGATGTCAAAGATCTTCAAAGTGAAGATCACAACTGTTGTGGCTACTGTGATGATTGTGCTGCTGATGTAGGGGATCATGATTTTGAAAAAGACCTGGACCTCAGTCGCGCCGTCAACCCGGGCTGCTTCCAAAAGCTCACCGGGAATGCCTTTTATGGCAGCAGAGAAGATCACCATGGCGTACCCGGTCTGGAGCCAGATGACGATGATGATCAGAAAAAGGTTATTCCATGGTTGGTTCATGGCTGTCCAGGCCTGGGGTTGTCCACCGAGTCCTACCCAGATCGCGTTCAGCAAACCGATCTGGGGTGATGCGACGTCTTTTACCTCGTAAATGAAGTTCCAGATCACACCGGCGCCAACAAATGAGATTGCCATCGGTAGGAAAATCAATGATTTTGCAAATTTCTCAAACCGGCTGCGGTCAGCCAATACGGCAACCAGCAAACCAAATATCACTGAGAGAGTTGCACCAAATACGATCCAGAGCAGGTTATTCCGGAAGGCAACGGTCATGATCCTTTCAGAAAAGACCGCTATGTAATTATCCAACCCAACGAATACGTTCCCCGTTCTGTCATATAGGCTTGTAATCAGGGTCCTGATTGTTGGGATAGCCATGTACCAGGAAAGGATGGCGACCGCAGGACCAACAAATAAGAAGGGCTGCAGCCTCGCTATCCATTTGGGTGGAAGTTTTTCAATCAGCCAGTTGGTGATGTAATAGATCAAAGCTACACCGCCAACTCCCCAGATGATGGCGACCAGGGCAATCACATATTTAGGTGCTTCACCATCCCGCAGGAAGATAAAGCCCTTGACCATGACATATCCAGTAATAATGGGGACGACTATGGCCACAACGACCTGGCCTAGAGTTGTCCCAAACCACTCTATCACGGACCTGATAGAGGACTTTGATTGGGTAGCTTCTGCCATATACTTCTCCTTTTTTCAGAGAGTTGTGCGAGAAAGGAAAAAATCAATATCATGCAAATAATGTCCAAGTATTATAAACTAAAAGAAATATCTCCGATAAGAAACCTTTAGGATTACGATGGGTTTCACTCCAATTTATTCAGAAACACCGGTAAATAGTTCGATGATTGTGATAGACTAAAAGTTGAAATATCAACAAAGTAAATTGAAAATCTGGAGTAATTATATGGCCATGAGTTCGAGAGATCGGGTGTTAGCAGTTTTAAATCATGAGGTACCGGATCAGGTACCGATCATCATGGGTGTTAGCAATGCTACCGGGATAAAAATGAAAACCTATCAGGGTATCAAAGAACTGGCAAAAATCGATGCACCTGATGAATATATTTACCAATGGCCTGAGCTAGGCACCGCCTTGATCGATGAACAGACCCTGAAGCGCTTGGGTAGTGATGTCCGCGGTGTGTTGGACATTCATCCAGATGAAACCCTTAAACGGAATCAAACAAGGGATCCCCATGCCCCATTTATTGACAGTTGGGGAAGTGGGCAGATGGAGGTCGAACCCGGTGAGTGGTTCCCGGGTGTTCATCCATTATCTAATGCATCATCACTAGCTGACCTTGAGGATTACACTGGTTGGCCGGATATGAAAGATCCAACCCGGATTGCGCACGTAAAGGCTGCTGCAGCAGCTTTGAAAAAAGAGAACCAATATGCGATCTTGGCGACTCCTTGGTTATTATTCCCCCTGGAGCGGGCCTTTGCCATGCAAGGAATGGATGTTTTTCTACTTAATCTCGCCAAGAACCCTGATTTTGCGGTCGCGCTTCTGGAGAAAACAGCAGCCCTATGCAAAGATTTGATGGGGCCGTTCCTGGATGAGTTGGGCGATAATGTTGATATGATTAAAATAGGGGATGACCTTGGCACACAGGAGAGCTTGCTAATGTCTCCCAAGATGTACAGGGAAATCTTAAAACCTATCCATGCAGATTACATTAAATTTATTAAGGAGCACACCAAGGCCAAGGTGTTCTTCCATACTGATGGTGATGTAGTCCCGCTCATTGATGATTTTATTGAAATGGGAGTTGATGTCCTCAACCCGATCCAGACATCGGCTGGAAAGATGTCTGATCTGGCTGGATTGAAAAAACAATTTGGAAAGAATATCATTTTCTGTGGTGGAATAGATACTCACCGTGTGCTGCCTGCCGGATCAGTTGATGAAGTTCGTCAGGAAGTGAAACGAGTCATCCAACTCCTCGGAGAAAGTGGGGGATATATGGTGTCCTCTGTGCACACTATTATGACCGACGTGCCGCCCGAAAATGTATTGGCAATGGTGGATGCAGTCAAGGAATTCGGGAAGTATTAAGGATAAGAAAAAGAGCGCTGAGAAGCGCTCTTTTTCTAGTTAATTGAATAGCTTTATTCTTTTTCGTAGGGTGTACCATCTGCAGCAGGCATCTGGCTTCTGCCAATCACACCGGCCAGGATGACCATGGTAGCAAGGTAGGGGAACATTAACATTATCTCTGAAGGTATGGCTACTTTCAGGATCGCCATCTTGGATGCCAGGGCGTCGAAGAAACCGAATAATAATCCAGCACTGAACGATCCAAATGGATTCCAGTTTCCGAAGATCATAGCAGCCAGGCCGATAAAACCGCGTCCGGCTGTCATCAATTCATCAAATCTGCCTACTGAACCAAGCGTAAAATAGGCTCCACCAAATCCTGCCATAAAACCGCCCATGATCACTGAGATGTAGCGGGTCTTGATGACATTGATGCCAAGGGTGTCAGCAGCTTTAGGATGTTCACCTACAGAGCGGGTCCTTAACCCCCAGCGAGTATAGTACAGTGCGATAGTGAGGATGATCAGGAAGATGTAAACTGCATAGACGAATATGTTGTGCTGGAACATGATCGGTCCGATGAAAGGAATATCCGAGAGGATGGGAAGTTTAATAACCGGAAATCTTCCAGGGTCATTGAGATGCTGGAATTTCTGCAGGAACCTGGCAGACAGAAAAGACGTAATTCCCGTAGCAAATATGTTGATCACTGTTCCGGAGATAATTTGATCGGTTTTATATTTTATTGATAGGACTGCCAGTGCAGCAGCCATGAGGCCACCAGCGAGGACTGCAGCAAGAAGACCGATGTAAATATTGGTCAAACTGCCGACAAGAGCACCAACAAAAGCTCCGGTTAACATCATGCCTTCAATGGCAATGTTTACGACTCCTGATCTTTCGCAAAGGACACCAGACATGGCTCCGAGAGTCAGAGGAACTGCTTTGACCAGGGCACTGCGTATTAACCCGGCCAGGTTGAGGCTGCCATCCGCGGTTGCCCAGGTCAGGAAGGCAAAGATGAACATACCTGCAACTAATCCTAAGATCAGATTGGTTCGTTTTCTAAAGCCCCTTGCCAGTTGATAGCCTCCGGCTACCAGGCTCAGGCCAACCATAACATTTAGCATGGGTAAACTGTTAAAGACCCAGTTAGGTAATACCTGCTCAGATCCTCCAGGAACTAACCGGAAGGTTGTTTGTACACCCGGATCCAACGTTCGTGAAAACAAAAAATAGATCAGACCAGCGAAAACAAGAAATATGATACCCATCACCCGACGTCTGGTAGGGGATGTTTGTTCATAGTTAGCGGTGGTGTTGTTAGTTGTCATGTTTAGTTTCCTCCCCAGCCGCGCAGCGTGACTGCATCAAGATCCATATCAGGCTCTTTCAGTCGATATATGGTTCGTATTATTGCAGGTGCAGCAATGAACGTTAGGATGAAGGCCTGGAGAACAGAGATAATATCAATGGGTATTCCCGCTGAAAGCTGCATCTGGATGGCTCCGTTCCTCAAGAATCCAAACATGATCGCTGCGAGAACTACACCTATAGGATTGCTCTTGCCAAGCAAGGCCAGGGCGATGGCGTCAAACCCATATCCGGATGAAAATGCCACTGCCAAGTTATGGTTCACTCCTAGAACCTCATTTGCGCCTGCCAGTCCTGCCAGACCGCCAGAAAGAACCATGGCGATAATTGTGCTTGTCATAATATTCATACCAGCATATTTTGCACCTCGGGGGTTAGCGCCAACTGTTCTTAATGTAAATCCCCACGTGGTTTTGAATAATAATAGATAAACCAAATAGGCAACCAGCAAAGCGATGAAAAACCCTATATGGAAACGAATTGGTGAGTCAAAAAAGCGGAATAGTCTAGCAGATTCTTCAATTGGAGCGCTGACCGGAGAGTATCCTTCGGGATTCTTGAGCGGTCCGCGTAAAAGGTAATCACTTACTCGGAAGGCGATGTAGTTCATCATGATGGTGTTTATCACCTCATGGCCTCCCGTCGTTGCTTTTAGGAGGCCAGGGACAAAGCCCCACAATCCTCCACCGATGAAGCCAGCCAAGAGAGAAATTGGAACGTGGATTATTGAGGGCAGTCCTTTTAAATAGAGAGCAGCGATAACAGTGGTTACAGCACCAATATATATCTGTCCTTCCGCACCGATGTTGAATAAACCAGCCCGGAAACCTAACGCAACGGCTAAGCCAGCGAATATATATGGTGTCGATACGACCAGGCTCTCAAAGAATGGGTTAAAAGCACGCCTGATGTCCTCTGCCTGGCCCCCTTTGATGGCATCTATAATCTTGCCCGGGTTGCCAACTGATCCATAGAACAAAGCTTCATAGGTGGACCAGGCTGCACTGGCGCCAGATTTTATACCTTCCCAAAAAGAGACATCAAAAGCCTGGTAGACTTCCACTGATGTGACAGCAACTAACAACCCACCCAGCAGCAATCCGGAGAAGATTGCCAGAATGGTGAGTGTTAGTGGGCTTTTGGATAATTCCTCTAGGAATATCTTCCCGGCATTATTTTTCTTTGTGTCTTGTTTTTTTTCTTTCTCGCTCATAGATCCATTCCTTATTTTCCGATCTTGATTATTGAGGGATCTGTGATGGTTCAGGCTTCAACAACACCAGCCATTAGGAGGCCGATCTGCTCTTTGGTAGCTCCTTCAGCATCAACAACAGCGATGATCTCTCCTTCAAACATAACCGCGATCCTGTCAGATAACTCCATGATTTCATCCAACTCTGTAGATACCAATAAAATTGCGCAGCCGGCATCTCTCTTTTCTAATAGACGGATGTGGATATATTCGATCGATCCCACGTCTAGGCCGCGAGTTGGTTGGGCTGCAACAAGGAATTTTATCGGCCGGGAGAACTCACGGCCAACAATCACTTTTTGCTGATTACCGCCTGAAAGTGATCCCACAGGGATCAAAGCACTGGGAGTGCGGATATCGAATTTTCCAATTAGACTTTCAGCGTTCTCAAGGACTTTATCTTCCTGGATGAGCACATTCTTTGCAAAAGGTTCCAGGTAATAGGTGTTCAATACCAAGTTGTCTGCGATAGAAGCTGTGAGTACCAATCCATCTTGCTGGCGGTCTTCCGGGATATGGGCAGAACCGATCTCGGTGATTTTCCTGGGATTTGCCCGGGTGATATCCTGTTTCATTAAGTTCATTTTGCCATCGGTAGGATGACTCAACCCTGTGATCGCTTTCACCAGTTCTGTTTGGCCGTTTCCCTGGACTCCGGCTATGCCTAGGATCTCACCACCATGGACATCAAAACTCACTTTATTCACAGCTACATGATTGAGATCATCAAGTACTACTAAATCTTTAACCTCAAGCACCTTGTCCTTTACTTGAGCAGGTTTCTTATCAACTTCCAGTGATACCTCGCGACCTACCATCATCGCAGCCAGATCATTCTGATTTGCTTCTTTAGGAGTTGTTGTGCCAACGACTTTTCCGCCACGAATGACAGTGATCCGATCTGCGAAAGTCAATACCTCACGAAGTTTGTGGGTGATGAAAATGATCGATTTCCCATTGTCAACCAGGGAACGCATGATCGTGAAAAGTTCATCCACTTCCTGGGGAGTTAATACTGCAGTTGGCTCATCTAGGATCAGGATATCTGCCTCACGATAAAGCAATTTGATGATCTCTACTCTTTGCTGCACACCTACGGGTAAATCCCGGACATAAGAATTGGGGTCCACCTCAAGGCTGTATTCATCTGAGATCTCGCGGATGCGAGCAGCTGGTGATTTCCGATCCAGAAATCCTCCGACCCGGGTAGTTTCATCACCCAGCATTACATTATCCGTCACGGTAAAGACAGGAACGAGCATGAAGTGCTGATGGACCATGCCTATGCCGCGGGTGATTGCGTCTCGGGGAGAGCTAACGGAGATCTTTTCACCATTTACGAATATCTCACCTTCATCCGGATCATACAATCCGTAGAGGATGTTCATCAGGGTGGATTTCCCTGCTCCGTTTTCCCCCAATAACGCATGAATCTCACCCTTTTTCAAAGTGAGATCGATTTTGTCATTGGCTAAAACGCCCGGAAAACGTTTGGTAATTCCTTTTAGCTCAAGGATTGGCTTCATATTTTCCTCGTTTAGATCTATTGGATAATTCTAGATGATGATTTCGCAGAATTATACCATAGAGAGACTACGGGACTCTCATGATATATGCCACGAATTGGCTTACGAATTGAGGAAATTTGAGGCGTTAAGATAGAAAAAAAGGGAGTACAGCTAGTGCTGTACTCCCTTCGAGTTTCTTCGGCTTTAAAAATTATTCGCCGATGTTCTCTAGGGTGATTCCCTGGGCTTCCATCATGATGCGGATGCCGTCGAAGTTCTCATCAAAGATGGGTCCAACGCCGGTCCAATCATAGAAGGACTCGTTGCAGAGTGTCTCGGAGCAGGCATCGCTGCTAACGTAAGCAGTAACGGCCGCAATGATCATCTTTTGCATACCTTCGGGGAATTCAGGAGAGAAGGACATAGTATCGTTGGGAATCTCGGGGGAGAGACCCAGGATGCGGACCTTCTGAACCACGTCAGGTGCTTCCTCGCGGATGGCGGCGCGGGCATCGAGTACGCGGTATTCACCGCAGTACAGTTTGCCTGCATCGGTCAGGCCGCAGTCGGCAACTAACTCATCGGGGATGTCGGGAGCCATATCAACGGTCCAGCTGCCTTCGGGCAGCAATGGAGCACTGAAGTAAGCGGTACCGAAATCAGCTTCGCCGTTGTAGACTGCTTTGACAGCCTGTGGGTGTCCACCGGCCTCGATGGTCTCGCCAACGGTGATACCCAGATCAGCATAGAGAGCCTGCGGAAAGAGGTAGCCGGAGGTGGAGGTGGCATCGGGGTAAGCCCAGGTAGCGCCTTCTAGATCTTCGAAGGTCTCAAATGCACTGTCTCGGGCGACGAAGAAAGCAGTCCAGTAGACGTTCCAGCCGTAGCGCTCGGAAGCGAGTCCGGGTGTAACGCCGCAGAGCTGGTTGGCAAGAGCATATCCCATAGCAGGGATGAAGCCAACGGTGTCTGTGGGGGAAGCGCACATTTCTTCAATAGTGGCTGCGTAGGAGGTCGGAACACTGACTTCAACGTACAGTCCAGTGGCATCAAGCAGAGCCTGCTCGATCAATTCGCCACCGGCGATCATGAAGTCAACATCCACTGACGGAACAAAGAGAACCTTGATGGGTGATTCCATGCTGCCAAGTTCACCCTCTGCAGGGGGCGCAGCTGGTAATGTGGCGATCTCGCCAGCGATGATCTGGGGGGTCAATGCATCGACCTCTGCCATAAGTTCAGCAGGTACTTCAACACCACCATAGGTAAGG
>Ga0307990_1002540_pt1 | contig 14531 bp, 15 predicted proteins | sample EllFjometagen129_FD_203168 | JGI IMG/M metagenome (GOLD analysis project Ga0307990, IMG submission 203168) | Marine microbial communities from Ellis Fjord, Antarctic Ocean - #129 | ecosystem: Environmental > Aquatic > Marine > Unclassified | place: Southern Ocean | collected 2014-10-08
GCATCAGTATTTTGATCCAGTACTTCATGAATAGCATAAAGTTTCAATTCACTGTCAGTTTTGATTAGATGCACAAAAAGATCATCAAGATTCTCGAAGTACTGATAGAAACTTCCTTTGGCTATTCTTGCATTCTTAACAATATTGTTAAGCCTTGCGCCATGGAAACCATACTCTGCAAATTCTTTTGTCGCTGCGTCTTCTATCATCTTGCGTTTATCTTCATTCAAGTTAAAAAAAGTTTGTTTCGGCATTTGATTACAACCCCCCTTAGTGACTATATAGTCATGTGACTATATAGTCATAATAAGACTTAAAAAGTTTAAAGTCAAGAAAAAAGCAAAATTTTGATTTATTTTAACAATTCTTCTCTCATTGAAAAATCTAATGCAACCCTCTTAATTTTTTTTTAAAGGATATTTATTGCAAAGGTAATTGCAAATTTAGACAATATGATAAAAATGTAGAAAAAGGAGTGCAGAAAAAATCTTAGACTTAATTAAAAGTTAGGATAAATGTTTTCTGGTCGCGAGAAATGTAGGTTTAAAATTAAAATAAGCATAATTTCAAAGAATATAAATTCTAGAGGAATTATAAGAAAAGATATTACACCCTATTTTACTTAAATCGTTTTATTGTATTAAGATATCGCTTTAAACACACTTCGGTATTTGTCAAGCTAGTTTTCGCCTTTATTTTTAGTTTGCTATCATTTTTTATTGGCATTTTTGGTACTGTGAGTGCAGATTATTTGATAGAAAATAGGCATAAAGGACAAATTGTCTTTAATCATGATGATATATTTAAAGGTGAAGTAATAATAGAATCACAAAATGGTCAATTTATAAAATTAAGAGAAATACAAAGTGGAAAGAGTATTAAATTAGATTCAGGTCAATATACAATATCTCAGAACATAGGAAATATTCAAATAAAAATAGATACAATATAGATTGAGAGAAAAAAGACGATTATTTATGAGTTAGAAAAAAATACAGATTATATATTTAGTTTCATGATGGACGCAAATAAAAGTAAATATGGTCCTGGTGATCCCATTATATTAACATTATTTTCAACCAAAGATGTTTGGATATTCTTTTATAGCATCGAAGATGGAGAAGCTAAAAAAATGAATAGAGAAAGAATTTTTCTTAGCGCTTATAATTTTATGCAAATAGATAATATTGGGGCAAAAGGATCTTCAGGAAAAGATAATATTATTGCAATAGCAATCGAAAAAAATGATGTGGAGTTTTCTGATAATTGTTTTAATACATTATTTTTGAATAGTAAATCAAATATTATTGAAAATCATACAAATTGGCGATCTCAATGGGAAACATTTTTTGTTGAATAGATTACTTAAACTAACAATATGAAATTTGGTTATTTTAAATTTTATAATATATCCAGATATAGTTTCCATCTACAAGATAAATTTAATTTTTTTTTTTAGAGTCTGAAATAGGGGCATAAATTTAATACATCTATTAGTAAGATATTTATTTCTTAATATAATAATTAATTAATTTATGAATTATCTATATTTCAGGTATAGGGTACGGACAATTTATGGGACTATTATGCTATAATTCCAAGCAATTTTTTATATTAGATTATATTTTGAAGCAGATTATTTGTCTGAGGATAAAAAACAGTATTTTAACAATTTATATAGCAATAAATCACCAAATGCACTTGCAATAGGTAAATTATTAATTGGAAAAATAATTACACATGATAATTACACTCCCAATAGAATAAAAGAATCAATATTAGACTGTATAAATATATTAAATACATTTGATTTGAGTAGGTATTATTTCAGCTTTGTGTATGGTAATATTTATAATGAATTTTTATCATTATATTTAAAACAAAACTGTAAATATAACAGCAATGATTAATTATTTACATAAAACCAATTTTAATTATGTTGACATTATATAATAGGCATCTTACAATCTAAATGTAATTACTAGCTAGTTACTCAGTATTTCAAATAAATATTGACGGCCATTGAAATAATTAATATTGTCAAGGATGTTAATTATCTAGCCTTTCTCAGGTTTTACGTTGAGATAGACCGTGTCTTGAATAGGTTATAAACTGAAAGAAAACGTATTTATTTCTGCCTTCCTATTTGGAAGGCATATTTTTTTATAAAGGTATTTTATGAAATTAAAGAATGCAGCAATTAGTTTTGACAATTTATGTAAAAAAAAATATAAATTAATTGTTGCAAAAAAAAGAAAAGAATATAATATCGATTTACTTTTTAAAAGAAACCAATTTTATCATTTAATAGGAATTCAACATTTAAAGGATATTAATTTAGATTATAAGGATAAAAATAAATTTTTTAAAGATGTAATAAATAATAAAATAAATATGGAAACACTTTCTGGATCAAGTTTTTTTGTAGATTCTAGGATTGAAGATCGTATTGAAATTATTCAAGATCTAGAAAAATATTTAGATAGTGATGATTTGAAATTTAGAAAATATATTCCTGATTATAGTTTCTCTAAAATTGATGCTGATTATATCTTGATTAAAATAAATGATTCCACTTATTGTAATATTTTTGCAAAAGAAGAAAAAATATTGAATTTTTATTGTTTAAATAGTTGTAATAAAAATAATAATTTTATTCAACATTCTTATCCCCTTGCAGTAATTTATAAAAAAAAGATTAATCTGAAAACAAAAGATGCTATTGTTTTTATTGATAATAGAAGAGTATTCAAATAACTTAATATTTAAATTTCAATTCATATTATAATGTTGATGAGGTGTATATTTGAAAAAAACAAAAATAAACTGGTCTGATTTTAGTACAATTGCTACTACAGTTGGAATTTTTATTTCGCTCTTTATTTCGATTTTCTTTGGAATTATCCAACCTAAAAATGAGATAAAGAAAAATATAGTTATTATCTGTACCAATATAGATAAAGAAATTGAGCATAATTATAAAATTCTTGATCTTGGTAATGAGAGTTTCGAGTCAAATTTTAATTATAATGATAATAATGATAAATATAATTTATTACAGTTTATGTATGGTGAATTATTCTTATCTATAAGTACTGAATATTGGGATAATAATAGTCAATATTTAGCTTTAAACTCACCACAGGATCGGTATTTGTCAAGCTAGTTTTCGCCTTCATTTTGACTTTCGTTAGTCAGACTTTCACTGTTGGCAGCTCATAAATTCTTGTCTTCCCGCTGATCCACCTCAATGGATTTTGCTCCATTGCCCCCTGAATTGTCTTATTTCGTTCAGCAAACAACTTTTCAGCCTCACCCGTCCTGGCTTGCATTGGGGTAACATACGCCAATCCTGAATGTTGGTGACTGTTGTTATACCAGTAAACAAAATCAGCATACCAAATACGGGCAACTTCTATATTTTCAAAATTTGCAGGATATCCCACCGAATATTTTAAAGTTTTGTGCCATGTTTCGATAAAAGCATTGTCATTGCTGCACCTTGGACGGGAATAGCTACGGCTTATCAGCAGGGAGTCCAGGAAGACTGCAAGGGTCATTCCTCTCATAGGGTGACCATTATCTGCATGAATTATCACTGGTAGTACAAGCATATCCCGCGTGATTCTGTCAAATAAACGCATTGAAAGTTCATCCGATTCGTAGGCCTCTATGCACCATCCCACAATGGTCCGGTCATACAGGTCAATGCCTTACGACGACGTAGGACACGGTACATACTGGATACGCTGGCAATGTAAACACCTTCCTGCAAAAGGGGTGCTACAATCTGCTCTGGGGTATGGTCTACAAACCTCTTGTTAGTGCCAGCCTCATACAGGGTATTCCATTCCTCCTGGGTAAGAGCATGTTTGCAAGTAGGGTGGGAGTTGCCTTTCCGCTTGTCACGCAGCCTCTTACTCCTCCAGTTCTGGATAGTCCTTGCTGTGAGGCCCAGGAACCCACAGGTTGCCTTTTCAGCCACACCCAGAGATTTTGCCTCAGAGATAAAGGAAAGGATCTCTTCCTTTTCCGTTTCCGAGGTCAGTTCTCCTCGTCTTGAAACAGGTTCCGATGTTTTTTTTTAAGAGTCAGCAATACTGCTACATCAGCAAGTGCCTTCTCCTTTATAGCCAATTCCCGGGCCTGGGCACGAAGATCCTTCTCCAGTTGCTTTTTTTCTTTCTTAAGGTTTGTGTTCTCAGTCTTCAATGCATTATGCTTGTCTTGTACCATACCTGCTAACTCCTGCTCCCATAAAGGGAGGTGTTCGGAGTGCAATCCCTGCTGTCTGAGCCATTCACCACGATTACTATCGTCTAGTGTCTTGCTTTCCAACAACAGCGCAAGCTTCTCTCCGGGGCCCCTCTGTGATGGTGTAAGATCATCAGAAGAATCCATGCCCAGCTTACCAGCTTTGTGTTTCTCTATCCAGCCGTTAATAGTTGCAGCACCAATCCCTGTTTCTTTAGAGACCTGGTATACGCTCTTCTCTCCCCGTTCTACTACTCTACGAACAATTGAGCTCTTGAATCCTTTGGAATATTTCATCTGTTTTCGTTCTCCTCCTAACGAAAACTATTGTGACAGTTACTGGGATTATTCGAAATATTTGGAACGTTATTTTCATTTAAAAGAGATGTCAAAAATATATACTGATTTAAATATATTTGATGAATTAAAATTTTCAATAGGAAATCAAAAAGAAGATTTGGAACGATTGAGAGTTGCGAATCAAATCTCACACCTAAAGATTGAACAGTTGACTGAATACTTTAGTTCTCTTACAACCGAATAATTTTATACACCCAATTTCTCACTAGGCGTGTAATTGTATCGAATTTATTGTGATGAGGCATAATTCTACACAGTATTGATACAATACAATAATTAATGAAAGCTAGTTTAATTCTTTACAAGTTAAAGAAATAATAACTAGCTTTTTTTATGTCCAAGTTCCATTTATCACAAATCAATATAGTTTCTTAATAATTGATATAAAGCTACACCCCCTTAGTTTTAAATCGTGTAATAGTAAAGATAATCGTGTAATAGTTTAGATAATTGTGTAAAAAATAAAAATGAGATGCTTTTTCCATTAAAATACAATTCTGAGATTAATTAATAATGGAATAAGAAACAAATATCAGATTTTATATTAATGGTATCATCTAATTCAAGGCAAACTATTTGAGATTTATTTCCTGTATCAACCAAATTTTTGCGATTAATTTGTATATTTAATATTTTTGCATTTTTTACGATATTTGCTGATTTATAAATAATATTAGTTGTTCTACGTTCAATAAAGTATACTGTATGTAAATATTTTTAATAAGAGATAAATTTAAATGCATGAATATTTTAAAAAACAAAAAATAACACAAATTGATAATAAAGTTTTTTGATATCACTATTGATGATATTTTTCATATGATTCATGTCAATGAATTAGATAATTTAGAATGTAAAAATAGTACAGAAAGTGTATACAAAAATGAAAGTAATATAAATCCAAATGATAAAGGTGCAACTTTACGCTTTAAATTATATAAAGAACTCTTTTACAGAGATCCAAAGACCGCAGGATTCATTATGGAATATCCACATGGGAAAATCATCAGACAGGCTGAAAGAAATCATTACTATCGGGTTGAAAATCAAATCTATAAAAAAAGTGTTTCTTCACTTATAAGAAAAATCAATCAATATAAATCAGTTGAAGAAAAAGAAATCTATAGAATGATTGCTAACATGAGAGTTGCAGAATTTGGAATACTTCTTGTGAAATTTGATTATATTCAACAATGGTCGTATAAAATTGGCGCAACTGTTTGTTTTGAAGCAATAGCGCAACATTATGGGTTAGAAACAAATTGGTTAGATATAACAAATGATTTTATGGTTGCCTTGTTTTTTGCTACTTGTTTTTGATGTTAAAGAACAAATATGGAAACCTCTTACAAAAAAAGAAACTGAAAAAGATGAATATAAACAATATGGATTACTTTTTCATTGTCCTTTATTCCAGAAAAAATTATATAGTGATTACAGATCAGTAAATGAAAAGGAAGAATCCCTAAATCATAATGCAATACTTCCTATTGGATTTCAACCGTTTATGCGTTGTCATATGCAATACGGTTATGGGATAAAAATGGAGAATGAATTTCCCCTTCAGCATGATGCTATTTTTGAAAAATTGAGATTTAGACATAATGAAATATTATCAAAACAAGTATATAAGAAAATGAAAGGGAGAGATTTAATTTATCCCCATGAAGGACTTTCAAGATTCAGTGATATTATTGAGAAAATCAAGAATTCTACTCTTTTTTCAGAAGAAGCTTTTATTTGTGCATTTAATCAATCTCCATATTTTAAGGACCAAGATTCTTGTCGTAGAATAATTCAAAATTCAAATATTTTAGGTAAAAATATGAAAATTGGCAGAGATGAACATCCATTTGCTTTGTCACGACAAAGAAAAAGATCTTTTGATAGAAAATATGAAAATTTTTCAATTGAAAAAGAATATGGAATTAAATTAGTAAAAAGGTGTGTATTGTAACTGGGTAATTAGTATTTAATAAAGCCTTTATAGCCATTTGCTTTTAATAACTCATCACATTGATAAATATCAAAGCTGCAACCATCTTTCAAAAAGAATTTATATAGCATATTTTCAGGTGAGTTGCTTTTCAAACATAGTCCGCATATTGCTAGTGAATTAGGTCTTTCAACTACTTATTTTTAAAGATTGCGTTACTAATCAACAGGACAGAAATTTATTGATTATTTAACTGAAGTGAGAGTAAACAAATCTAGAATATTACTTGAAACAACAAACTAAAAAATTCTTTCTATATCTCAAATGGGAAGATATGAGAATTCTACTTATTTTAGTTGTTTGATTAAGAAAATTTGGGAAAGTCTCCTCAAGAATATAGAAATACAATGAATATAGAAAATTGATTTAAATATTAGAAATAATCAGATGGTATCTAAACAAAACTTTTTAAATAAACTATATTACATTCATGTTATTTTATTTTGCGCCTTTAGAAGGACTTACCAATTATACTTATAGAAATACCTATTCCAATTTTTATAAAAATGTGGATAAGTATTTTACACCTTTTCTTAATTCGAATATTGCTGGTTGCCTTACAAAAAAATCTCAAAGAGAAATAGATAGGGGAAATAACAAGATTTTAAATCTTGTACCTCAGCTTTTAACCAACAACTCTAATACCTTTAATCTAGTTTCAACTAAGCTTAACGATTTAGGTTATAGAGAAATCAATCTTAATTTAGGTTGCCCTTCTTCAACTGTTACTAGTAAGGGTAAAGGATCTGGACAACTAAAAGATACTGATAAACTTAAAGTGTTCTTTGATGAGATATTTAAAAATAATAGACAAGACATTTCTGTTAAAACAAGAATTGGGTTTACCGATTGCTCTGAAATGGAAGCCTTACTTCCTATCTTCAATGATTATCCAATTAAAGAGGTGATTGTTCACCCTCGAGTTAGAGAGGATTATTATAAAGGTCCAATAAATCTGGATGTATTTAAAGATATAGTTGATGAATCAAAGAATGAAGTTTGTTACAACGGTGATTTATTTACAGCAGATCAAATAAAAGAATTTGTTTTGAAATTCCCAACAGTTAATAAAGTAATGCTTGGACGTGGTTTACTTGCAAATCCAGGGCTAGTTGAAGAGTATAAAACAGGTAAATCTGCGAGTCTTGAAGTTTTTAGAAAGTTTCATGATTCACTTTATAATCAGTATTCAGAAATTCTTTATGGGGATAGAAATCTTCTTTTTAAAATGAAAGATTATTGGACGATTTGGAAGTTAAACATTCCTGAAAATGAAAAACAAATAAAGAAACTTCATAAATCTCAGGATCTGATTTCTTATCATAAAGCAGTTGATTCTATTCTTAAATAGAGTTTTCTTTTAATTAAAAGTTTCCCAATTTTTAGGACTATAGAATCAGCCCTAAATGAATAATATTCTGTCAAATTCCTAATTTTATAAGTTACAAAGGCTTGTGAATTTCAATTATTCATAGAAATAGCACCCAATGGATATAACAAATATCTTAGAAAAGAAATTTATATAATTCCAGGAAAAGGAAGCAGTGAAGTTAAAGTTGCTTAACTAATCAGCTCTAACTTCAAGGAATATGATATATATTAAGTTTTATTTAAAAGGTCCTAGACATAGGGTACACTTTATATATTTAATAGATTATTAATATCTTTTTATTATTGTAGACTAAGTATCTATGCTCTTAGATACTTGTATAAATATTTAACTTAAGTCCATTGAGATATTAACTCTTTAACTTCTGCAATTGATTTATCCTCTTCATCAGTATGCTGTGGCCATACATTATATTTAGCAACTGCATAATTTAATAACATAACGGCTTCTTGTCTGTCACTCATTGTATTAATCGGTACTGTTGAATAGTAAGGAGTATTTTTTCCACTTTCAATTCCCTCATAATAAGCATATTTATCATATGGATTAGGAGTTTTCTCCCAGTTGGAATTTGATTTTTTAAACTCTTTAGTTCTTTTATTTTTATCCCAATTCCTATTGTATATAGCTTTTGCTGCTTGTGAGTAATAAGCGGGTGAAATTTTGTTAGCTGCAATAGTATCTACAGCTCTCCTTAAATAGGAGATACCATAATTTTTATTACCAAAACTGATAATACCACCAGGAACATGAGTATACATCAGACCTAAGACGAACCATGCTTCTGAAAGTTCCAAATCTTCGAATTGATCTAATATAATTCTCAATTCATCTTTAATAATATTGACTGAGGCAAAAGCTTTTAACATACTCTGAGTTTGTGAAAGTTTACCAACACTACTTATTTTCCAAAGATGAGCAGTTGAATTATCATATATCTCTATTGACTTGTTTGCATATTCAAGAGCTAGCTCATATTCTGTATTTTTATCATTCTTACTTTCACTCTCATCTCCAAGTTTAATTTGAATTCTAGATAATCTCCAATATATTTCTGCTTTATCAATATCCTGGGTTGCTACTTTGAGTTGATCCACCAAGATTGGTTTAATTTGAGCTGTTTCATTTTGTATGTATAAATCATCAACTTGAGAAAAATCAATAGAACTAAAAAGATTAATGCTAACTAATATTAGTGTTAAAAAAGTAATAAATATTTTTTTCATTAGTAACCTCTTTCTAATTTGATAGGATTGAAATATTTATATATCAAGATAAATTACATAAGTCTCTTAAACTTACTCATCTTACCTTTTAAAGGTGGTTTTCTTAGCTTTATATCAATCAAGGTACTTTTTTTAGTAATTGATTTGTCATGTGAAAAGGTTTTATAACTTTGTTTACCATGGTAGGAGCCCATTCCACTTTCTCCAACTCCCCCAAAGGGTAAATTAGAATTTGCTAAGTGAATAATGCAATCATTAATACAGCCTCCACCAAAGCTGATATTATTATTGAAAAAATCAATTTGCTTGCTATTTCTTGTAAACAAATAAGCTGCAAGAGGTTTTGGTTTGTTTTTTATAAAGGCTGTTGCTTCCTTAAAGTCTTTAACTTTTACGATAGGAAGTAATGGACCAAAAATTTCATATTGCATCAAATCACTTTGTAAATCAACTCCAATAAGAATAGCAGGAGCTATTTTTCTTTTTTCTGGATCTAAATAACCACCATAAGCTAGAGTTCCATCATCTAGTAAATGAATTAATCTCTTAAAATGCTTATCATTTATTATTTTGCCATATTCTTCATTATAGAGTGGATTCTCGCCATACATATTAGTTATTTCTTTTTTGAGTGCAATAATAAGTTTTTGATAAACTTTCTCATGGCATAGAATGTAATCAGGAGCAACACAGGTTTGACCAGCATTTAAAAACTTTGCCCAAGCAACTCTAGAGGCTGTTTTAGAAATATTAGCACTGGAATCGACATAAACAGGGCTTTTGCCACCTAGTTCTAATACAACTGGAGTTAAGTGCTCACTGGCTTTTTGCATCACAATCTTTCCCACATGAACACTGCCTGTAAAGAAAATAAAATCAAATTTATATTTGAGTAACTCTTGATTAACTACCGATCCCCCTAGAAAGACCTCAACATATTTTTTACTGTAAATAGAGGCGAGCATTTCTTTAATGACTATAGAGGTATTTTCACTATATCTTGAAGGTTTTATAACAATTGTATTACCTGTTGCTATGGCAGCAGCAAGGGGGGCAAGAGTTAATTGTAAAGGATAGTTCCAAGGACTCATAATTAAAACAAGACCTAAGGGCTCATTAATTATGTAACTCTTTGAAGGAAAATGCATGATAGGTGTTTTGACTTTTTTTACTCGCATTAATTTTTTCAAATTTTTCATCAAAAAATTAATCTCATGTTTTACAATTGCCAATTCACTTATATAAGCTTCTTCAGTTGATTTGCCTAAATCATCATGTAAAGCATCTAATAAAGGTTTTTCCCAGGTGTGAAGGGCATAATTTAGTCTTCTAAGTTTATCAAGTCTAAAATTATAAGATAAGGTATTTCCATCATCGTAGTATTTTTTTAAGTTATTTATTGTAGATTCCATATTATTCATGATTATTTCCTTTTCCTTAGAAAATAAAAACCCAAAACATAGTGTCCTGGATTTTTTTTAGTTTCAGTTTTATAAAAATTTTATTTATGAAAAATAAATTACAGAGTAAGTTCTTGTTCTAATAATTTTTCATAAGCAAAAGCATCTTCATTGTATTGGTAAAATGTCTTTATATTTTCTAAACTTAAATATCTAGCTGTAATTCTACAATCATAAGTTGCTTTTAATTCTTTATTAAACCTGTTTAGCATACTCCATGACCTGCCATCTAGTGGTTGTGTGCTTGTTGTAACCATTGTCATAGAGATGTGATAATCCCTATCATATAAAGCTTTTTCAAATAAAGCATTTTGACTCATTTTGGGATGTTTAGGATGGAAGGTTTCTTTTGGATAATTAACAAAATCTTTAATTACTTGATCAGGAACTGTATAAGTAGCTGGTAAAAAATAAGTAGCTAATAAGATAATGTGTTTTTCACTTTGACAATGAAGCAATGTGGTAAAAAATTTCTGTGGGCAAACAAATCTTAATTTGTCTAATGGATAATCAGAAACAGTATCAATACAATTTCTTACAAACCAATCGGATAAAAAAATATCATAATCAACACGTGGCTTTTCTTTGTGCTTTTCGTACATTTCTTCTTCAATCATCTGATATAATTGAGTTGTTGTCATAAGTATCTCCTAATTAATTAATTTTATATTATTATAAGTATGTGGAAGTTGCAACGAAAAACAACTAAATTTTTAATAAAAAATGAAATTTGATTTATTTTTTAATAGTTATACTTAATTTTTATTAAGTAAATATTCTACTTTAATGAAAATTGCTACTCAACCTATATATGTCTTATTTGGTAGAGGTATGAAAAAGTTGTTTTAAAGTTCCTTTTCAATATTGTCTTATGTGGCAACAGATGCATTATTTTTTCTCTTTAAAAATACCAGCTACCTTATCTTTATAGACTTTACCTGCTTCAAAAACACTCCCATTCATACAAACATAAATGCCTGGGGAGAGTAGTTGTACGGCAATTTGAGCACAACCTAAGTTATAAACAGCATCACTATCTTTAAGAGAATAGGGAACCATAGCTCCTGTAAATACTATTGTATGTTTGTCTGTTTTATCTTTTTCTTGAAGTGCTAATTCGGCTGTTAAAGTCATGGTATCTGTACCATGGACTACTATTACTTGATTTTCTGGACTTGATAACATGCTTTGTACTATTTCTTTTCGCTGGAGAGCATCCATATCAATTGAATCAACAGCTATAGGGCATTCTAATATGATGCTACTAGTACATCTGGAATCTTTTAATATTTTTGGTAGTTGAGACTCTATAAAAGTTAATTGACCTTCAATAGGATTGTATTGTTTGTCAAAAGTTCCACCAGTTGTGATTATTCTTATATCTGAAGCCATGAGAGCCTCCCTTTTTTAATAATATTACCAAATATGAACAAATAAAAAAAGCAAAAAAAAACCAGTTCCAAAGAACTGGTACATCTCCTACGAGAGTCGAACTCGTGTTGCCGAGATGAAAACCCGGTGTCCTAACCACTAGACGAAGGAGACATAAAATTTGAGCTGCAAAGGATTTGAACCTTTGACCCACGCCTTAAAAGGGCGTTGCTCTACCAACTGAGCTAGCAGCCCAAGCAACGAATAGAAATATACCAAAAGGATAGGTTTGAGTCAACTATCTGAAAGAAAAAAAATGAAAATTCTCCATATTTATTTAGGTATATTTTAAATAAATTAATATTTAATTATAAATCCAACAGATTCAAAAAAAAAGATGACAACATAACTTTTCTTTTTTTGTAATTATTTGACAAAAAGAGAATCAAAGAAAAGACAAAATCAATTAGCAATAACACTACTAAAACTTATAATTCATTTTTTTAAATTTAAGTAATGGCTAATTATAAGGATAATATATATATAAAGATAAAAAAGAGAGCTGTCTTAAAAAAACAAATTATAAATAAGGTTTAATTTGTGATAACGGTGGATATTTAAGTTGTAACCCATATTTTTCTTAACAAATAGCATGATGTATGTCTCACTCCATCCCAAGTAAAAGACTTATTTTAATTCAATATCGTAATGATCTTTTCTATCCGGGGTTTTGTATTTGGATCTAACATTTTTTTATGCTTTAGTTCTAGATATCATCTTAATATACAATTTTTTATTAATATCCCTATTTCACATTAGAAACGAATAATATCAAATTTATCAATAATGAAGATTCCTAGATTTAACTTGGAGTCTTTTAAATAAATAAATATAAATATTTTTATAAATTACATTCCATTTTGCTGCTTTTTAAAAAGGTAAATGAAAAAGTAATAAGCAAAATAAAAGATAAGGTGATTAATGAATAAGATAGTCCAAATTTATCTGCAATAAATCCCATCAATGGAGCAAGAATAATAATGAATGCACTTTTTATTTGAGATACAATGCTAAGCATGGTAGCTCTTTCTTTTTTATCCATATTATCATCAACAACATCTACAAATATAGGCTTTCTTGAATCTCTCATTAGATAAATAAGCAAGAATAATAATATAACAAGATAAGGGGATTTTATTGAAAAAGAAAGAATAATTAAAAGAACCACAAGCAACAGATACATTATGTTTAATAATCTCTGTCTACTTTTATACTTAATTAATTTATAGGCGCCTCTAGATCCAATACTGCTAATTAAATATATTATGGAGTAGGTAATTCCTAGAACTATCTTTACAATCATATTCTTATCCACATTATAAGCTGCAATGAATGTTGATGATAGAAGTGCAGTTTGCAGTATTGGCTGAACATAATCCTTAATGCTAGCAATGGATGCTTCAAACATGCTGTTTGAGACAATCAAACTTCTTAACTGTTTTTTCTTAAATATGTTTTTTAACATTGATTTTAGGGTATCTTGAATATTTGTTTTACCCAGCTTATGTATCTTTGAATCTATCTCCTTTGGATAGGACAAAATTAAAAAGAAATCCAAAATATAAGGAATAATTGATGCTAGAAATATGTAGTTTGTAGAGGGCATATTTAAAATGAAGACAATTGCAAGAAGAGAGCTTAATGCACTTCCAATTAAGGATGCACCACGAGTTCTTCCATATACAAATGTCTTATATAAAGTCCAATTTTTTAGATCAAGATAATTGAAGATTAAAGCCTTATGTGTACCTGATCTAAAGGCATCACCCAATCCATAAAAAATCATTGCAATGGCAGCAACTAAAAAACAATTGGTAAAGAAGAAGAAAATAAACGATATAATATAGAATAAGAAACAAAAGTATAATTCTTTCTTTTTCCCATAATAATCAGCAATGATGCCAGATGGTATTTCAAAAACATTGACAACGATTTCTCTTATAGCAATGAGAAGCCCAATTTGTAAAAGGGATAGGTTGTTTGCAAGCAAGAAGATAAGTAAAAATGGTTCAAAGAATTTAAGATTTTTAAAAAATCCATATAGTTTAAATTTTATAATTTGTCTATCTTTGAGAATTTCATTTTTAATTTGAGGATTCAACATTTTCTCCAATTCCTTTAAATATATGATAATTATTCAATTATAACAATAAAAAAGAAAGTGTAGGAGCAGGCATTTTAAATTATAGTCATTTGGAATGTTAATTTATTATTACTTTAAATATATGGAAAGTTATAAAATTACCTAGCAATAACAATAGTTCAATAAAAATAAATTATCTTCTAAATATAAAGTGGAGTGGTGGAATGTTAAATAATGTTACTTACTATTTGTTACTCAAAATCTATTTGCTTTATATTTCTAACAAAAGTTTTGAAATATTTTTCAATAATTTTTTGAGTGATTTATTGTA
>Ga0307990_1002541_pt1 | contig 14530 bp, 6 predicted proteins | sample EllFjometagen129_FD_203168 | JGI IMG/M metagenome (GOLD analysis project Ga0307990, IMG submission 203168) | Marine microbial communities from Ellis Fjord, Antarctic Ocean - #129 | ecosystem: Environmental > Aquatic > Marine > Unclassified | place: Southern Ocean | collected 2014-10-08
CCGTCAAGAGGCTGCAACGCGAGTACCGCGTCTACCGAAACTTCCAGTACAGCGGCGTGCCCGCGCCCACGGATACCGATTGGCACTGGTGGGGAAAGCTCAACGATAAAGGCTATGGCGCTGTCGTCGTAATGCGGGGAAGCAAAGGCAAGGATCAGCGCGTCATCAACATCCCCTGGGTCAGGCCCGAGAGCAGATACAAGGTTACATCACTGTTCCAGAAGAAGGACCTGGGAACCTTTACGGGCAAACAACTGCAAGCCGGCGAATTGAGCGTCAAACTACCGCCCCTTGGGCAGGAGATTTTTGAATTGTCCGCGAAGTAATCAGGAGAGTATGTATGGAGCTTGCATTCAAACCCGATTTCGAAGCGACGCGGCAACGCTGGGCAGCATTCTGGCGGGGCGAGAGCGATCAGCCCTTGCTGCATGCGATACAGCCCAAGATAGATGTCGCGCCCATCAACAAGCCTCGCCCCTACGATTGCGCATTGGGCGAGTTGGATCCGATTATCGATCAGACGTTGGGCTGGGCATCCACGCATGTTTTTCTCGGCGATGCAATACCGTCATTCATGGTGACTCTCGCTCCGGATCACTTCGCGGCCTTGCTGGGCGCGGATATCAAGCGCAGCGACGAGGGCCGTACCAACTGGGTCGAGCCGTGCCTGACAAGTCTGGACGGTGTTGAGATCACCTTCAACCGCCGCGGGCGCTGGTGGGAACGGACCCTGGAGTGCATCGAGAAGTTTCGTCAGCGATGTGATGGCAAGCTGATCATCACCGGCACTCATATGCAGGGGAGTCTCGATTGCCTTGTCGCCATGTATGGCGCGCAGGGTCTGCTTCTGGATATGGCCATCGCGCCGGAGAAGGTACTCGACGCACTGGAGCAGGTCGACCAGGCCCTTGCGGAAGTTCGCGTCGCGATGGCTGAAGCCCTCGATGTATCGACATGGGGCAGCTTGAACCGGTTCGGAATGTACAGTGCGGGTACCATCGACGTGCCGCAGTGCGACGTGTCGTGCATGGTCAGCCAGGAAATGTTCGATAAGTTCGAGCTGCCGTTCCTGACAAACGAGATCGCCGGCCTGGACGCCAGCATATATCACCTCGACGGCCCGGACGCCCTGCGACATCTCGAAAGCCTATGTGCTATTGACCGGCTGGACATGATCCAATGGATGCCCGGCGAGGGATACTACGACGATGACTGGAGTGAATTGAACGCGAAGATCGACTCGCTTGGAAAGGGCCAGATCTTTCAGTCTTATTACAAACTGTCCGCCGCCAGCATAGAACGGATATGGGAGACCTGCAACTCGCGAAAGCTCTTCTTCCATGTCACCGCAGAAGTGCTTGCGGAATTGCCATGGCAGTGATGTGTCTGTAAAATCTGGGTAGAGTATCAATCCCGCTTGGTACTCGCATGCAGCGGTGTATCACCAAATACGCGAATCTCAGGAATTCAGGAAAGACATCATCATGAGAATCAGTATTCATCATCTCCCCGGAATTACCTCCATTGCACTGGCGATCCTCCTGGCCTTGCCGGGTACGCTTCTGGGCGCTCGGAATCGCAAGAAGATGACGATGCCCGACTTCACCAAAGGCGACGCCATCCCGGCCGGGGCGGATCACGACTGGAACCTCGGAGCCACCGGGACCCGGGGGTGGATGTACTGCGACAAGATGGTGACCACTGACGCGCGGCAAATCCGCATCACCAAGGTGGATAAGCATTCTCCCGCCGACGGGTTGCTTGCTGTCGGCGACGTGATACTGGGCGTCGGTGGCAAGGCGTTTTCCCACGACCCGCGCACCGAGATGGGCAAGGCGCTTACTCTGGCGGAATCCAATGCGGGCGGCGGGAACCTGTCGCTGATTCGCTGGCGGGGCGGTAAGACCGAGACGGTCGTCGTGAAGTTGCCCATCCTCGGCGATTACAGCGCGACGGCTCCTTACGATTGCCCGAAGTCCAAGCGCATTATCGAGCAAGGTTGCAAGGCACTGGCGGCACGAGTTGGCGCACCGGGCTACCGGCAGAATCCGATTACCCGCTCGCTCAACGCCCTGGCGCTGCTGGCCAGCGGCAATCCGGAATATCTTCCGCTGGTGAAGAAGGAGGCCAAGTGGGCGGCTGGGTACTCAGCCGACGCAATGCAGACCTGGTATTACGGCTACGTGGTGATGTTGCTCTCGGAGTACGTGATGGAGACCGGCGACAAGTCGGTCATGCCCGGGTTGCGGCGTTTGGCAATGGAGGCCGCGAGCGGTCAGAGCATCGTCGGTTCCTGGGGCCACAAGTTTGCCGGTCCGGATGGGCGGCTGGTGGGCTACGGGATGATGAACGCCCCTGGCGTGCCGCTGACGACTTCGCTGATCCTTGCCCGCCAGGCAGGGGTGAAGTCTCCGGTCTTGGACCGGGCCATCGAGAAGAGCGCGCGTTTGCTCCGCTTTTACATCGGCAAGGGCAGCATCCCATATGGCGACCACCGCCCGTGGATCCAGACGCACGAGGACAACGGCAAGAATGGGATGGTCTCGGTCATGTTCAATCTGCTCGGCAATGCCAGGGGCGCGGAGTACTTCTCGCGTATGAGCGTCGCCTCCCATGGCGCCGAGCGCGACGGCGGGCACACCGGCAACTTCTGCAACATTACGTGGTCGCTGCCCGGCGTTGCCCAGTCCGGCCCAAACGCCACGGGGGCGTGGATGAAGGAGTTCGGCTCGTGGTATTTCGACCTCGCGCGCCGCTGGGATGGGACCTTCCTTCACCAGGGTCCGCCTGCCATGAGGAATGACAAGTACAAAAACTGGGACTGCACGGGCGCCTATCTTCTGTCCTACGCCATGGGGTTGAAGAAACTCCGCCTCACGGGCAAAGGGAAGAGTTCCATCCCGCAACTCGATGTGTCCGAGGCAAAACAACTCATCGACGACGGCCGGGGATGGAGCAACAAGGATCGCAACAGCTTTTATGACAAGCTGAGCGAGTCTGAGCTCATGGGTCGCCTGAGCAGTTGGTCGCCAGTCGTCCGCAATCGCGCCGCAATGGCGCTGGGACGCCGCCACAAGGCACAGGCTGAGCAACTGGTTGAGATGCTCGACTCCCCCTGTCTCGAAACCCTCTACGGCGCCTGCCAGGGCTTGGCGATGCTCAAAGGCAAGGCTGCCGCCGCCGTGCCGACCTTGAGGAAGTGCCTGAAGCACGAGGATATGTGGCTGCGCATCAAGGCGGCCGAGGCACTGGCCAATATCGGAGGCCCGGCGATGTGCGCCCTGCCCGAGCTTCTCACGATGCTCGCGAAAGAGCCCTGCCAGGCCGACCCGCGAGGCATGGAACAACGCTACCTGAGCTTCGCGATCTTCGGCACGATGCTGGGCAAGTCACTCGACGGGGTTGACCGCGACCTGCTCCGAAAGGCGGTGCTCGCCGGCCTGCGAAACCAGGATGGCCGCTCGCGCGGGACCGTCGGAAGGGTTTACCAGAAGCTAACCTACGAAGAAATCAAGCCGCTCCTGCCCGCGATCCACGAGGCGATCGTCGTCCCGGCGCCGAGCGGAATCATGTTCGCCAGCGGGGTCCGTCTGCAAGGTATCGCGATCCTCGCCAAGCATCGGATCCGGGAAGGCATGCCGCTTTGCCTGGACATAATGGAGATCCAGAAGTGGGGCAAGAGAAGCCGCATCACGCAGTGCCTGAAAACCCTCGAAACTTATGGCCCGGCCGCAAAGCCGATGCTGCCCCGACTGCGGCAGCTTAAGAAGGACCTGCTCGCCCACAGAGAGGCCCGCGGTCTCCAGCCCATAATTGATCTAACCCAGGCGCTCATCAAGAAAATCGAAAACACCACTGGAACAGTCGAGTTGCGAAGCATCGCATCCCATTAGACCCCGGACAATCGGTAACATGGCCACGGGTGGGTGACAAGAAAGATAGGGATAGCAGTCCGTTTAGAAATGGACCCGCCAGCGAGCCCGAGCAAGAATGTCGAGCATCAAGGAAGAAAACGCAGGTCCCGAAGAACATCGGGATCGAGTGTTTCTGACGCGGACGCGCATACATTCGGGCCGCTCGCAGCAAGGGCAGCTTTCGAAACGGTCTGCCGGCATCCTTTCCACTTTCGTGGCGGCGTTCTCAATAACCGCAAGTGCTGAATGGTGAAGCAGGCACGCCGTCCCTGTTGTATAGATTACAGCCAACAGGATGTTGTGTGTAAGCATACCGCACCGCTACTGGCCGGCTTACAGAGTCACACCAGACAACAAGGTCTGATCCGTCAAGTTTTGCTTCCGCCCAATGCCACCTGCCGTCCTTTGCCTGGATGGATAGCCATGGTATCGCGGCGCCGGGAGTTGGCTTTGGTGGCAGATAGCCATCCTTTCTCGCAAGCATTAAACCGTTCTGCGCGTAATCAAAGCTTACGCGGATAGTATTTCCTTCAATCTTGCAACGCTTGTAGATTGGCCCGCTGGGAACGAGTTTCTTCTGGCCATATTCGTTATGCAATGCCCATCGTGCCAGGCGGATGCCGACATCGTACTTATTGAGTGGGTGCTCATGTAATGCACCAATATCGATTGCCACCGCCATCCCGGTATTCTTAAGAGTGAGCGACTCCAATTGTGCGTTACGGATCTTCGCCCTGCCGTCGCCGCCGGCGGGATTGTCTTTGGATGATGTGCCTATACTGGCGAGTTGTACGAAGTAGAAAGGAAAATCTCCCTGCCCCCATGATTTGCGCCAGTCGCCTATCATGGACCGCATCTTCAGAAAGTACTCCCGACCATCTTTGGCGTTGCCTTCTCCCTGATACCAAAGGGCGCCGCGAATACGGTAGCCGACCAGGTGCGCAATGTTCGTTTCGTAGTTACTCGGGCGACGTGCTCGACCTGCAGGCCTTCTGCCCGGTCGGGCTGGGATGTCTTTAGGTATGACTCGCATCCAGGACTCAATAGGCGATCCACCGGTGGCGGCAATCAAGAGGCCGACGGGGACCATTGTTTCGCTCTGGAGTTTGCGAGCAAAGCAAAAGGCGACTCGTGAGAATCTCCCAGCCGTTTGGGGTGTGGAAATCGTCCACTCGCCGGCGTCCACTTTTCGCAGAGCGGGATAGTTGGCCTTTTCAAGCGAGCCCTTGGGATACGGTGCTCTTCCAAATCTCCCCGCCATGTTTGACTGTCCCGAGCAAAGCCAGACCTCGCCAATGAGGATGTTCCTGACCGTCTTGATGGCGGTCTTGCCGTCGAGTGTACTGACGACGGTCAGAGTCCTTCCGTCAGGCGCCTCGTTTACCGACGTCAGCTTGTCGGCCTGCACGGGGTCAAGAGTGACCCGCCACGAGCCGTCCTCCCGCGCAACGGTTTTCCTGGTCTGTGTGTCAAAGGTGACGGTGATCTTCGCTCCGGGCAGGGAGGTGCCCCAGATTGGTAGTGGCATGGCTTGCTGAAACACCGCATTGTCACAAAATGGCGCGGCGCACCGGGCCTCCAGGGTCAACGCGGGTTCGGCTTGCTGATTCTCCGGGTTTGCCTTGATCGACAGCGGGACCATGCGGGCACATCTCAGCGAGACCGGCCCGATCAGGCCCGAGGGCAACAATGGATCGTTGGCGGACCAATGTTTCCAGGTGGTGAAAGTGATGCGCGCGGGCACGGGCCGTGGCTTGCCGCTGGTCAGCCAGTCGGGCCAGCGGGCCAGGTGGGATTCGGTCCACTGGCAGTCCGCCGGCTGGCGTTCGTCGCCGATCAGGCGGTTGATCCAGAGGTTGGTGACCTCGACCTCAAGCGTATTGGTCCCGGCCCGCAGGGCCTTGCTGACTTCGATTCTGAACGGGCCGTGCCAGAGGATGCCGAGTTTCTTCTTATTCAATCGGACCTCGGCGATTACGGCGACGTCGCCCAGGTCCAGCCAGACCTCCTGGCCTTGCTTGAGAAAATCCTTCGACAATTCAAAACGGATCGAACTCGTCGCCGTTCCTGAAAAATACCGAATGCCCGGATCTTTGTGGTCGGACCACGACATCAGCCGGTCGAAGCGGGCCTGCTTCGGCGCGCCACGCTTGGCCTGAAAGCGGACATCCCACGGGCCGTCAAGTTTCAGCGGCTTGGGCAAACCTGTCACTTCGATGTTTCGCGTCTTTCCGGAGGCGCGCACCAATGTGTGAGGCCCGTTGTTGTAAGCTCGCAGCCGGACTCCCTGGTCGCCGTCCAGCGCAGCCGGCCAGGATGGCGATTTTCCGTCCCTTGCCTGGACCTTGACATACGGATCGGGCTGCGGTTTGCCGGGATGACGAAAGACGACGAAGACAGCTTTACCAGGGAGCAGGCTGATCGGTACGCCAGCGCGCTTGTCCGAGATGGTCCAGCCTGGGGCCGGGCTGATGGTGCCCTGCTCGGCATTCCAGAGTTCGGGTTGTTTTGCTCCCACGCGGAAGCTCGCCATGGTCTGCACGGGTTTGTCGGACTGGTTGGAGATCAGGTAGATATTCGCGCCGGCAGTGCGCCGATGGATCCACGCCATTTCGCCGGGCAGTTTCACATCCGGGGCCACTTCAAGCTGCGCCAACACCTCAGCCGGAGCGATGCCCGCGAAGATGCGCCCCTTGCCGAAGCGGTTCGATTTGGTGGCGGTTCCGTCGCACTTGCCCCACACTTCTTCGGCGATCGATCGCACCTCTTTCTCGGAGGCGGGCAAGCCAGCGAGGCTTGGGGTGTACTTTGGCTTTGGGCCGAGCACGGCAGCGCCGGCACGCACAAGATCGCGCAGTTTGCGCGCAAGCGCCGGCGTCTGAAACGGCGTGTTTGGCAGCACGAGCAGACGGTATCGCTTGCCCGACGGTACGACGATTTGGCCATCGGCCAGCTTCAGTGCGGCCATGACATCCGTTCCGCACAGGTCATAGTCGTACCCCGCGGCTTTGATGTCCTTGCGAGAGGCGCCCACGGCCGGGGAGGCCTCGCCTACGAAGTAAAGCACGTCGCCAACGAAGTCGCCTTGCTGCAGAAGAAACTGGGATCGGGCGATGTATTTCATCCAGGCCCGGCCTTGTTCCCACCAGGTGTTGGTGCGATCGATATGGCTGCCATACTGGCCCATTGTCATGCCCGGAAACTTGTCCAGCCATGGCTGGTGGGTAAATCGGTGGAAGATGAAACGATTGACTCCCCGGGTCCAGGCGAGGTCGCCGATTTGCCGCAGTGAGCCGGGATGGTTCTCCCAGCGTCCTTGACCGGGACCGGCGGTGAAGGCCTCGGCGCCGATCAGGGGATGACCGGTGATATGCCCAGCCGAGGAGGCGAGTTTAAGGGAACCCGCGTAGATTTGATTGGTCCAGAACTCGCCCATGGGGATGTCGGCATGCGAGGCGACTTTCAGGCTTTCGAAAGGCCCCCGATAGGGCTCTGTTGAGAATTGCAGGCCGCGGTCTCGGCATTTTTTGGCGAAATGCCCGTAGTAGTAATCCGCGTACAGGTCCGCCACTGTGCGCCGAAAATCCCACAGGAAACGGGAGGTCGTCGGTCCATCGCCGACAATGCGACCAGTGAGCGCGATAAGATACCCACTGGGATCGTAACCGCGTCGCTTGCGGAACTCCTCACGAAATCGTGGGGTCCAGTTGGCGAATCCACCCTCGTAGCTGTCGATAAGGATGTTGTTGAGCCCTTTACCGACCAATGGGCCGAGGTGATCCAGCACTGGCTGAACGCCTTCGCGCCAGTGGATGTCGAGACCTTCTGGGCTCAACTTGTCGATTTCCAGACCCCTGCCGGAATCGGGCGAGGGTTGGTTGGTGTTGCCCGTGGGTGTATAGCCAAGACGCAGGATAGTCCAGGACCCGGCCGGGGCGTCCCAGGCCAGCGTGCCGTCGGCGCGCATGTGTTTGCTGACATCCACGATGGTTTTCAGGGCGATTGTGGCGTCGGCTGCGGCGGGCTTCAGCGAAGGCTGTCGCCCGGTGCGACAGGCTCTGTAAAGCGCCCCGGTGGTCCACCGGCTCATGCGAACTTTATCATTCTTTGGCGTGGGAAAGGCGAAGACCGCGATATCGCGATAGTAGTTCTCGCGAATCTCCGGCAGGGGCAGCTTACGGCTGATGCGCTTGCCGCCGGCGACCTTGATCTCCGTGGACACCACCATTTGCGAGGCGTTTTCAGGCTTTATCCAGGGGCCTCCCGACGTCGCCCAGCCTGCGCAGTTGTGCAGGCAGATTTCCAAACCCAGGCGTTTTGCCTCGCTGGCGGAGTGCTTGACCAGATCAAGCCACTCATCACTGAGGTAGTTGATCGGCCCGGCCGGAATGTCGCAACCGTGGGAGCCCGCAATGTTGAATATCTGGGCGCCGCCGATTCCGACCCGCGCCATCGCCTCCAAGTCGGCAGTGATACCTTCACGGGTGACGTTCCCATTCATCCAGTGCCACCAGGTGTGTGGACTGGCCTTGGCGGGCGGGTTACGAAACCCTGCTTCCAGATCCTCGGCCTGGATAGCGGGACATATCACTACCGATGCCGTAACTGCCAGGAGTACTGTTGATAATATGCGAAAATACCTATTCATAAGTGTCTTCCTTGCCCGCGCCGCTTCTCGGAGAAGCCACGTGGGTTTCGCTTGGCTGGTTCACTTCTGCACACTCATACCACATTTGAATCTCTCATCGCCGGCTCGCAAAGCACAAATACTCTCCGTTCCGCGACACGCCTGGTGCGTGTGCGTCAACGGGAGCCTGCATGTTATCCTTAAGTCCTGTCATGCAAAGGGCCTTCAAGTAAATGTCCTTGCGGCCTGTAAACTGAAACGGTCCGGGTGTGGTATTGGCCGGGTTTCTTTTCCTGCCCAGACAGACGTCTCCCCAGCGAGGGATCAGAAGATTCTTGTCCCGAAGGCGATAGATGGTATTCTCATGATAGGTTGCGGGTGTTCCGTCGCCGCGACTGCTGACGTCACCTCAAAGGAAGATTCAGGAAAAGCGATGGTACCACAACGAGGGAATCGATCGAGCGTGACGGGGACGAACAGCAGAACGGTTGCCTGGCTGTGGCTGGGCTGCGTGCTGGCGTTGGGGGTTGTCTGTGGATTGCCCGGGACTGCGCTTGCCGAGCAATCATCCCAGGTCGACGCCGATGTCGCGACCTTGATCGAGGCGAGTGTAAAACCCGATGCCGCCGGGCTTCGGGCGTACCTGAAGCAATTCATCCCGAGCGCATCTGACAGGGCTCGTGTGGCTCGGTTGATCAAGGACCTCGGAGGCGAGAAGTTTACGGTCCGTCAGGCGGCGACCAAGTCGCTTGCCAGCCTGCCGGTGTTCCCGCGGGAAGCCTTGGAACAGGCCGCCCGAAACGATGATCCCGAGGTCCGAAACCGGGCCAGGGGACTTCTCGAACTTGGTGTGGACCAAGGCCAGCGCACGCACCTGGCCGCCCTGGCTGTCTCTGCCAGGCAGAAAATCAAGGGGCTGGCAGCCGAGGTCCTGGCGGCTGGGGCGCATTGCCCGGAGTCCGACCGGTCTCGCATTGTAACCAAGGCGCTGGTGGCGACGGTGACCCTGGCGGACACCCGGATGCTGCGTGGCGCGCTGCGTAGCGAAGCTCTCTGGCGGCGAGTGGCGGCAGCGACGGCGCTGGACCATCTGCTCGCGGCCAAGGCTGACGAAAACCTCCTGCCGCTGCTGAAAGACCCCGACGATAGCGTCAGGCTGACGGTCGGGTGCCTGCTGATCAATCGCGAGAACCGGGCGGGTCTGGTTTCGCTGGCGGAACTGCTGGCCTCGAAGGACCACGCGATGCGGTGGCAAAGCGCCGAATCGCTACGATGGCTCATCGGCAAGCAGTTTGATTACGATCCATTTGCCGGCCCGGACAAGCGAAAGCCCCTTGCCGAGAAGTGGCTTGCCTGGGCACGCGGGCCAGGGCAGAAAGCCGATCTGCAAATCCCCATCAAGGTCCCCAGCGTGATCCAACTGTTCAACGGCACGAACCTGTCGGGTTGGAAGGCGGTGAACAACGGTCAGGACGTCGATCCCACGACATGCTGGCAGATCAAGGCTGGCGTACTGCGGTGCAAAGGCGCGGGCAGGGGCTACCTTTACCACAAGCAGCCTCGGGAAGACTACGAGTTGACCGTCGAATGGCGCTGGCCCGATGGACCTGGCGACAGCGGCGTGTGGTTCATGATGGCCAAGCCTGGCGGGGCGAAGCCGGCTTGCCTGGAGGCCCAACTTCTCTCCGGCAGCGCCGGGGACTTCTGGGTACTCGGAAACCTGGCGATCAAGGCTCGAGGCCAGCGGGCTGGCGGGCACGTCGCCAAGCTGGCTGCCAGCAGCGAAAAGCCCGTGGGAAAGTGGAACCTCATTACGATCCGGGTCCTCAAGGGCACCGTCGATGTCAAGGTCAACGGCGTGCAGCAGAATACCGCTACCGACTGCCCCCGCAAGCCGGGCCACATCGCGCTTCAGACCGAGGGCGACGTGGTGGAGTTCCGCAAAGTTCAACTCCGCCCGTTGGGTCGATAACCGTCCTGGCGGACCGCTGGCGACAGAGATGGCTTTCCAAACGGGATGCTGAGAATGTTCGGGAAGTACGCGGGCTGAAACTCGCCGGACCAGCCCAGCCGAAAAATTCCGACTCAGGAACGCCCGTGCCCAAACGGGGTTGGATAAAGTGTCGCCGAACCGTAATACAGCATAATCATTTGCAGCAACGTGGCATGAGAGACAGTCTGACTGATTGTTCCCGGGAGACTCCATGAACCGCCGCAAGTTTCTTGCTAGCACCGCCACCGCCACGGCCGCCCTGGGAGCGGTCGCACTAGGCGCCCCGGGCGCTCAAGCCAAGCCACAACAGGCAATTGCTGCTTCAGGCTCCAGGCCGGGCAATCCCATCGGCGTGTCTACCTATTCCTTCTGGCACTTCAAAGGTCCGCGCAAGAAGATCGATGAATGTATCGCCATGGCGGGCGAGATGGGATTCGACGGCGTCGAGATCCTCGAAGTTCAGATGCGACGCAGGGACAATGCCTATCTGCAATCCCTGAAACGACAAGCCATGACGGCGGGTCTGAACCTCTGCGGGCTGTCCACCCACCAGAGCTTCCTGTCGCCAAAGGCAGAGGTCCGCAAGGCAAACATCGCCAAGACCATCGCCAGCATAGAGTTAGCATACGCCATGGGCATTGGCACCATGCGGGTCAACACGGGCCGCTGGCGCACCAGCAAGAACTTCGACGAGTTGATGAAAAATCGCGGCATCGAACCGCCTCTGGCGAGCTACAAAGATGAAGACGGCTTTCCCTGGGTCATCGAATCGCTGGAAAAGTGCCTGCCGGTGGCTGAGAAGTGCGGCGTGGTGCTCGGGTTGGAGAATCATTGGGGCTTGGCGCGCACTCCCGAAAGCCTGCTCCGTATTCACGATGCCATCCGCTCGCCCTGGCTGGGCGTAACGCTCGATACGGGCAACTTCCTGGAGGACCCCTACGCGCGCCTGGAGAAGATCGCGCCAAAGGCGACCCACGTTCACGCCAAGACGTATTACGGCGGCGGCGTCTGGTACTCGCTGGACCTGGACTACGCTCGAATCGCCGCCATCCTCCGCAAGCAGAACTATCGAGGCTACGTTTCGCTGGAGTTCGAGGGCAAGGAAGACCCCAAGACAGCCGTTCCCAAGAGTCTTGCCTTGCTGCGCCGCGAGATGACCTACTGATCGTCCGTTCGAACGGCGCCGCCGGTGCCGCCGTCACCAATTACAGGAGTCTGCCCAACCATGTTACGCAAACTACTGCCCATCGTTGCCCTTCTGCTGACCTTGTCGGCCGGGACACCCAGCCAGGCCGCCGCGGAGACCACCCCAGCCAAGCCGACCTACGCAGTGGTCGTCTCCCACGCGACCTACAAGCAGGCCGACTGGAAGCCGGTGGTCGAAGCCCTCGTCAAACGTCACCATGCCAAGGTGATCGAGTATGACAAGGATGTCGCAGAGGCGCTCGATAACCTCAAGAAGACCTTCCCGCGGTACACCTGCTTTGTGGCGCAACCTGCGGAGGCAGGCCGCAAGTTCGTGGCCGACGTCTCGGGCCTGACGCGAAAGCTGGACGATGACCCCTACACCGATACGTTCTGGGGCATCCTGACCGGATACACCGCCCAGAACGCCCTGGACATCGCCAAGCACGAGCAGCCGCTGGTGATTCGCAAGGTCGCCGCCGGCACGCAGTGCGCGCTGAAGTGTTGCGAGCAGGGGATATGTTACGATGAGTCGGTCAAGAACAAGGTGGTCTACAAGAAGAAGGGCGGCGAGCCCCAACAACTTCGAGGCCCGGACGATACCACCAGGGCGATTGTCAAAACGTTGAACGAGTACCATCCCGACTTGTTCATCACCTCCGGCCATGCCACCGAGCGCGACTGGCAAATCGGCTTTGGCTATCGCAACGGACAGTTTCGCTGCGCCAAGGGGCGGCTATATGGTTTGGACACCCTTAAACAGCGCCACCCGGTCGACTCACCCAACCCTAAGGTTTACATGCCGGTGGGCAACTGCCTGATGGGCCATATCAACGGCCCGGACTGCATGGCCCTGGCGTGGATGAACTCCGCCGGCGTGAAGCAGATGATCGGCTACACGGTACCCACATGGTTTGGCTACGCCGGCTGGGGCTGCCTGAACTATTTCCTCGAGCAGCCCGGACGGTACACCTTCACTGAGGCTTTCTTCGCCAATCAGCAATCGCTGGTCCACGCATTGGAGTCCAATACGGGAGATGCCAAGACCCGCAAGGGGCTGAAATACGATAGCAAGGTGATGGCATTCTACGGCGACCCGGCCTGGCAGGCCCGGATGGCTCCGGGCAAGTTGGTCTTCGAGCAGTCGCTCAGTTTCGCGGACGGCCGGTGGACGTTCGCGGTCAAGCCGAAGGACGCCAATAGTTTCGCATCGATTGACACGAACGGTTCGCAGCGGCAGGCCAGGCCATTTGTGGCCTTCTTCGATCACCGGTTGAAGGATATCAAGGTCATCGAGGGCGCCGAGTTGAAACCGGTCATCGCCGACGACTTCATTCTGATAGCCCTGCCTGCGGAGTTCGATCCATTAAAGACGTGCCGGGTGGTCTTCACTGCCAAGCCAATCCAGTAGTAGGACCCACCAGCAAACCACGCAGAGACTCGCGCAGTCAAAGACATGAGGACCTATGGTGATGACAGGAACCATCCGCAATCGGTACGGGCCAGGACACACATTGTGCCCGGGCCTGCAAGATCGGTACTCCGAGCTATTTGCCTTCCGTCTCCGGTCCCGCGGGTTTGAATTTGCCCCGGACCTTGGCTGAGGACCGTGACCAGGAGTAGTCTCGCAGAAGGATGCCGAAGCTGCGCGCCGCGCCGTCCCGATTTCCCTCCAGTTGGAAGGCGTATCCTTCCCAGAAAAGGGCGTCATCGCACAGGGTGCTGCGGGAGGATCCCGTCTCGAGGATGCGCGCCATCCACTTGCGCCCCTCGGCGGGCTTGCCCGTCAGGATCAACCCCCGTCCCTTGAAGAACCACATGAAGGGCTGGAGAACGTGGCCTGGGTTGTCGTCGAGCCACTTGGAAAACCCCGGGACGCCTTTTTCCTTGAGCCAGACCTTGAATGAATTGCCGCCCCTGCGCCCCTCGGCATAGAAGGTGTCCCTGAGCGAAGTTGCATCCCGTCCGCCCGTCCCGAGGGCGTTGGTCAGCCGGTTTCTGCAATGGCGGTCCATCTGACGGAGGGCCTCAGCCGCATCGAGTCCGGATGCGGCGGCCAGGACTTCTCGCCACGGTTTGCCCTTGACGATACCTTGGCAGAAGGATGCGACGTTTCCCTTCTTCTGGTTTTCCAGCCATTCGAAGGCCAGGACGTCCTCCAGGTAGTCGCCCAGGTTGTGGATGGGATCGGCGACGCCGTCCAGCACGTCGAGGGGATCCTTGCCGGAGAAGACCTTGTTATTCAAGGTGGTGGCGATGCGGCCCTCCAACTGGTCGGCCACCCATTGGGCCAAGCCCTCGCGGATCCACTCGGGCAGGTCGTGATAGGCCTGTCCCATAATGGCGCGGAATGCGGCGTGCTTCATCTCGTGAGTGATGGTTTTGCGATAGCTCTCCGGATTTGCGACGACGTGCTCGGTGTAGAACAGGATGACTGTCACGGGCTTGTAGTTTCGGCTGATGGTGAAGGTTTCGGCCATGAGTCCCTTGCGGTTGTCGTTGCCCGCGTCGCGGAAAATGAAGTTCAGGCCCGTCTCCTCGCCCATTCCCACGCCGAGGCGCTCGCGGATTATCTTGCGCCCCTCCTTCACGTGGTCGGCGAGGGCGGCCAGCTCCGTCTTGAGCCGGTGGTCATTGTCGTACTTGCCCGAGTATTCCACGATGCCGTTTTCGTCCATTTTCCATGGCGGGTCGATCTTAGCGAGGTACCTGCGGGCATAACCGGCGAAGGTGGAATCGGGATGGCGCTTGAGGAAGTACTTGAATCCCTTTTCAGACTCTTTGAATTGCCAAAAGCGGAATTGGCTCTGC
>Ga0307990_1002543_pt1 | contig 14522 bp, 10 predicted proteins | sample EllFjometagen129_FD_203168 | JGI IMG/M metagenome (GOLD analysis project Ga0307990, IMG submission 203168) | Marine microbial communities from Ellis Fjord, Antarctic Ocean - #129 | ecosystem: Environmental > Aquatic > Marine > Unclassified | place: Southern Ocean | collected 2014-10-08
CTGATTGCCTGCTTTTACGCAGGCAAGCTGGTTAAAAAAACATCGTTGCCGTCGCTGATCGGCTACATGCTCGTCGGCGCACTATTCGGCCCGTCTTTCAAGAAGTTCGGGCTGGAGGCGTTTACTGAGCCGGTACAGGACAGCCTCGCTTTCATCACGCAGGTCGCGCTCGGCTTTGTCGCCTTCAGCATCGGTTCTGAACTCAGCATGAAATCGCTCAAGCGACTGGGCAACGGTATCATCTGGATCATTTTTGCTGAATCATTCGCCGCTTTCTTTGTCGTAACCGGATTAATCTACGCGGTGACTCGCGATCTGCCCATGGCGCTCATTTTCGGTTCCATGGCCCCGGCCAGCGCGCCCGCTGGAACGGTCGCTATTATCCAGGAATACAAAGCAAAAGGCAGTCTCACCCAGGCGCTCTACGCCGTCGTCGGTTTCGACGACGGACTCGCCATCATCATCTTTGGCTTTGCCGCAGCTTTCGCTAAAAGTCTTTTACTGGCCGAGGCCCCTGGTCATGTCTCTGAAGGCTTTTTTAACATGCTTAAAGCACCGGTAGTCGAGATCATTTTGAGTATCGTGGTTGGAACCGTGCTGGGCTTTCTTTTCTGTCAACTGGTTCGCTTTATCAAAAACTCGCGCGATATGCTCATCATCGTCTTCGGAATTGTCACGTTGGGTTCCGGACTTTCCATGATGTGGCACCTTTCCCTGATTTTGACCAATATGGTCATCGGTTTTGTCCTTATCAATACCCGGCGCGAAGCGCTGGTCCACAAAGTGACGGCACCGCTACTTGAAATTATGCCGCTTATTTTTGTGCTGTTTTTCTGTCTGGCCGGTGCGCATCTGCAGCTTTTTGCGCTTCCAAGCCTCGGGATTATCGGTCTCGTTTACATCCTGGGGCGTACCGGCGGACTGATCGGCGGCGCGTGTCTCGGGGCCACTTTTGGGCATGTTGAAGAGAAGATCAAAAAATACGTTGGTCTGGGCATTCTTTCTCAGGCCGGGGTGGCTATCGGACTCGCACTGATTGTCGGGCAGGAATTCGCCGGGCTCGGCGAAGTAGTTGACGGCGTACCGCACGGCTTACGCATCGGCACCAAAGTCATCACCACCATCACCGCAACCTGTCTCGTCTTTGAGATCATCGGTCCGATCCTTACCAAATATGCGCTCGGCAAAGCCGGTGAGCTCGGTAAAGGTTGATGTTCTCAATGGTTGGAAAAAGGAATTGTGCCGCAACGCAGTTGCTTAAAATGGTTGGAAACACTGGTTAACGTATGGATTTGATTCTGAAAAGCCGAAGGGTGAGTTATCGAGAGCTCTTGCACGTCGCGTTGCCGCTGATTATCACTTCAGCATCCTTTACTATGTTGCACTTCTGCGACCGGATGTTTTTGAGCTGGTACAGTCCGGTTTCCATTCAGGCGGTAGTGCCGGCGGGAATTCTTGCGTTCACTCTGATCAGTTTTTTCATAGCACTGTGTGCGATTACCAATAGTTTTGTGGCCCAATATTACGGGGCGGAGGAATATGAAGACTGTAGCCGTTCGGTGGCGCAGGCGCTGTTTATGGCGCTGCTATCGTTGCCGCTGATCTGGCTGCTGATTCCGCTGGGCTTTGTGCTGCTGGCCTGGAGTGGTCATGCGCCCGAGGTCTTTGCGCAGGAAAAAACCTATCTTTCTATTTTGATGCTGGGCGGGGTGGCCGCACCGCTGACCGCTGCCGTCGGGAGCTTCTACAGCGGACGCGGGAAGACCCGTGTCATCATGGTGGCTCATTTAATCGGCAACAGTGTGAATGTAGTGTTGAACTGGTTTTTGATTTTCGGGCACGGACCGTTCCCAGCAATGGGAATTAAAGGGGCGGCCATTTCCAGCCTGATCGCTGGTTTTGTTGCTCCGGCAATTCTGCTGGGCCTCTATTTTTCTAAACCCAATCATCACATGTACCGCACCCGCCAGATGCTGAGGTTTAATCGTCCACTTTTTTTACGGATGCTTCATTTCGGCCTGCCGGCCGGTATTCATATGGTGCTGGATACCGGTTCGTTTTCGCTCTTTGTTCTATTGCTCGGACGACTGGGCGAAACGGCGTTTTTAGCCAGTAACATTGTGCTCAGCATCAATATGATCGCGTTTATGCCGTCGATCGGTATCGGGCAGGCGGCTTCGGTTCTGGTGGGGCAGTGCATGGGACGCCGGGATGCCGATGACGCCGAAGCGGTTACGTGGAAGGCCGCCCGGCTTGCCTGGGTTTACACATTAATTGTCGTCACCAGCTTTGTCTGTTTGCCGGAAATGTATATCCGGGTGTTCGCGCACGGTGATGTCGTGTTTAATGAGGTGTTTGATGCCGCACGGCTTCTGCTGTTTTTTGCCGCAGGCTGGGGACTAATGGAGGCGACCAATGCGGTGCTCTCCGGCGCGTTGCGCGGAGCCGGGGACACTCATTTCGTGATGTGGTTCCACACGGCTGTGGCCTGGGGGTTTTTCGCTCTGGGCGAAGCACTGATTGTGCTTGTATTTGAACTGAATGTCTTTGCGGCCTGGGGCTGGGCCATCGCCTATTTTTTACTGCTGGCCGCTGGGTGGATTTTGCGAATTCGATCCGGTCGCTGGAAACGGATTGAATTAATTGAACGTGTTCCATCCAATGTGGAACAAGCTGGCGGAATTCCGGTCTAGGCCCTTGCTGGCTTTTGATTACTGATTACCGATTTGTTAGCGATCTGTTTCAGCACGTTAATCGGCATTCTGAAATCATCAATCGACAATCTGCGGTGAAGCCGCTATCTGGAGCCGGATTTTAATCGTTTGAAGAACCTCCCGCACCCAGGTGCACTCACACTTCACCGGGCAGGGACCCAGTTCATCTGCGTGCATGCACAATCCAGGACATTTTTCCGGACACTCAATCCGTTTGTTCAGGATGGGAAGCTCGCTTAATGAAACAAATTTTTTCACGGGAATCGCCATTGAGGTGCCGCAATCATTATGAAAATGGTTGAAAATAAACAGTCCGCCAAGCAAGTCATCAAATGCGACCTGATAACCCACCACATTCAATTCCGGATCAGAAAGGTAGTCCTCCATCGTCGGCCAAACAGTCTTGCAACTCGGGCATATTTTAAATGGTTCCAGTTTCATACGTAGATGCAATTTATCAGATTTACTAACGTTTGAGTACTAAAAAAAAATCAGCCATTGAAAAACAAAAACCCCGCCGGATGAGGACGGGGTCAAAGGTTTGGAATCGTGGAGTGCTGGATGTTTGGAAGTTCAATATTCCATCATTCCGTTATTCCATCGTTCCATTCTTAATGAGAGATGGTCACTTTTCCGCCTTTGGCTTGTCCAATGTCGGCGAGCAGTTCACCGAACCACGGCTCGTCGATGTCGAACGGTTTGCCGCCCGCAATCCGCGGGAACTCACAGGCGCGCAGTTCGTCGTTGGCGTCTTCGTCTTCGCCGATTACGCCGCCGATGCCGGCCAGCGCGCACTCAACCGCTTTGTCACAACAGGCAACAATCAGTTTCAAGTCGGCTTCGTTGGAAGCAGCCGCGCGGGCGTAGTAACCCGATTTCTGGATCAACACTTTTTCCGCGTTAAGCAGTTTGGCAAATTGTTTGCCGAACCATGCACCGGGGTTGACCGCATCAAGCTTAACGTGTCCGAACGCATCGCGAGGAACGGTTTCGCCCGCCGCTTCCATCTGTTTCACGATTTCCTCCAAGCCGGCCCCTTCGGAGATGAAGATATTCACGTTGTCAATTTCGTCCATCACTTTCGAGAGACGGACTGCTTCCGCTTTAATATCGATGGTCATTTCGGGAATGAAAATGGCATGGATATCTTTGCGCTTTTTGGAGAGACCAACTTGCGGAAGAAAATCAAGTTCATCGAGTTTTTCGTGGTATACTCGAGAGGTTTGGGCAGTGAGCCATCCGCAGTTGCGGCCCATGACTTCGTGGATGATCAGCATGCGCGGGTTGGCGTTGTGTTCGGCCACGACGTTGGCAAAATATTTTGCGCCTTCTTCGGCGGCGGTCCATGCGCCGAGCGACTGTTTGATCGGAAAGACATCGTTATCGATCGTTTTCGGCAGGCCAACCACGGTTAGTGCATAATCGTTTTCAGCGAGAAAAGCGGCCAAATCGGCAGCGGTGATGTTGGTATCGTCGCCGCCGATGGTATGCAGCACATCCACGTTGTCTTTAACGAGCTGGGCGGCCGCTACTTCGAGTGGGTTTTCACCTTCTTTAATCAGACCGCGTTTTTCGCAGTCTTTGATGTTGGTCAGTTTGACGCGACTGTTGCCGATCGGGCTGCCTCCGTGTTTGTAAAGAATCGCAGCATTTTCGCGAATTTCCGCAGTCACTTGAATGGACTCGCCGAGCAGCAGGCCTTTGTAGCCACCAATGTAGCAGATGAGTTCGATTTCGGGATAATCTTTGCTGTAACGCTCGATCAGTCCGCCAATGGAGGACGAGAGACAGGGGGCCAGTCCGCCGGCAGTCAGCAGGGCTACTTTTTTGACTTCTTTCATAATACAGATCCTTTTCGGTTGGGGTGAAAAAACAGCCGCTATGATGAGAATTTCCGCCTGCAAAACAAGGGAAAAGCGATTGGAATGATGGAAGGCGGGAATGTTGAATTGTTGTCCCGGTTTATATCATCTTTCCGGTACTCCGTTATTCCAGTGATCCATCACTCCATTCCCCTTGACATTAGCGGGTTGCATCTCTTTAATGCGCCCTTCGTTCCGCAGAAGGATTATCACGCAAGTGAACGCCTGAACTGTGTCTAATGATAACAGGCGGCCTGAAAGGGCTAAATTAGTCGGAACACAGGACAACAGAAACCAAATGGAGAAATAGATGAAGTTCACAGGACCAAAAATTAAAAAATCGCGTCGTCTGGGTATTGCCCTGACACCGAAAGCCGAAAAATATCTTGAACGCCGCCCGAATCCCCCGGGACAACACGGACCGTCTCGCCGCCGCGGTAAACAATCCGACTACGGTAAACAGCTCGTTGAAAAACAGCGTCTGCAGTATCAGTACAACCTGAGCGAAAAACAGGTTCGCCGTTACTACCAGGCCGCTTCCCGCAAACAGGGTAACACCTCCGAGATTCTCTTGCAGTTGATTGAAACCCGCCTCGACGCCCTCGTGCTGCGTTCCGGTTTCGCCCGCTCAATCTATCAGGCTCGTCAGTTGGTCAGCCACGCTCATTTCAAAGTGAACGGCAAAAAGTGTAACATTCCTTCCTACGCTGTGCGTATCGGCGATGTGATCACTGTTCGTGATAAAAGCCGCGACCTCGAAATCTTCCCGGCCGCTCAGCAGATTGCTACCACGCCGGAATACATGACCGTGGATGACAAAAATCTCACCGCGACTCTGGCGCGTTTCCCCGAGCCCGGCGAAGTGCCGGTGCAATGCGAAATCGCCTTCGTGGTTGAGTTTTACTCCCGCTAAGCGGCACTGCCGCTTTTCAGATAGCCTCTGCTTCGGCAGGGGCTTTTTTTGTATAGAGAGAGTATCATACCTTTAAAGGTATAATATTTGGGGCGGGCGGTTTTTGTACACAGCTTCTTCATCACGTATCCCGTCTTGCATCCCGCATCCTGCATCCCGTATCTTCCTTCCCATGTTTATTCGCGAAACAACACTGACTGTACTCGACTTCGAAACCACTGGCTCCGTGCCGGGTTTCGATACCGAGCCGTGGCAGATCGGTTTGGTCGCTCTCGAAAACGGACGGGTTGAGCCGACCCAAACCTTTGAGAGTCTGATTCGCGTCGATGCCAACCGTCCGTTTAACGCTTACGCACCGGGTGACCACCACAAACGACGTGACGAAATTGCCGCCGCGCCTGAAGTTTCCAAGGTTTGGAAAAAATTGGAAGGGTGGGTCACCGGTCGGCCGCTCGTCGCTCACAATGCCTGTGTTGAAAAAAAGTTTCTGCGGAAAATGGCGCCGATGCATCACTTTGGACCATGGGTCGATACGCTCAAGCTTTCACGGCAGGCCTGGCCCGATGCTCCGACACATAAACTGGAAGATTTAATCGTTGGATTATGCCTGACCGATCGCGTCCGCGAAGACTGTCCGGCTGGCGGGCCGCACGACGCGCTCTACGATGCCGTCGCCTGCGCCGTTCTTCTCGAACATTTGCTCACATTGCCCGGATGGGGAAATCTGGAGATCGAATGAACCTTTCAAAATTCGGCGAAAAATTTACCCGTCACGCAGGGATCACCCAGTTGATGGATGACCTCGGTGCAGCAATGGCCGACGGCGACATGCTAATGCTCGGCGGCGGCAATCCTGCGCATATTCCGGAGGTGCAGCAAATCTTCCGCAAGCGAATGGAAGAGATTCTGGCAGAGCCTGGTGTGTTTGAGTCGATGATCGGTAACTACGACGGCTCGCGCGGAAACGCCGCGTTCATTGAGGCGCTGGCTGAAATGCTTCGTGAAACCTTCGGTTGGAAGATCGGCCCGCAAAACATCGCGTTAACCAATGGAAGCCAGAGCGCTTTTTTTTGCCTGTTTAATCTGTTTGCGGGTGAGATGCCCGACGGATCGAAAAAGAAAATTCTTTTTCCGCTGACACCTGAGTATATCGGGTATGCCGATACCGGGCTGACAGAGGATTTTTTTACGGCGAAACGCCCGTCTATTGAACTGTTGGATGACGGGCTGTTCAAATATCACGTCGATTTCCAAACATTGGAAGTCGGTGACGATATCGGCGCGATCTGTGTATCGCGCCCCACGAACCCCACCGGCAATGTGCTGACCGACAAGGAGATGCGGCACCTCGATGCGTTAGCGCGCGCGAAGGGCATTCCGTTCATTGTCGACAATGCTTATGGCACGCCATTTCCGAATATTATTTATACCGAAGCGCAGCCGCTGTGGAACCCCAACACCGTGGTCTGCATGAGCCTGTCTAAATTCGGCCTGCCCAATCTACGCACCGGCATTGTGATTGCGAACGAAGATATCGCGGGTGCCATTTCCGATATTAACGGCGTGATGTGCCTGGCACCGGGCGGGCTCGGCGCCAAATTGGCGATAGAACTAATTCGTGATGGCGAAATCATGCGGATCAGTCAGGAAATCGTTCAGCCCTTCTATCGCCGTAAGGCTCAGCAGACGTTGAAATGGTTTCGTGAAGAATTGGGTGAAAATATTCCCTGTCGCATCCACAACCCCGAAGGGGCGCTGTTTCTATGGCTGTGGTTCGAAGGGTTGCCCGGGGGAAGCGCCGCGCTCTATGAACGGCTCAAGGCGCGTAATACCCTGGTCATTCCCGGTCATCACTTTTTCCCCGGTCTGGAAAACGACGACTGGGCGCACAAGCATGAATGCATTCGCGTCACCTATACACAGGACGATGCAACCGTCCGCAAGGGTGTCAAAATCATCTCGGATGAAATCAAAAAACTGTACGGATAAAACTTTTTTAAACATACGGGCAATTCAGATGCAATATTTCTGATTGCTGTCCGTTTGATGTATCAACCCGATTTTACAATGGGAGAATCGGGGGAACTGTGATTTGATATATCGTTTAATTTTCGTTTAAAAATGGGATAGATACCCGAAAGGATTCCGCGTGAAAGCCAAAATCTCTAAAACTCACTGCGACACTGAAATTGCCACATTAAAACTTCCATCGCATGCAGAGCACTGCATTACGGTACAGTCTTCAGAAACCTGCGAAATGAATCGCTGCTTGCGACGCACCGCAAGTGATTGTGAAGCGACCATGCTGAGCCAGTTTGTTTTTGCCGGCACTGACCATTACGATGAATTTGTCAGCGGCACCGAACCGACCGACTGGCCGGTAGTCTGGTTGCAAGGCGATGCCTGCAAAAACGGCGACATCTATTCCATGCAGGCCGTCGCGCTGTCCGGTCTGGATCCGAAGCCGATCCACTTTAACGGACGCGACATGGGCTTCACCTACGAAGATGACAATGCAACGTATTGTCGCCTGCGCGGTGTGATCCCGCAGGATCTGACCGCTTCTCGAATGGAGCAGACCCGCTCCGCATTTGAAACCATGGATGCCGCACTCAAGCTCAACGGATTCAAATTCACCGACACCGTCCGTACCTGGATTTATTTAGACCGGTTGCTTGAGTGGTACGACGACTTCAATATAGTTCGCTCGCAATACTTCAATGAAACCAACATTTTTGACCACATGGTTCCGGCCAGCACCGGGATCGGCGCTTCCAACCAGTATGGTGCCGCCATTATGATGGATGTGCTCGCCGTGAAACCCAAAAGCGACAGCCTCAAAATTCAGAAAGTTATTTCGCCGATGCAAAACCCGGCGCTCGACTACAAAAGCTCCTTCAGCCGCGCCGTCGAAATGGTCTATCCAACTCACAGAAATATTTTGATCTCAGGAACCGCCAGCATCGACCCCGCCGGAACCTCCGCTCATCTCGATGATCCGGAAAAACAGATCCGCCTCACCTTAGATGTCGTCAAGGCCATTCTGGAGTCGCGCGACATGGGGTGGGACGATCTTTTCCGCGGCATTGCCTACTTTAAAGACATGAACTACCTGCCAATTTACAAACGTGTCGCCGCTGAACTTGGAATTGCCCGCTTCCCGCTGGCCATTTCTCATGCCGACGTCTGCCGCCACGATCTCCTCTTCGAAATCGAAATCGATGCCGTCAAAGCGCTGTAGTCAATGCATCGGGACGATTAGGATAATAGTTGTCGATCCTTTAGTTGGGACTTCCTCGTGCGCTGGGTGATAAGAGTGATGGCCACATATGTAAGTAGAATCGTCAAACAACCAAGGGTTAACCAAGGAAAAAGCCACCCCGCACGGGTGAAGATGGTGTTGCTCCCACTTCTGCCGATACGACATGTCAGTACTCCTGTTTCCATGGGCTGTAGACTCCTGTGTACATTGCCATGAGGGTCAATGACCTGAGAGACGCCGGAACTCGCCGCACAGGCGAGCCACCGTGCGTTTTCGGCAGCACGCAGTCTGAACAGGAGAGCGTGCTGTAAATGCTGATTTTCCGACCATGATTCAGCATCAAAACTCGGCACAGCAAAGTACTCTGCCCCGAGCTTAGCCATCTTCCGTGCCACTTCGCTGTAATCGCAATCAAAACAAATGGGAGTGGCGATAGCCCCAAGGTCCGTTTGTGTGGGCTTAAAATTACGTCCGGGGATCCCGTCATTGAAGAGATGAACCGGGCGAGCCTTGTAGTACTCCCCGAGCACACCGCGCTTGTCGAGGATGAGTGCCGTATTGTGCCAATCTTTGATTCCGGGACCCACAATCGTTTTGGTGCCAACAATCAGAACAGCGTCCATCTCGGCGCAGAGATTCGTGAGTAGGGCAAAGTCGCCCTCGTTATTCCTCACATCATACGGTAAGGAGTACTCTGGCCATACAATTAAGTCGGGAGACTCCTTGTGTGTCGTCTTGGTCAGCGCAACATAGGACTCTAGGACGCAGTCCTCGCTTTGTACGATTGTTACGGTGATGCTCTTCTTTCCGTCTAGGTCAACCCGTCCTGGGCGGAACATTCCCAGGCCTATCACGCAAAGAGATAGGAGAAATGCCAGTGGGATGGTTTTGCGATGCATAAATCCGGCGGAAGCAGCAAGGATAAGGAACGACGTCCCGTAGACACCGAGAATCGGGGATAGGAACGTGGGGCCAAGAGCCGAACCTGGTGTTATCCAGGGGAAGCGAAGAATGAACAACTCTGACCGGAAGAACTCGATGGCGGTCCATATTGTTGCGGCCAGGAGTGTGTTCAGGACGGGTGATTTGGTCTGCTTTGCGAGGAAGTTGAACAGAAGACAAAAACCCCCAGTAAACACTGCCAGGATGGCAAAGAGCGGAATGGCCGCTATCGCGAAGATGTGGAAGAACCAGTACAGCGTGAATGCATATCCTAGGGTCCCCTGTAACATGCCAAGGTAGTAGGCGCGGAATGGCGTGGTGTTCGTCGTGGCGAGGAACAGGAGCGGGAAAGATAGCAACATAAGCGGCCACCATCCGAAAGGCGGAAAACACAGCGGTAGTAGGACCGCGCTCAGAAGAACGAGGGCAAGTTGCGTAGAAAGTTTCATGTCGCTTTTCATCCTATCTCCGGCCCCGTTTAATGAGCGTCATGACGTTTTTTACTGGAACACTCGGCGAGTGTAATGTGAGCGAAGTTGTGCAACAATAAAAAAGCCTTTAAAGCCGTAGAATGAAGATAGGATGTGATGTGAATGGCACTAAGTTAAGGAGTTTTAGATCAACCAGCCAGAGGACCAGTTTCGCTGATTCTCTGTCGTCTATGATGATTAATCAATCCCGTTCCATTACGGCGATAGGTTTTTCAAGCCTTGGAAAATTGAAGCAAGCCGCAACGCAGTTGCTTCCAATGTTTGAAAATCAGGAGGGCGGCACTCCGTTGCCATCATGGTTCTGACAGAGCGAAACCCTCCGAAAGCCCAGTCTGTTACAGCGAGCTGTCGTCGGCGGCTTGATGCTTCCCCCGTTTCATTAGCGGGTAGAAGAGCAGGCGCGGCAGGATAAACAGCACGATCGTTGCCAGTGTGATGTTCACCATTGGTTTCAGCGCGGTCAGTTGCAATGGCAAGAGATAGAATGCCAACCCGACTAGCGCGAGTCCGGAAATCATCCAGCCGCTCAGTAGCCAGTTCATGCGCGGCGCAGCCCATTTGGCAAATTTTTGCGGGCGGTTGAAAAACGTATCAAATACCCAATGCTCAAACAGAGCTCCGCGTTCGCCGAAGACCGGAATAATATGAACCATATTGGTGGCCCAGCGACTGGCCATAAAGCGGGCGAGTTGCGGATAGGTGGTGGTCATCTGCAACGGGAAGGCGAGGTAACCGACGTATTTCAAAAACGAAACCGGGGCTGCAATCAGGTAGTCGCGCAGGTTGCGTTCTTTGATCATCAGATAGACGACAAACAGCCCGCGGCAGATCGAGCCGGGAGAAATGGGAATCACCTGAAAGAGCGCGACGGTTCCTCCAAAAGCGATACCGGCCGCTTTCCATGAATGCCCGTTGGCCAGCAGCCATCCGGCCCAGATGCCGCCAACCAGAACGCTGACAATCTGTGTGATCGGAACGGTGGCAAAATGAACACCAACGCATTTGAGGTATTTCACAATAAACGGATCTTTCACGACTCCTTCGAGGAGTTCGCGTTCTTCCGGCGTGAGCATACCGTCTTTCTCTCCGAGCGCGATTTCATTCAGAAACCACTGTTCGCGGAATTCAGGGCTGGTAATGAAATTTTTGAGGAAGCGATAGCCGTCAACAATGCGTTGCCAAATACGCGCGGGGCGCAGAGCCACACGGTGAAAAACAACCGGTAGCAGACCAATTGAAAACCGTTCAGCCAGAAACGTCCAGGGGCGTTCCGCAAGAAATTCAGCGTGCTGTTCATCCGTTCGGCCCGTACGGTGCCAGGCAATCAGTGTGTCGGCCGCATAGGCGTTCAATGCGGTACGGCGATAGCCCGCGTTCGTTAGAATACCGAAAACATGCTGACGGTAGGCGGTGCTGCCCCAACGTTTACGAATCATTTTTCCAAGGATTGGAAGAATACCCAGCAAATGGAACATGGAAAAACGCAGTCCGCCTTTATTGAGTTTTTCGGCGAAAGCGGCGTCGATGAGATCGGCAGCGAGATAGCCTTCCACCAGTCCGGCGCGAATATCTTTTTGTAACGCAAGGTCAAACAGTACGCGCAGACCGTGATGAGTAATGTCGGGCAGCGATCGGCGATAGGCGTGATCCTGTTCAAAAAACTCATCAATGGCCGGTTGCATGTTGGCAAACACATCGGAATGGGTTTCAAAGAACGCCTGCATTTTTTTTGTGTTACAGCGATCGAACTGAACCAGCGTTTTGCGCTTAAACAGCCCGTCAAAAATCAGTTTGATATCCCCGGGGCTCATGGGTAGCCACGGAAGCAGGGCGAGGCCCGCACGAAAATCGATGGCGCATAGTCCGTCGCCCGGACCGTCGCAGTTCGGCAGATCGGTGCGCTTCATGGAGTTGGGCTGACTCTTTGCGGTCCACCATTCATATTGACGGGCAAATTCCGGCGCGCCCATCGAATGCATCAACTCGACCATGTCATTCATAAAGCGGCGTTTTGCGATAAATTCCGGGCTGCCGGTTTCATTCAGCGCAATCGTTTTCCAATTCGTGCGCCCCTTGAGTTCCTCGTCGGCTTCAAGGTGCCACATACGTCCTTCAATCCATTCGGTAATTTCACCGTAGGCATTAAGGTTGCTATCCCAAAAGGAGGCATAGGCATCTTTAATGGCGGTTTCGCGTCCGAATTGGATGGATGCAGCGCGCCGCACCAGTTTTTGCAGAAGCAAGCCGGAGCGGCAGGCACCGTAGTTGACCTGCGAACTGAACGGCCCTTGAAAGGCCAACCAGTAAATGGTGTTGCGGAACCAGTGTGAAAACGCGGAGGGCGGAATGATGATCTTTACCGCGTAGAGCTTATTCGCTTCAAGACCGTCAATGGTTACGTTGTCTGGCAGCGAAAGTTCACTCAGGCGGCAGCGGTAAACCTGTCCGGCAAATCCGCCGCCGAGAAATTTATCAATCACCAATGTGCCGGTGCCGTCAATGGCAGGATGTACGCATTTAAGGTCAATCCGCAGTTCGTCACCCACTTCGTAGCGGACAATCCGATGCCTGATTTTCAGGGTCGGGGGATTGGCGGCTTGAAACAGCCGGGAGCAGAGTTCTTTAGAATATTCAACTTTTGCCATGGGGGATTCCTTAAAAATGAGGCGGAAATATCGCACATTTCCCAAGCATTTGAAAATTTTAGTTTCGTTTTTCCGTTAGTTGGAAAGCAACTGCGTTGCATTTCAGCGCTTCGTGTCCTGAAGCCCCGGCTTTCCGGCTCTTCTCATTGTTTCGCCCGTGTTTGGCGTTCCATGCCTTTAGTTGCCGCGGTGGGGGCGTTGAGATCGAGTTCAATCGCTTGACTGACCTTCCCTATATCCAGATTTCGTTTTTGGGTTAGAAAGAGATTCAGCATCCGTCCGAGTCGGCCGGGAGTGAAGCCGGAGGTGGCATGGGTTTCTTTATAGAGCCAGTCGGTCCATTCCATGAACGCATTGAAGACAGACGGTTGCTTTGCCCAGATCAACGGTGCGGTGCGCGGGAAGCGCCCGTTGTTGACGGTGATGTCCCAGAAGCGGGCGAAACGTCGAACGGCCTGTAGTTCAGGGAAGCTCATGGTGGAGGTCTGGAGCACATCGTAAGGCGGGGCGGCATGGTAGAACATTTCGAATTCTGTGTCGTGCTGCGCAATGGGTGCGCCGCGTAGTTTTTTTAAGATGCCGAGTTGGATTTCGTGCGGGCCGCAGGCGTGAAGGCGGTCAAATCCAGATGCCAGGCTTTCCATGGTTTCGCCCGGCAAGCCGGCGATGAGGTCGGCGTGAAGGTGAATGGAAGGCAGGGCGCTCAGTGTTCGGATGCTGTTTTCAATAACAGGTATTTCGAGCCGGCGATCAATCCGTCGGGCGACCTCCGGGGCAAAGGTTTGTACGCCGACTTCCAGCTGAAAAAAACCGTCCGGTGCTTCGCTAAAAAGCTGCTTCAGCTCGTCCGGTAAACGGTGCGGTTCCCATTCGAGGTGGAGCATCATCCCTTCGCAGCGGTTTTCGAGGAAGAAGCGTAGAATTTGCGCCGCGTGGGGGGGGCTGGCGTTGAAGCTGCGATCGATAAATTTGAAAATCCGCGCGCCGCGCTCGATGAGTTTTTCAAACATTGGAAATAGTTTTTCGAGCGGAAAAGTCCGGACGCCGTTTTCGAGTGCGGAGAGGCAGTATTGACATTTATAGGGGCAGCCGCGAGAGGTTTCTACATAGATGCGGCGATGGGCGATGTCGTCATCTGTGTATTCACCGTAGGGCGGAATGATGGTTTTCAGATCAGCAACCGGGCCTTTAATAACTTTAGGCAGGCGGGAAGCCTGCGGTGCTGTATCGCAGGTATCCTGCCTGCCTTGTAGTAAACGCCGACAAGTATCTTCGATGATTTCCTCGCCTTCACCGCAGATCAGATGGTCGGCGTTTTTGAACAGAGAAAGGTCATTATATTCATAACTCACTTCCGGGCCGCCAAGTATGATTTTAAGATTTGGGCACAGGGTGCGCAGAATGGCGACCGTTTCGGAGATGACGGTGAGATTCCAGATGTAAACACTGAACAGCACAACCTCTGGCTCGTGCGCCAGCAGTTTTTCTGTGGCGGTTTGCGGGGAGAGGCGGTTGTCGAACTCTATGATTTCAGACTTCCCCTTTAACGTGCCCAAATTCGCCCGTAGACATCGAAGGGCGAGTGACGTGTGCGAATAGCGGGCGTTAAACGTTGTGAAAATCAGTTGCATTTATATAAAGTACACGCTTTTCAAAAACAGAGGAGAAAAATGGCAACCCCAATTTGTACATA
>Ga0307990_1002544_pt1 | contig 14522 bp, 11 predicted proteins | sample EllFjometagen129_FD_203168 | JGI IMG/M metagenome (GOLD analysis project Ga0307990, IMG submission 203168) | Marine microbial communities from Ellis Fjord, Antarctic Ocean - #129 | ecosystem: Environmental > Aquatic > Marine > Unclassified | place: Southern Ocean | collected 2014-10-08
GGTTCACGGTTATTAGGTTGACAGTTCACGGTTGTATCTTCGACCAAAATATTATGACCTTCTTATCATGAAGACGAGCGGCAATCCAATCAGTGTGGGGCACAGGGGGGATGTTCTGTCTCAGTTAAAGGCGGCTTTTTTTCATCTGTTGTGGCCGGCCCAATGTATGTTTTGCAGTACACTCCTGGAAGACCAGTCAGAGCAGCTCTGCGCAGACTGTTGGGCTGATGTGTTGTCTTGTGCCAGCGGTTCATATTGCCCGACCTGTGCTTCGGAGGTCAGTGAATATGCTCTGATTGACGGCCAGTGTCCTGTCTGTTCGGGGCGACAGCATGCTGTGGATGGCATCGCTAGGGTGGGGGTGTACGACAAACGGTTTCATGAAATCGTGCTTGCCTTCAAAAAAGGGGCCACAGAATTGCGTCACATCCTGGTGCCTCTGGCAGATAGTGCTTTAAAAGGCAGTATGTTTTACGCCAAGATAGATCGATTCGTGCCCGTGCCTCTACATTGGACACGCCGCCTTGCCCGGGGCTACAACCAGGCAGATGTCCTGGCCAGGCGTCTTTCGCATCCAACAGCCAAACGCTGTTGTGCATTAACACGCATTCGAGCCACCTGTATCCAGCCCAACATGACCAGCCCTGCTCAGAGACGCAAAAATGTGCAGGGTGCCTTTGCCGTGAAACAACCCACCCAGGTTCGTGGCTACACGATATGTCTGATCGACGATATCACCACCTCCGGAGCCACACTCCACGAATGCGCCAAAGTGCTCAAGCAAGCCGGTGCCAAACAGGTTTACGCTCTGGTTTTGGCCAAAGCAGGCAATTGAGTAAACTTTGGTATCTTCATCAAAAGAGGATGCGATCGGCATGTATGGATTTGGGCTTGGGATTGTATTACGCTGGGCACCTGGCTGATACACCCCGAGGGCGTAGGCAATAGTGTAACCCGAAGCGTGGGGCGATTTCAAAAAGGCCATGACCAAAAACAAAGGCAGTATAAGAAAATGTTACAGATTACGGCATGACCCCTGTTTTTAATTTTCTACACTGCCAAAAACAATCGGGGATCACTCTGTCTGAGAGTTGACGGTTAAGGGGCAAAGCTCTAGAATGCCGTTTTGATTTGGAAAAAATATTGATAGCCTTGAGACTGGAAAATTGGTTATGGCAACGATTAATGAGAGTTTTTTGAAGTTAAAGGCTGGGTATCTGTTTCCTGAGATCGGTCGCAGGGTGCGTGAATTTGTGGCGGCTAATCCTGACGCGAAAATCATTCGAATGGGGATTGGGGATGTAACGCAGCCTTTGGCACCAGTCGTGGTGGAGGCCATGCAAAAAGCCGTGGTCCAGATGGGCCAAGCCGATACCTTCATGGGCTATGATGACGGCGGCGTGGGGTATGAATTCTTGCGTGAGGCCATTGTTAAGGCTGATTTTTCGGCTCGCGGTGCCAAAATTTCTGCGGATGAGATCTTTGTGAGTGATGGGGCCAAGTGTGATACGGGTAATATGCAGGAGATTCTGGGCCTGGACAATGTGGTGGCTGTGGCTGATCCTGTGTATCCCGTATATGTGGATACCAATGTGATGGCCGGTCGCACGGGCGAGGCCAATGCCATTGGGCAATACGAAAAGATTGTGTATATGCCTGCCACCGCGGAGAATGGATTTGTGCCAGAGCCCCCCAAAGAGGCTGTGGATATGGCGTATTTGTGCTTTCCTAACAATCCCACGGGTGCCGTTGCGACCAAAGCTCAGCTCAAGGCCTGGGTGGACTATGCCAGGGCCAATAAGACGATCATTCTGTATGATGCTGCGTATGAGGCGTTCATTACGGATGAAAGCATCCCACACAGTATTTACGAAATTGATGGGGCCCAGGAAGTGGCCATTGAGTTCCGCAGCTTTTCCAAGACAGCCGGGTTTACAGGCGTTCGTTGCGGATACGCGGTGGTGCCCAAGGCCTTGATGGGGTATACAAAGAGCGGCGAGGCTGTGTCAGTCCATACCTTGTGGAACCGAAGGCACTGTACCAAGTTTAATGGTGTCTCCTATGTTACCCAAGCGGGTGCTGCCGCAGTATACAGCGACAAGGGGCACGCTCAGATTCAGGAAACTTTGGATCTGTACCTGGGCAATGCCAAACGCGTGTGTGACGCCCTGAGTAAGTTGGGCTATACCGTGTTTGGTGGTGTTAATGCCCCATACATCTGGCTCAAGACGCCGAACAATATGCGCTCGTGGGACTTCTTTGATAAGCTGCTGAACGAGGCCCATGTGGTGGGCACGCCAGGTGTGGGCTTTGGCCCGGCCGGCGAAGGGTACTTCAGATTAACGGCCTTTGCGCAGCCGGATCAGGTGGATCAGGCACTCAAACGTTTGGCTACTTTGTAACCCATGAGCGAAAACTCTGTAATCGCGTATATTGGGTTGGGCAGTAATCTGGGAGACCGTCAAGATTTCCTGGACCAGGCTGTGGTGTTGATGGGGCAGATTGAGAGAACTGAAGTCTGCCAGGTCAGTCCATACGAGTCTACTGAGCCATTAGCGAATGCGGATCAGCCGGCGTATCTTAATGCAGTGGCCAGGGTCCAGACGATGTTGTCTGCTCAGGCCTTGTTCGCGTATCTCAGACGCATTGAAGATTGCCTGGGACGTGAGAGAAGTACTCAGTGGGCTTCACGCACGATTGATCTGGATCTGTTACTCTATGGCGATTCTGTGATCCGTGATCCGAATCTGACAGTGCCGCATCCAGCCATGCACTTGCGATCATTTGTGCTGAACCCTTTGGCTGCCATGAGTCCGGATCTGACACATCCGGTGCTTTGTGTGACCATGGAGACGTTGAGCCAGAGGGTGAAACAGGGAAGTTTTATGTTGGAGCCGAGTATGCCCCAATTGATTAGCATCGCTGGAAACATTGGTGTGGGTAAGACCACACTGGCTGATGGTCTGGCTTTGGCGATAAACGCCAAGGTGCTTTACGAGCCGTACGATACCAATCCCTTTATGCCGGAAGTTTATGCAGGCAACATGGCTTATGCCCTGGATTCTCAGCTCCATTTTCTGGTGAACCGTGCTGACCAGGTAGGGCGTGACACATTAATACCAGGGCAGGTCTATGTGTCTGATTATCTATTTGAAAAAGAGTGGATATATGCCAGTACCCTGCTGGATGAGCGCCAACTGACGCTCTACAAAAAGATTTATACACCTTTTGCTGGCCATGTGGTTACCCCCAGATTGGTCTTGTATCTACATGATTCATCCACACGTTGCCTGGAGCGGATCCATCGGCGAAATCGGGCCTACGAGCAGGGTATTGAAACCTCTTTCCTGGATCGCTTGGATCAGGCGTATGAATCTTTGCTCCAGACCTGGGATCGTTCCCCGGTCATTCGTCTGGATGTGGCCCAGTTTGACTGTCTCAATTCAGAGCATCTGGCTCACTTCGTCGTCCAGATTCAACAGTATATAAAGGTTCAACATGCAGATCACAGAATCAATTAGTACAACCCGCGCCGTGGTGCGTGCCGTTCGAGAGCAGGGTAAACGCATTGGATTTGTACCCACCATGGGGGCCTTGCACGTGGGACATATGTCTCTGGTTGAGGCAGCCAAGGCTGCCTGCGATTTTGTGGTGGTGAGCATTTTTGTGAATCCCACCCAATTTGGCCCAGCGGAAGATCTGGCCAATTATCCGCGTCCTTTTGAACATGACTGTGCGTTGTGTAAAGAGCAGGGCGCGGATTTAATTTTTACGCCCACACCTGAGAGGATGTACGGTGATAAAGAACCTGTGACGTGGGTGACTGTGGATCAATTAACCGACTATCTGTGCGGTGCATCCAGGCCAGGGCATTTTCGGGGTGTGACCACGATTTGTACCAAGCTTTTCAACATTGTGCAGCCCGACATCGCATTTTTTGGCCAAAAAGACGCTCAACAAGTTCTCGTAATTCAGCGTATGGTGACGGATCTCAATATGCCTCTCACCATTCAGATTTGCCCCACTGTGCGTGAATCAGACGGCCTGGCTGTAAGCAGCCGTAATAAATATCTCGATTCAGTCCAACGCGAGCAGGCCACATGTTTGTACCGGGCCTTGCAATCCTGCCAAACGCTCATAAAACAGGGCTCGTGTGAGGCCCAAACCTTGGTTGCTGCGATGAAAAACGTGCTCAATGAGGCTCAGCACGACGGTGTTGACTATGTGAGTATTTCAGACGTGCAAACATTGGAGCCGCTGGTTCGTATACAAGGAAAGGCCCTGGTGGCCTTGGCTGTATGCTTTGGCTCGGCCCGATTAATCGACAATATTCTCATAGACGTAGACGAATCCTGAAGTATAATTAAATATTTGTAATATTATTGAGGACAAGAAGTGAATCATGTTGATCAAAGTACTAAAAGGTAAATTGCACAGAGGCACTGTCACGGATTCGAAGCTCCATTATCCAGGGAGTGTGGGGATTGACGCAGATCTGTACGAAGCGGCAGGTATGGTACCGTATGAAAATGTCCTGATTGCGGATTTGAACAATGGCAATCGGCTGGAGACCTATGTGGTGCCTGCTGAACGTGGATCCGGGCAGATCAATATTCTGGGGGCGGCCGCTCGACTCATCAATCAAGGTGATTTGGTGATTATTATGGCATTTGGATGGTGTACTTCAGAAGAGGCCCAGGGCTTCAAACCCAAAGTTGTGGTCTTGGGTGAGGACAATGCTGTCCTTAGCAAACCCAAAGCCTGAGCATAAATAGCCTGCAAAAAAAGGCCGTGTTGAGTACCCCAGCGAGATCGCATGTACCAAGAACTCTTTACCATTCCATTCACCCCTTGGACTATCAAGGGATACGGCACCATGATGGTGATTGGTTTTCTGATGGCCTCATTTCTGATGCAGCGTTTGAGCAAACGCGACGGACTTGATCCGTTGATTGTGACCAATGCGGCGTTATACTCCTTGATTGCCGGTGTGATTGGCGCACGCATTTTCTTTGTATTGCACCACATCAGAGAATTCAAGGGTGAGTTTCTCAAGGTCTTTGAGATTTGGAATGGTGGCTTGGAATTCCTTGGGGGCGTGATCTTGGCCATTGTGTTTTTGTGCGTGTACTTGAAACGGTCCAAGATGCCCGTCAAACGCGTCTTGGACATTATGGCCATGGGGTTGATGCTGGCTCTGGCATTTGGACGCATAGGCTGTATTCTAAATGGATGCTGTTGGGGCAAACCCACAGAACTGCCGTGGGGTATCCGGTTTCCCTACGGGTCGTTTGCCTATACCAGTCAAATCAATACCAATCCCGAGCGTGGCCGGGAAACGCCACATCTTAATATTCCGCGTGAAGAATATTGTACTCACTCAGAGTATGGTGATGTCTGGTATCCCAGGCCCATTGAAGAGCTGACTGACTCGCAGAGAGAGAAGGTTACGCACGGAGAATATCGATGTCTGCCGGTTCATCCGTCTCAGGCCTATGCTTCGCTCAGTGCTCTGCTGATCTTTGGCATCTTATATGGGGCGTGGCGACGCGCCAGGACCAAGCCAGGTACGTTGTTTGGCAGGTCAGGGATGGGCTTTGGTTTTATGTTTGTTTTATATGGTCTGGCCCGGTTTCTGCTGGAACTGACCCGAGATGACAATCCTTTTGAATGGGTTTTTCTGACGGTCTCGCAAATTATTGGACTGGGTATGATGGTCGCTGGCATATTATTGATGGTGGTGTTTGCCCGTCAAAAAGCCGATATACAGATAGGAAGTGCAGAGTCAAGGGACCAGAGTCAAGAGTCAAGAGTCACAAGTTAGAAACGCAATAGCTCTCGGATTGTTCGATTATAAAAGAAAGCTGAATTATGGGGCTTTATGACAGACAATATACGCAGGATGGCTATCAAGGTGGTTTTCGCAATGCGCCTCAGATGCGTATTGGGTTTCCCAGTTTGACGCCCATGGTCAAGTGGCTTTTGATCATCAATGCAGTGGTGTTTTTTGTCCATCTTATCGTTAGAACCCAGTATCCACCCTACAGAGATCCCATCACTCTATGGTTCTCTGTGTTTCCCTATTCGACTTTGTCCAAGCTGAGTGTATGGCGTCTTGTTACGTATCAGTTCTTGCATGATGGGCCTTTTCATATTTTTATGAATATGTTGGGTCTCTATTTTTTGGGGCCGACCTTGGAAAGACATTGGTCTGGAAAGCGTTTTCTGGGGTTCTACTTGGGATGCGGCGTGGCTGGTGGTGTTTTCTACACTCTGCTGGTGGGTTGGTTAGGTGTGGGGCCCATGGTGGGGGCTTCTGGGGCTATTCTAGGACTTTTGGCAGCCTGCGCCATCTTGTTTCCACAATTTGTGGTGTTTATTCTTGTGTTTCCGGTTCCTATTCGAGTGGCTTCTATCGGCATCGCCTTGATTGCGCTGGCTGTCATCCTTTCCAAAGGCGGAAATGCGGGTGGTGAAGCAGCTCACTTTGGCGGTATGGTGGCGGGTGCAGCCTATGTCTTTACGCAAAAGTACTGGGATCAGTGGCTATACAAGTTGAATCATCAGCGTCATCACCGTCGTCAAATCCAGAAGATCAACCTGCATGATGAAGTTGAACGTATTCTGGAAAAGGTCCACAACTCTGGTTTGCACTGTCTTAGTGGGAAAGAGAAGGCTGTTCTCAAGAAAGCCACGGAAGAAGAACAAAAACGCAACCGAAGATAGCTTGGTGAGTCTTTAGGGCACCTCTAATAATTTTGGTCCTGCATTGTTTTGACGCCTTGTCTTTCGACCAGCAGGTAGGTCTTATGACTGATCAGATCTTTGAACGTGTCTTTGGTTCCGCCTGGTCATATCATGTCTACCTGGTCGAGTGTTTTTGTGTTGCCTAAGCCAAATCTCAGTACCAGTTCACTTTGTGAATAATAGCTGTTGCTCGCCTTGCCCAGTTTGTGCTGGACAGCGTTGTTTACGTGCACTTTGACACGGGCGCCAATGTCGCTGCGATTACAAGGCCAAATCCTTCATGTCCAAAAAGGGCGATCATTTCGTTTGTGAAGTTACCCACAATCAGATCAAACTGACCATTGTTTTCATAGTCACCCACGTCCATGCCCATGCCAGCTCGAGCCGTGCCGTTTTCGCTGAATGAGTATCATGACGACAAAGCTAGCCACAAAAAGGGTCTTAATCAATGCTCTTCTTTTTCTACATGGTAGCAAGTATGGCAGTCCGAACCTTATCGTTAAAGAGAAGAAAATCATGGCTTCTTTCACCTTAAGCTAGATCAGATGCCATGAGTCTAATGAGTGGGAAAATGCCTGGATTTGAGAGTTTCGCGGTGACTATCGTGATCACTTATTCAGACTTGGACGAGATCTTGTTCGAAACCAAAGGCAATGCCAAGCGTTATCGGGAGTTACGCTACCTTTGATTTGGATATGGGTGAAAGATATTTTATGGTTTAAAAGATGTATACGCAGAGAATTCATGGCGTATGTCTGGAAGCTTGTTGTATGAGACGCCATTTACACCAAAGCTGTCGCTAAAAATGTGTGGCTGATGAGTGTCACTTTAGTCAAATATAATGACAGTCCTAAACACGGGAATTGGGAGTATGTTGAAAAAAACGGCAATTGTAGGACTGACATTGATCTTGGTCAGTGGCGCACTGTTCGAATGGACACGCCGCAGATCCCCACCTTTACATCAACTCTTCCCTGAAGTAGCTAACGATATGGAGATCGACTATCTCGCCCATTCAGGCAAAGACTTAGAGGACTACCAGAACGTTGATCAGTTCTTAGCTGCATTTCTAAACAGACCTCTGGAAGAAATAAAAAAAGAACAGAAATTGCGTTTGATCACAAATATTGGGCGATTGGCTACCGACAATGTTCAAGATCCTATCTTGGCTGAAACTCTATACGGCCCCAATTGGCAAGCCAAGGTAGCCCGGTACAAGCGATTAACCAAACAACAAGAGTTTACCGCTATTGCTTCGATTGTTCTGGGCACTGTGGGCATTGTGACGATGATTATAACAATCATATGTGTCGCAGCTCGAATGATCCGAATAATTATGCATGCCTCGGTTCACGCAATGACGGAGAGAGACGAAAAGAAAGCAGAAACTATTTCAGACGAATTACTCGATACACAACCTGATGCGGTCTCTAAGAAGGAAGTGCCGCTTATAGGTGCGGACGAACGGCCTCAATGTGACCTAGGGCGTTACTATCGGCCACTGGGATCAGGAGTCACTTTCATCCCAGAAGCCAAGTCTTCTCCTCTATCTTCTTGTCCAGATAATACTCGTGGCCCCTGGCTAGGGCATCAAGCGGGATCTGATGAAGCAGGGGTGTTTGATCTGTTTTTAACTGACCAGGGTTCTGTTCCTACTCGTAATAGGATTGACTGTGATGATCCATCATTTCCAATGCAATGCACGGGAAATGTTTCTGAAGCCATTGACAAATCTATGTCAAGCTCTTCACTTGAAGAGCGTACTGATGATGTGGTGCGTCAAATTTCACAGGTTCAAAATCTTGTTACAAAAAATGAAACAGAAACGCCATTAGCAGCCGAACCGTTTAACGACACACTTAATCAACTGAATGATCAGATCTCCGCTATTCGACAATATGCCTCGAGTCAGCAGGACCGTGTTGAGAAATTGCAGAATGGTTATGATTGGAATATTATCAGGACCTTTTGCCTTCGAATCATTCGATGTATCGATAATCTAAATGACCGAATCGAGCGATTGCCTGACGATTCCGATGCCACTGAAATGCTTTGTGATATTCGAGATGAACTACTGTTTTCCCTCGAATCCAGTGGTGTCGAACAGTTTGAGCTTGAACACGACAGTGAGTTTTGTGGTCAGGAACGTATGGCAGAGGCGATTAAAGAAAAAGAAGCCAGTGATGATCCCCAAAAGAAAGGCCGAATTGCATGTGTCATAAAACCTGGTTATCAGTATGTCATTGACGAGGGAAACGTGAAGATAGTTCGAACCGCAAGAGTCAAATTATATGGCTAACACTATTAACTGAAAGAACAAAGAGGGTGTCACATGTCACACATAGCAGGAATTGATTTAGGCACAACATTTTCGGCACTGTCGATCCTCAATGAAATTGGCAAGCCTCAGATCGTGCCCAATTCAGAGGGTGATCGACTCACTCCGTCTGCCCTCTATTTTGACGAAGACAATGCGGACATCATTCGCATTGGCACTGAAGCCATTAATTCACGTCATATAAACTCAGATCGGTCTGTTCGGTGGATAAAGCGTTACATGGGCGATCTGGACTATCAAAAAGAGATAGATGGACGACTCTGGAATCCGGTCGAACTATCCGGTCTGATCCTTCGAAAGCTCAAACAAGATGCTGAGCTTGAATATGGTTCAATTGAAGATGTGATGATCTCTGTTCCCGCACATTTTGATGAAGTTCGTAGAAAAGCCACCATGGATGCTGGTATTGCGGCTGGTTTGAATGTCCTTGGAATCGTCAACGAACCAGTGGCTGCGGCGTTGTACTATGCCACTAGCCAGGAAGTTAAAGGCAAGATTTTAGTGTACGACCTGGGAGGAGGAACTTTTGATGTCACAATCATGGATGTTAAGGGGCATCAAATTCAGATCGCCTGTTCACATGGAGATCATGCCTTGGGTGGTATTGATTTTGATAAAGAAATACTCAAAATGTTAGAACAGATGTATCTTGATCAAAAGGGATGTGAATTACTTGGGTGTGAAGAAGACCTTGCCAAATATGAAGATGAGGCCGAGGATATCAAACGAACCCTGTCAAGGCGTGCTGTTGCAAAAAAGATCCTCTACGGTACAGAAGGAAGTCTGAAGGTGGAATTGACGCGACATGCTTTTGAGGAGGCAATCGCCTCGTTAATGTCACGCACGGATATCCTCGTGGAAGTTGCCTTGGAAGAGGCCAACTTGAAAACCTCAGATATCGATGTGGTATTGCTGGTAGGGGGCAGTACACGAATCCCGGCAATTCGTCAGCGACTCAAAGCGATGTTTGGTTTTGAACCGATTGCTGCTGTTAATGTTGACGAATGCGTGGCCATGGGTGCCGCTATTTATGCCGGCTTGACCATGAGTCGAGAGCATCCGGAAAAAGTCAATCCTGGAATTATCAGTGGACTCAAAGATATCAATCTGACTGACGTTTGTAATCATAGCTATGGGACGCTTTGTGCGCCGATCGATAAAAAGACAGGAAAGCGTGTGATCGAAAACAGGATTATCCTTGAAAAAAACACGCCGTTACCTTGCCAGGTCAGTCAAATGTTTTACACATTACGCGAGAATCAGCAGCAAATTGATGTCATAGTCACACAAGGTGAAGATGTCAATCCGAAATATGTCAATTGCATTGGGACATATCGTTTCGAGCTGCCCCCAGACCGACCTGCTGAGCAACCGATCCAGGTTGCCTATAGCTATGATCTTAATCAGCGCATGCATTGCACTTTTGAAGATAAGGAATCTGGACGTGTGCTCGAAGTGGACTTTTCTGCAGGTCGGGATGGAGAGATTGTCTCAGATCAAGAAGGCCAGAAGGCAAAAGTTCAAAAAATGGTTCAGGTACAGTAATCTATGCAAGGCACGTTACTCAAGACAATATCAGCGGACACGTTGCATTGCAATGCGTCTCTTTCGTCGCAAAAGATCGATGACTTTCGTCTGGATCTTTTGATTGTGCAGGCGCGCAGCTCCGTAGGCTTAGATGCAAGAGAATCGATTCTCCAGCTTGAAATTCAGGACATAACCGACGGAATCTCTCATATGTATAAGGTGTATGAGTACCAGGAACCCGATGATTTAGTGGGTGATGTTTTCATCCGCCAGTGGCCCCTTTCTACAATTCTTCCCAGGCAATCTTTAACAACATGGACCACAATAATACAAATTGATACTCAACGATTACGCTTTGCTCGCCAAGGTCTTAGAAATCTGTTGTTCAAACTAACGCTGATATTAGAAGAGGGTTCTCAACGGACAGAGAGCCATGACTTGATTGACTATGATAATCCTTGCTTGGGATATCAGGATCAGCAGGAGAACACTGAGCATATAAGGTTGCAGGCTGCCCATTTGGCTGGTTCGCTGATTGCACAGAACCAAAAGTCGCTCAATCCAGACCAGCATGGTTTGCTACGAGGGTGGTTGTTGGTTGACGTAAATTTGTCCAAGGTTTCACACAAGGGCAGACGAACATTTGAGAAATCTTTCAAGAAATTGATGAAGGCTTGTCGCGATACAGAACTCAGTCAAATCATTGCTCTCAGCCAGGAAATAACAGAAAGCACCACGGTTGGTCAGCGGCAGGAGATTGTGGAGTTCTGCTTTCATCTGATTGGCTTGTTGGAGCCACTTTCAACAACAGCATTAGTGACCTTACGGGAAATTGCCGTGATCTGGAAGATTGAATCCACTCAATTTTCAATACTTCTAGAAAAGATACTCTCCATCGACAGGCTAAAGGGTATTGATCCAACGGTTTTGTTGGGTATTACCGAAGACATGCCCACAGAACACCGACTCAGTCAGCTCAACAAAGCGTACGCCAAATGGAACGCGCGCGTCACTCATGCAGACAAAGCCGTTCAACAACAGGCAGAAGAAATGCTCTCATGGATCTCGCAAGCGAGAAGTCAATACCTTCGAAGCTAATACTCACCTCAAAACCTGTTACCCCTCCTCTTGGTAAATGCCATACATGCCCCTTGGATGATCATGCTGACATCTGCTTTGGGCGGTCTGAACGAACGCACTGCTACATCGAATAGATGACAATGCGATCTCTGGTCTTTGAGAGTTGAAGATGAGGCAACAGGTACGCTTTCATGTATTGACCTGGAACGGCCACGGCAGACAGGGGCCTGAGATCGAACGTCGAAATGTTGATATCAATACTTGTTTTCGCGGATATTTTCCACGTGCACATAGGTCAGGATTTCTGATAGAATGCCTTCACTTGATAAATCTTGACCTTTTTTCAGGAGAGAATCATGGGGCACTGAGTACTTTTGAAGTTATCTGGAAATGGCCCAGCCCAATCCTTGGGGGAACTGGGTTCCTCTCATCATTCGACGATGTGATTGTCATAGGCAAAAGAATCATTGAGATCAAAAAAGGAGGCTTGCAAATGGGCCTTAATTCAACCAACCTGTCGGCTTGCCTGGCAGAGTGCCGCAACCATCTGACCACTGAACTATTGCCATTTTGGCTGACCCGATGCAGAGACGATCAAAACGGTGGCTTCGTGACACACTTTGATCAAAACGGGCAAGACACGGGTGAAAATGAAAAGTCTCTGATTGCACAGGCTCGTACGGTCTATACCATGGCCAGTGCCCATCGGGCTGGCTATGGGGAGGGTCAATGTGCGGAATACGCAAAACATGGTGTTGATTTTATGATCGATAACATGTGGGATTCTGAGCATGGTGGTTTTTTCTGGATGGTGGACAGGCAAGGAAACGTGGCCATTGACAAAAAGATTCTGTATGGCCTAAGTTTTGCCATGTACGCACTCAGTGAGTATACCCTGGCAACGCAAGATCCACGCGGTGCCGACTATGCGATTCGTGTTTTTGATTTGATAAAAAAGCACGCGGCAGATACACAGTATGGTGGCTATTGGGAGATGTTTGACAGGAACTGGGATCTTTGCGGGCCCGGTGCGGGCGGTGGCGATCGAAAAACCCTGGATACGCATATGCATTTGATGGAGGCCTATACCAATTTGTATGAATGTACGGGGCAGAGTCTGCACCGCCGTACTTTGTTTGAGACCATCGAGTTATTAAGAGAACAGATATTGCACCCCAAATATGCCACGGGTATTCCCCAGTTTTGGGGTGACTGGACTGTGGCGCCTCAAATCAAGTTTAACATTGTCTGGGGCTGGGATCGGTTTGCCGAGGGGGGGGCGAAGTCCAATGCTGAGGACAATACGTCAGCAGGTCACAATGTCGAATTTGCCTGGCTCCTGGCCCACGCGACCGACATTCTGAACATGGGCTGGGATGAGTATCAGGGTGTCATACAGAAATCCCTGGACCATGGCAGACTCAATGGCATTGACCCGGACTATGGTGGCGTCTACGTTGAAGGTCCTCACGCAGGTGGCGTCCATGATATGGAAAAGGAATTTTGGCAGCAGGCGGAGGTCATGATTGGTATGCTGGAGGCCTGTTTACGGTTTGGACCTGATCCTTATTGGGATGCTTATGAGAACGTTCATCGTTTTGTTTTTGACAAAGGTATCCATCACACGACGGGAGAGTGGTGGCCCTTGTTAACACGGGAGGGAGAACCTATCTGGACTCATATGAGCCATTCATGGAAAGTCAATTATCATACAGTACGTTGTATGGTTCAATGTATTAAACGTCTGGAGACCTTGCGTCAGACTCTGGATCAGTAACCTGCGGCCGTTTCTGCCATTAGTGAAAGAGTCCAGTCAATGAATAATGAAACTATCAAAGACATTCTGAACCGGATAGAGAAGGTGATTGTTGCGGTCTATGGCGATTTTTGTCTGGACGCCTATTGGGTGCTTGACCCTCATGGATCGGAAGTGTCCCTGGAAACAGGACTCCAGTGCCAGGCTGTGTCCAAGCATTATTATTCCCTTGGTGGGGCAGCCAATGTGGTGGCTAACCTTAGAGCTCTGAACCCGGCTGTCATACATCTTGTGGGGGTGACTGGAAATGATTTGCATGGCAGGGAGCTTCGACGCCAGCTGCACGAACTTGACGTGGATACCTCACGCTTGGTCATGCAGGAGGAGAACTATGACACGGTGACCTTTACCAAACCACATATCCAGGGCAAAGAACAGGCACGCATTGATTTTGGTTTCTTCAACCAGCGGTCACAGGAAACCGATGAGGCCCTGTTGGCTGGTATTTCGGAAGCCCTGGAAATGGCGGATGTATTCATTGTGAATCAACAGGTCCCTGGTAGTATCACAAATATCTCATTTATCGAGCGAGCGAACGCGTTGTTTGCTCAGCATCCAGAGACGATCGTATTGCTTGATTCCCGCCACTTCGGCCATGTATTCAAGCATGTGTATCGAAAGACCAACGACCTGGAAGCGGCTCTTCTCAGCGGCGTGGAGGTTGGCACCGAGGACGTGTTGGCGTTGATTGATGTCAGGCAATACGCTCACATGCTTCACACACAGTTTGGTCTGCCTGTTTTTCTCACGCGAGGAGCACGTGGTATCATCACGGTTGACAAGGATGGAACCCATGAGGTGCCCGGTATTCAATTGCTCAGAAAACTAGATCCTGTGGGGGCTGGTGATTCCGTGACCAGTGCCCTTGCCTTGTGTTTGGGGGCTGGCATCGTTCCGTCTGAAGCCTCCGAATTTGCCAATTTTGCCGCCGCTGTGACTGTTCAAAAACTCTATTGTACGGGCACCGCCTCGGGTGACGAAGTACTGGATATGGGTGCAGATGCAAACTATATC
>Ga0307990_1002545_pt1 | contig 14521 bp, 14 predicted proteins | sample EllFjometagen129_FD_203168 | JGI IMG/M metagenome (GOLD analysis project Ga0307990, IMG submission 203168) | Marine microbial communities from Ellis Fjord, Antarctic Ocean - #129 | ecosystem: Environmental > Aquatic > Marine > Unclassified | place: Southern Ocean | collected 2014-10-08
TGGCCTCGGGATCGGGTACAATCTGAACGAACGATGGGGTCTGGAAGCAGCCTTCAACTATATCGATACGGATTATGACACGGATTATGCTGCTGGCAGGGAGACGGACGTCTCTCTGTATCGGTTGAACGCCCTCTATCATTTCAACGTCACCGACCGTTTGGTGCCCTATCTCGCTGCCGGAGTGGGTGGCATCACCTTAAGCCCCGATAGCGGCGGCACCACAAACAGTCCCTTGTTCAACTACGGGGTAGGCGTAAAATATTTCCTTAGCGATGACTTTGCCCTCCGGGGCGATGTGAGACATGTTATGTCGCTCAGTTCCAGAATAGATCATAACCTCCTCTATACCGTGGGACTTTCGTTCTCCTTCGGCGGGGAAAAGAAAGCTGTCGCTGCGGCTCCCGCTCCAAAACCGACTCCCGCCCCGAAACCAGCCCCGGTTGCCGCTCCGGCACCTAAGGACAACGACGGTGACGGCGTCTACGACGACGCGGATGAATGTCCCGACACGCCTGCGCATGCCCGTGTGGACAAGCGGGGTTGCTGGGTTTTGGAGGACGTCCTGTTCGATTTTGACAAAGCGATCATCAAGCCGGAAGGGCATCCGATCCTGGATGAAGTGGTGTCCGTCCTGAATAGCAACCCCTCCATGCGGGTCGATATCCAGGGGCACACGGACAGTACGGGTTCCGACGCATGGAATCAGGGGCTCTCTGAAAGGCGTGCCCGGGCGGTCATGAAATACCTGGTATCCGCCGGTATTGATTCCAAGAGGCTTACAGCCAAGGGATTCGGCGAGAGCAACCCGGCCGCAACTAACGAAACGAAGGAAGGGCGAACCCTGAACAGGCGCGCTCAACCAAAACCTCTACGGTAAAGCACTCAAACCGGATCATGGAGGGTCTGCCGTTCAAGGGCAGGCCCTCCGCTTTTATGGGGGCACTTTTCACACCCCGGGATTCGTTGCTCAATCCCGATCGGGTCCGGGCGGTAATAGCTCCCTTCCGCACGCAAGGTGCTCGGCACACAACATATCAAAAGGAGGTTGAGCCATGGGCCTGAAAGGCAGTTGGTTACACCTCATATATAAGACAGCAACGGGCAGCAGGAAGGTCCGCCTGCTCATTACACCTATCGTCGCCCTCTCCTACTTTCTGTTCGCGTTACTCTTTGTCATTTTTTCATTTCCGACAGATCGCCTGTTCGGGTTTCCCGGGCTCCTTCCCCCTTCGATAAGCAGCGTCTTGTCAATCCCGGTTATCTTCTTCGGACTCTTTCTGGCCTTCTGGTCCGTCCTGCACTTCATACGCGTGCGGGGGACCCCCGTCCCCTTTAACCCGCCCCCCGAGCTGGTTACCTCCGGCCCCTACGCCTATACCCGCAACCCGATGCTCACCGGCCTCTTTATCCTCCTCTTCGGCCTCGGTTTTGCCTTCCGGTCCATCTCGCTCTTTTTCATCTTTACGCCCCTCTTCATCCTCGTCAACGTCATGGAGATAAAAGCGATCGAGGAGCCGGAGCTCGAGATGAGATTCGGCCGGAAATACCTCGAATATAAAGCGCGGACGCCGATGTTCTTCCCGTGGAGGGGACCGGAGCGATAAATCCACCCATTGAGACGCAAATGATTTGCATATTGCGGCGATCCGTGTTCAAACAGGCAGCGATAGAAGTTCCTCGATGGCAAAGGGCCCTCTGATCAAGGAGGGGAAATCACATGACACAGTCATGAATCAGATAAAAAAATAAAGGAGGACAGAGAACATGGGAATTCGAAGCGTTGAAGAGTACAAGGAGAGTCTGAGGGACGGGAGGCGGGTCTACATCAGTGGCGAGAAGGTGGAGGACATCACCAAACACCCGATCCTGGGGATCACCTGCGACACGATCGCGGCCGGGTATGGGCTGACCGCGTCGGAGGACCCCGAGGTGAGGGACCTCTTCGTGGCCCCCCACCCCGAGACGGGGGAGCCGATCAACCGACTCTTCATCACGCCGAGCGGCACGGAAGACCTGGCGAACCGGACGAAGATGATCCAGCGATCCATCCAGCTCATCGGAAGCCTCCCCTTCGGGAAGGATATCGGAACCGACTGTCTCAACGCGGCCTTTGTCGTCGCCGGTCAGATGGGCAAAAAGGAATATCAGGAGAACGCGAAGAACTTCCTCGAGCACCTGCGGAAGAACGACCTGCATACCTGCGGCGCCGTGTCCTGCGTCAAGGGGGACCGGGGGAAAGAACCGGCCAAGCAGAAACACCCCGATTATTATCTCCGCGTGGTCGATAAGAACAAGGACGGTATCATCGTCAAGGGGGCAAAGATCCACATCACGAGCGGACCAGCGGCGAACGAGATCGTCGTCGTACCGACCCGGCAGATGCGGGAGAACGAGGCCGAATACGCGGTCAGCTTTGCCATACCGGCCAATACGGAGGGGGTCACCTTCATCTGCCGCGGGGGGCGGGGGGCCTGGTCGGATCGGGAGTTTCATCCCGATCGGCCAGTCAGAGAACTGACGGAGGCGATGATCGTCTTCGACAACGTCTTCGTTCCCTGGGATCGGGTCTTCATGTGCGGCGAATGGCAGTTCTCCATGCTCATCGCTTATACCTTCGCGACCTTCCACCGCTTCACGGCGATCAGTTACAAGGTCCCATCGGTCGAGGTGATGGCCGGCTGCGCCGTCGCCATGGCAAATTATAACGGACTGGACAAGGTGGGTCATATACGGGACAAGCTGGCGGACATCGCCGCCTATGTGGAAACACTCCGCGCCCTGACCAACGCGGCGGCCCAGAATCCCGTCATGTACGGCGACATTGCCGTCCCCAATCCCCTGATCGCGAATATGGCAAAGCTCCACTTCGCCAACAAGTACCACGCCTTCGTCGAGCTGATACAGGATATCGCCGGGGGGATTATAGCGACCGCGCCGGACAAGAGGGACTGGGACAATCCCGATATCCACGGTTATCTCGATCACTACCTGGGCGGGAGCGAGAAGTACAGTACCCTGGAGCGGATGCAGATGATCCACGAGACGATGCGGCAAGTCTGTTCGCACGAGGCGGCCTTCCACGAGGTGACAACGGTCCACGCCGAGGGCTCGATGGCGGCGCAGAAGATGATGATCCTGGCCGAGTCTCCCCTGAAACAGTATGAGACTATGGCGAAGATGGCGGCGGGGATCCTGCCCCCGGGCAACTTCTAGAAAGATGAGGGGGACGGCGGGCGGCGCATCGCCTCGCCGTTCCCTCACATACACGAAAAAGGCATCAGATGGAACTCACACAGGCTATCGAACAGCGGCGCAGTATACGGAAATTCAAAGAGGACCCCATAACCGACGAGATGATCGACGAGCTCCTCGACTCGGCCCGCCTGGCCCCGTCGGGATCGAATATCCAGCCGGCGCGCTTTGTCGTCGTCAGGTCCCCCGCCATGCGGGAGAAACTGGGCACCTGCACGCCGTACAAATTCATCACCCGGGCCCCCGTCATCTTCGCCTGCTGCGCCGACCGGGCGTCCTTGTCGACACGGGACCAGCGCGTCGGTGAACTCCTGGAGACCGGGGCCTTCACCGATGTCGAGATGGATCCGACCGACATGAAGACCTACAGCGCCGCGCAGATGGACGATTTCGCCACCCGGGCCTATCTCTCGATGAACGCGACCATCGCGATCGAGCACATGGTCCTGCGGGCCGTCGATCTCGGTCTGGGAAGCTGCTGGATCGGGAGGTTCGATAAGGAGAAGGCACGAGAAATACTGGAGCTGAGCGATGACACCCAGATCGTCGTGCTCCTCCCCGTCGGTTATCCGGCACAATCGCCCCCGCAGAGACCCCGGATTCCGCTGGATCAGATGGTCCTGAAGACGATCTGATTCATAATCAGTTTTGAAACGTACACGGCTTATTGCACAAGCAATATATTGATGACGCGGTAAAAAGTCGAGAATCTTCCCTCTCCCTTGATGGGAGAGGGCTAGGGTGAGGGTGAAGTATTAATATCACAAAGAGTTATACCCCCTCCCCTTAATCCCCTCCCGCTAGGGGAGGGGAAATCTGACTTTTTACAAGTGCATCAATATATTGGAGCTGTGCAGTAGTGTGTCTTTCGTCGCGGATATCTTCCTGAAACGGGAGAGCGATTCCTCCGGAACAATCTCAAACCGTTCAAAAATGGTCGCTGTTTACGATTTTCATCCTCGTTTCACATTTACCTCAACAATTTTTGACTCCTAATATAGCTCGATTAAAGGCCCACGTCCCCGATACAAGTCAGTGTCTCCTTGACAAAGAGTAAATCGATGGTGTATTCTACTTCTAGAATATATGGTAATTCGAATGTTGCAATGGTGATGAATGCTATGGATTACGAAACCGTATCGGCTTTTTTAAAGGCCATGGGTAATCCTACCCGACTGAAGATATTGGCGGAACTGGCAAAAAACGAAAGGTGTGTAGGTGATGTAGAGACTCTCATAGGAACAGGCCAGGCAAATATCTCTCAACATCTGGCAATCCTGAAACAACATGGAGTCGTTGACTGTCGGAAGGAGGGAAATGTGCGTTGCTACTTTCTGAGACAACCGGCTCTGTTAAAAAACATCTTGGAGGCAGTCACAAAGAGAGAATAACTGCTGGGTGCATCACATCGGCACAGAATCAGCGGAGCCGCCGGGAAAGTGAAGATAGGCCCATTGATGCGTACGTCATATTCAGCAAGAATCATAAGGTGACAAACAGCAGATATTACGAGACAACTTATTACAGAAAGAATGAATACACTTAAGGAGATCGAAAAGTATGATATTTGATGATCAGACACGACAATATATTAAGGGAAAATTCGAGGCGGAATTCATAAACGATGTTTACATCAGGCTCTTTTCGAGCAATCTGGTTACAGCACAGGATGTCACACAGTATATTGATTTTACCAGAGATTTTTTGAAGGAATTGTCAGAAATCGAGAGCAGAATCCATGTCGAGTACGATGACATGTATGGAGAAGAGGCAAAAAAAAGAAATATCACCGTTTCTCCGTCGGCGATAATCGGCGACGGCAACGGATGGTATCCGGTTCACTACTTCGGAGCCCCTGCGGGGCAAGAGGCTGCGTCATTCATAGAGGCAATATCGATGATTTCACGCAGGGATAGTGCCCTTCAGCCCTCATCCAGGGACAAACTGAAACATATCGATAGAGATGTGCTTATAGAGACATATATCACCCCCAATTGCCCTCACTGCCCTCGGGCTGTTATCCTGTCTAATCAAATCGCCATCGAGTCAGGGGGAAGGATCGTCTCACGGTGCATAGAGGCCCAGGAAATGATGGAACGGGCGCGGATGTTCAATGTTTCTTCCGTTCCCCAGCAGGTTATCAACGAAGAACAAGGCTCGGTCACGATAGGGGTGCAGCAAGAGGGAACCTTTGTTAATCAGGTGCTCAGGTATGGATCTGCCCGTGCCCAAGAGATATTGGAGGAAGAAGAGAAAGCAAGAAAGAAACAGGAGATATTGCTCGATAATCCTGATTGTCCGGTCGTGATCACCGATGAAAATATCGATGAGGCGATTGCTAAGTATCCCTTCCTGGTTGTCGACTGTTGGGCCGAGTGGTGTGCTCCCTGCAAAATGATAGGTCCCGTTATCGAAAAGCTGGCATCGAGTCACAAGGGGGAGATCGTCTTCAGCAAACTTGATGTCGACAGCAACCCCGGCAGCTCGGACAAGTTCAACATCAGATCTATTCCAAATCTTCTCGTGTTTAAAGAGGGAAATAAGGTGGGAGATATTATCGGTGCTATGCCGGAAGATATGCTACTAGCGAAGATCAACGCATACAGATAAAGCGTAAACAGTATGCGACTGGAAGGTAGATATGAAGATTGCCATTCCGAGAGAACAAACACCTTACGATCAACGTATCCCTATGATCCCTTCCGATGTGTGTTGGTCGGCGCCAACAACGTGGTCAATCCAGCGGCCAGGGAGAGCAAGTACCCGATGATCTACGGTATGCCGGTCATCGTTTTGAAGCGTTCCATGGTGCCCGGCTTTGCGGGCATAGAAAACAATCTGTTTTATAAGGATAATGCCCGGATGCTCTTCGGGGACGCAAAAACGAGTATCGAAGGACTTGTCTCAGAATTTAAGAAAAAGTGATGATCACAAATAGTGAAAAGATAGAGTCATAATGGAGGAATGAAAAGTAAAAAAAGTGGAATCGAATGCTTTACGCTTCCGGTTCATAATGAAACACAAAGTGGAGGAGAATTTATATGGGATTGATTATTGCTTTTTCAACCGATGACGGCGAGTTTTTCAACGACGACCATTTTGGAATGGCACGACATTTTCAGATTTATGAGTTTTCAGATTTAAAAGAAAAGTTCATCGAAACACGAAAGAACGTAAAATATATGGAAGATGAATCAATAAAACATGGTGATCCCGGCAAGGCGCAGGCCACATCTTCTGTACTCAGCGGTATTGATGTTATAGCAGGCAGGAAATTCGGGCCCAATATAGTGAGGTTGCTGAAAAGATTTGTATGCGTTGCGGTGAAAACTAACAGTATTGCCGATGCCATACAGATGATACACGAAAATATGGGACTGATAGAAGAGGCCAAAAACAAGGGCGATGAGAGAAAGCACATTGTTCTGAAACAACCGGCGAAAGGGTAACAAGAATTCACCCGACCGGCTCCGAACCGGTAATTGTAATATGGAAATGGAATTTCCAGGGACAATGTACAGAGAGCAACCATGAAGATGACGTCACTGACGCATCGAAAAAGAAGAGAGATGATTATAATGCCAAGAGGAGATGGAACGGGTCCGCAAGGAGCAGGGCCAAGGACGGGACGAGGTATGGGACAAAGTTCGGGACGTGCCGCCGGCCGGGAAAAAACAGGAGGCCGGGGACTCGGAACAGGTGGAGAATGTGTCTGCCCCCATTGTGGTCACAGAGTTACCCATGAGACCGGAACATCATGTTATGATTTAAAGTGTCCTCTATGCGGCAACCAGATGACACGATAAGTGTAAATATCTATTGAACAAGTCGTTTTCTCTCCCTGTTCTGCAAGATCCGGCAAGACAGAGCGAAACAGGAACTACCAGCAACGTTTGTACCGGGGTGAGGGTTATATCCGTGGGATTTTAACGAGAAGGCTGTCAATAAAAATGCCAAAGACCATGCAGGAGATAATAGCCGAAGAGAGCCTCGTGAAAGAAAAGACAGACGAGAAAGGAAACTGCTGGATAAAAGTGTATGTCGGTGGCGGGGAACATTTTAAAAACTGGCTGGAACAGAGCAGAGAACTGGGAACGGCCATGGTGGAGGAAATTGATCCAACAGGGTACCGGTGTTTCGAAGAAACGGGCGAGAAGCTATATAGAATCTGGATGAAGAAGAATAGCTGAAAAATAAACGCGACGCCCCAGCCCGGAAATAATCCTAACGGTTTATGAACATCCAGGAATCAGTCTGTTCCGTCGAGAAAATATAGCCAACCTGCACGTTTTAAAGAGAAAGTGCCATGATTATCGAAACCGCTAAGCACGCATTGACAATAACGAGCTTCGTATTCGTGATGATGTTGATCATTGAATATGTCAATGTGCAGACCAAAGGTGACTGGCAGGAATCATTAAAAAAATACCCTTGGATGCAGTATGTCCTGGCCGCCTTTTTAGGCGCTACACCCGGTTGTCTGGGGGCATTTACCATTGTAGCTCTTTATACTCATAACGTGGTGAGTTTCGGTGCCTTGGTTACTGTCATGATCGCAACCAGCGGCGATGAAGCCTTCGTCATGCTCTCCTTGTTTCCGCGTATGACAATCTTTCTCACACTGATCTTACTGGTAATCGGACTGGGTGCAGGTTTTCTGACAGATCTGTTCTTCAAACCGGGGATGATCGCCCTGAGAAGCCAGGACATAGGATTCGAGTTTCATGACGAGGACTGTGTCTGTTTTCCCCGGGGCGAAATCCTGAACCAGCTGAAGAAACTCACACTGCAACGAGGGGTACTGCTCTTTTCCCTGGTGTTGTTCATCGCCGCGCTGCTCTCCGGCCAGCTGGGTCCCCCCGCATGGAACTGGATAAAGGTGACCCTGCTGGGGGGCTCCCTCGTCGCACTTTTCATTACCGCGACGGTGCCCGAACACTTTCTTGAGGAACACCTGTGGGAGCACATCGTAAAAGTTCACATACCACGGGTGTTTCTATGGACACTCGGCGCCCTGGTATTGATGGCCTTGTTGCTCCACTATCTCGATCTCGGATCCTGGATCAAGGCGAATTATCTGACTGTCCTCCTGATCGCATGCCTCGTGGGACTCATCCCTGAATCGGGTCCGCACATGATATTCGTGACCCTCTTTGCCGAAGGGACAATCTCCTTCGGCATCCTCCTGGCAAGTTCTATCGTACAGGACGGCCATGGAATGCTCCCCCTCCTTGCGGAATCAAAGAGAGGCTTCGTCTCTGTCAAGATTATCAATCTCTCCGTGGGCCTATTGGTTGGATTGGCCTGGTATGTCGGGGAGGTCTATCTTTGATGGACCACCAACCACCACGGTTCACTCACAACGTTCCGTATCGAATTAGGTATTGATCGAAACACGGAAGATTCGATCAAATGTTACACATAAACGAACATCGATGTTACGTCGAACAAAAGGAGACTTTTTATGCAAATATTGTCAACCAAGCTATCCATCGGGAATACGGTAATAAAGAACAGAGCTATCATGGCCCCGGTCAAGACGGGGTATGGCGTACCCACAGGGGAAGTAACCAGCCATCATCTCCAGTTTTTCGAAAGACGAAGCAGGCACGTAGGAGCCGTCACCCCGGAGCCTTTTTGCCTGCATCCGACACTGCGGGAATTGCCCGTTCAGATAGGGATTCACAGTGACGACATGCTGCCGGGACTCAAGAAACTCTCGGACGTCATCCATACAAACGGGGCCCTGGCAATCGCACACCTGAATCATCCGGGGAGAATGGCGAATCCCGCTATCCCCGGCAATCAATTCTTCTCTTCCTCAGGGCGGATGTGTCCCTCCGGCGTCAAAGAGCCTGAGGCGATGGATCGATCTCGCATCGAAGAATCTCAAAAGTTTTTTGAGAAAGCCGCCATCAGGGCCCAGAAGGCGGGATATGATTTCGTGGAACTTCAATTCGGGCATGGATACCTGATCGCCCAATTCCTATCGGAAGCAGTCAACGACCGTACCGATCAGTACGGCGGGAGCTGGGAAAACCGTCTGCGCTACGGCCTCGAGGTGCTGAAACGGGTGAAAAAGGCCGTCACTCTTCCGATCATTGTACGGCTGAGTGCGGATGAAATGACACCAAACGGCCTTGGCCTTGATGATGCGCTGCGGCTCGCGGTCGCTCTCGAGGAACAGGGTGTAAACGCACTGCATATCTCAAGTGGCTCCATCTGCGAAACACCCCCCTGGTATTTCCAGCACATGGCTGTGCCCAAGGGGAAAACCTGGGATTTTGCCTCGCGTATCAGGGAGAAGGTGGGGATCCCGGTGATTGCCGTCGGTCAGATCAATGAAAAGGATGATCCGGAGACAATCCTCCAAAATGGTATGGCAGATGCGATTGCCGTCGGAAGGGCTCTCATAGCGGATCCTGACTTTATCGGCAAGGTGTTGGGAGAAATCACCGATACTATCCGTCCTTGCGCATCCTGTCTTGAGGGGTGCCTCGGAGGAGTCAAGAGCGGGAAAGGCCTTATGTGCGTTGTGAATCCAGCAGTCGGCAAGGTTGAAGAAGCGGTCCCCACGGTCGAGAAACCCCGAAAGGTGGCCGTTGTGGGCGGCGGACCTGCAGGGATGGAGGCTGCGCTCGTCCTGGACGAGAGGGGGCACGACGTGACCCTCTATGAAAAGGACAAGCTGGGAGGGTTGTTTAACCTCGCCCATTTGACACCAAGAAAAGGAAACCTCAAACGAATAAACGACTACCTCATACAGGAGGTGCAGAAAAAGATTCACGTGGTCAGCAAAGAGGCCGACGTGGAGGAACTGATAGGCACGTACGATACCGTGATCGCGGCGACGGGCTCTCATCCCCAACCCCCCGACATCCCGGGTTTGAAGGAATGGAGCTGGGCGGAGATGCTCCAGGAGCAACCTATGCCCACGGGCAAGAAAGGTATCATCGTCGGCGGCGGGTTCATCGGAGCCGAGATGACCGAGATCCTTGCCAAAAATGGAAATGACATAACCATACTGAAACGGTCAAAAGAGATCGCCCCCGCCATGGAGCCGATCGCACGGAAATTGTTATTGCAGGCCCTGGAGAAGCTGAATATCCCGATTATCACGGACACGGACGTAACGAGGGTCGAAGATGGAACGGTCTACTTTACAACCGGTGTCGGGGAAGACTCCATCGAGGGTGTTGACTTTATCGTCTACACGAAAGGTATGATTTCGGAAAGTTCTCTCAAAGAAAAACTTTCCGGAAAAGTCCCGGTTTACTCAATCGGGGATTGCAGGGAGACAGGAAGGGTAATGGATGCTATTCAGGATGCGTATGATTATGCCATGTCCATCGGCTGACAGAATATACAGGCGGGTAGAGTCCATTATACGCGCATAACCGTTATATGGAAGAAAGGAGGCGGTATGTTATTGCTTGCCTCATGGTTATGACTTAGTATTGAACTTCAAGCATATTGAACTGCTGGACTTACAAAGCGCACAAAATCAAAGCACGGGAAAAAGCGGCTGAAACGATGCTGGAGCTCCTGGTTTTTCACAGCGGCAATCGTGCCTGAACCCTCGGTGACTGGTATACCGTATGCCCAAGATAAAACCATTTGAAAAACATAGTGACAGATATGACGAATGGTTCGAAAAGAACCGTGATGTCTACCATGCCGAAGTGGAAACAATCCGCCAGCTGACCCCTGTGCCCCCTGCCAAGGGCTTGGAGGTTGGAGTCGGCTCCGGTAAATTCGCCGTTCCCCTGGGGATAAAGATTGGTGTGGAACCATCGGAGCAGATGGCGATCAAAGCGGAAAAACAGGGAATCCAGGTTTTTCGAGGTGTAGCTGAGAATTTGCCTTTCCCCGATTCCGAGTTTGACTTTGTGCTGATGGTAACAACCATCTGTTTTGTCGATGATATTTTACAATCCTTCAAGGAAGCATGCCGAGTGTTGAAGCCGGGTGGGTGCATCATTGTGGGATTTGTGGATAGAGAAAGCAAATTGGGTAAAGAGTACAGCGATAAGAGCAATACGAGTGTCTTCTACAAAGATGCCACCTTCTTTTCCGCACAGGAAATAAGCGGATATCTCACAGATACCGGTTTTGAAAATCCGGTTTTTAAACAAACGCTGATTCCCGGTGAGACACGGGAAATGATTCAGGCTGGCTTTGGTAAAGGTGCATTTATAGCAGCTAAAGGCGTAAAGAACGGTTAACAATGTACAGCCCGCGTTATTCAGCTTCCGACGGCAACCCTCAATATTCCCTATCAGCGAACCACCCACTGATCGAAGGGTAGCTTTTCCGGTTCACTGTCTGCGGGGGCCAGTTCGGCGATGACAGCGCGACGGGACGGCGTCCCTCCTCTCAAATTACCCATGCCTTTTGCTATGGTCTGGGATGAGCCTTTTCCATGCTCTCTATAATAATCTCTGCAGCAATTCTTGCACCCATCCCGGGAGCTACAGTGCACTTTTCACGGGCACCAGACTTATTAAACGCATCCATCTCTTCAGGACCGGTAAAGGGATCATAGGACTTTCCCAATAAGCATTCTTGAATTTCCGGACATAACAGGCTGCCCATAACACTTTCAAATCGTTTTATGAATTTCCGTGCGGCAATATAATGAGAGGGATTTTCATAATCAGCCAGATCTTTATCTGAAAAGTAGAGGCCAAGGGCCGTCAATCCACCTGAAACAGGTCCGCAGATTCCCCCTGTCATAGCAATACCGGGGAATGGTGCCAGCGCCCTGATATTTTCCATGTTCCCCAGACCAAACTCCTCTAAGAGGGCCAGGCATGACCCCTTGGCGCAACTGCGGGTAAGATAGCAATACTCCTCACCCCTGCGTTGGACTCGATTCAAGATTTCTTCCTTTTGGCTTATTATTTCCTGCCGTTGTAAATCTTTTTTCGGAATACCCTTTTCAATAAGATGTCCGAACCGTGCCTCAATAGCCGGCACATCCCAATCCCGATCAACCGCCTCCGCGACTTTTTCCTGTAATTGTTGAAAATGTGCCATGTTTGAAAATCTCCTCTCCGATTTTTTTATTAGGAAAATCCTGTACCCAAAGAGTGAAGCTCCCCGTGGCTTGCACTCACACTCAGCGGATCAGCCACTGGTCGAAGGGGAGTTCTTCCGGCTCACGGTCGGAAGGGGCCAACTCGGCGATGAAGCGTGAGGGAACGGCATCCGCGCTCCACACGCCCCGGGTGCGGCCTACCAGGGGATGGCAGAAGTAGAGCTGGTCCTTCGCCCGTGTCGTGGCGACGTAGAAGAGCCGCCGCTCCTCGTCCTCGCCCCCTGGTTCCTTCAGCGCGCGGCCCAGGGGAAACATTCCCTCCGAACACCAGATCATGAAGACGACCGCCCACTCGAGCCCCTTGGCTTGGTGGATCGAGCTGAGGACAACCTTGTGGTTGTTCTCCTCCGGTCGGTAGGAGGCCTCTTCTTCCGTGATGCTCGTCATCAGGGCGAGATCGCTCAGGAACTCCTCCAGCGAGGCAAATTCCGATGAAAAGGCCGACAGCTGCCACAGGTCCTCCTCGCGCGAGGCGCCGTCCCCGTACTTCTCCTCCATGCGCTCCCGGTAGCCCCCCTTCAGTATCGCATCGACGATCTCCGTCAAGGTGTTGGAGGCGGACAGATCCAGGACCCCCTTCAGCGTCTCCCTGAATCCGCCGATCCCGGCCGCGGCCCCCTTCGGGACCTGCTTCATGAACTCGTCGGAAAAGACAGTCGCGAGGGGTTCTCCCCGCGAGGCGACGAACTCCCATATCTTGCGCGCCGTCACATCCCCGATCTTCGGGTAGAGTTTCATCACCCGCCTCCAGGCGATCTCGTCGAGAGGGTTTACGACGATCCGCATGAAGGCGGTCACGTCCTTTATGTGGGCCTGCTCGAAGAACCTGATCCCCGATCTGATCTCGAAGGGAATCCCCCGTCTGACCAGTTCCATCTGCAGTTCCATGGAGTGGTAGTGGGCCCGGTAGAGAATGGCGATCTCCCCCAAGGGGACCCCCTCGTCGGCCAGCTCGATGATCCGCTGGGCGACGAAGTCTGCCTGCCGGAGGACATTCTTGATGGGGACGAAGACGGGCCTGACCCCCTTCTTCCTGACCGCCCGCAGGACCTTTTCAAACTGGTAGGGGTTGTTCACGATGCTCAGATTGGCCAGGGCGAGGATCTCCGGCGTACTCCGGTAGTTGGTCTCCAGCTTGAAGACCTGCGCGTCCGGGTACCGCTCCGGGAATTTGAGGATATTGGAGTAGTTCGCCCCTCGGAAGGAATAGATGCTCTGGGAATCGTCCCCCACCACCATCAGGTTCCGGTGCCCGGCGGCGAGGAGATCGAGGATGTCGGCCTGGATAATGTTGGTGTCCTGATACTCGTCCACCAGGATATGTTGGAACCGCTCGGCGTACTCGTCCCGTATCTCGGGAAAATCGTTCAGGAGGATGCGCCAGTTGAGCAGGATATCGTCGAAATCCATCACGCTCAGCTCCTTCTTTCGGAGCCGGTAGCGCAGGGCGACCTTGAGGATATCGGTGATGCACCGCGAGAGATTCCGGTACCTGCCCTCAATGATCTTTTCGATCTCCACACCGGTGTTCGCGCAGAGGCTGATGATCTCCCCCATGGTGCCAGGCTTGGGGAAGGTCCCGTCCGCGGTATGGATCCCCATCTCCCGTATGCAGGTGTTGATCAGCTGCCGGGAATCCTCCGCGTCCACGATCGTATAGGACCCTTCGTATCCGAGCAGTCCGGCGTGCCTTCGGAGGATACGGTTTCCCACGTGGTGAAAAGTCCCGCCCCACAGCCTCCCCAGGTCCACATCCACCAGCGTCCCCACGCGCGACAGCATCGAACGCGCGGCCTTGTTGGTGAAGGTGGCGAGGAGGATACGTCCCGGGTCCGTCCCCTGCTCTATCAAGTGGGCAACCCGGTACGTCAGCGCCCGCGTCTTGCCGCTTCCGGCTCCGGCGATCACGAGGATGGGGCCGTCCGCGGCCGTCACCACGTCGCGCTGTTCGGGGTTGAGTTCCTTTTCGTAGTCGATCACGTTTTTACGATGCCACCCGCCTCAGCCCTTGAGACTCTTCTCGATCTCCGCGACCGTATCCTTGCTGCTGAGGGAAACGAAATTCCGGAGCAGACCCTTCCCCTCGTAGAAACCGATCAGGGGCGCGGTCTTTTCGTTGTAGGTCTCGAGGCGGTTCAGTATCGCCTCCTCGGTCTCGTCGTCGCG
>Ga0307990_1002546_pt1 | contig 14518 bp, 8 predicted proteins | sample EllFjometagen129_FD_203168 | JGI IMG/M metagenome (GOLD analysis project Ga0307990, IMG submission 203168) | Marine microbial communities from Ellis Fjord, Antarctic Ocean - #129 | ecosystem: Environmental > Aquatic > Marine > Unclassified | place: Southern Ocean | collected 2014-10-08
AGAAACGGCGGACTCCGTACTCCCTTCAATGCCAGCATGGTTTCGTTACCACGATTATACCACTGTGTCGGTTGGCAAGGTGTCGCATCATCCTGGTGGACGGGGCGGACCTGACTGGGACGATCAGAATGTGTTGGAAATGCCGAATTCATGGGATCGCCACCTGTTACCCGCTGGCGCTTGGCTGCATCCAAGAGGTGCCATGCATGGACTGGCCAATGGGGAAATTCGAGCCAAGGCCAAGGAGATGGATGTGTTTCAGTCTACCGAGGGCCCGGATACTATTTATCCCGACGGTTTGATTGCGGATGAGGCGTTGAGACAACTCGACCAACTGGCAGGCGGTGGGAGTGACAAGCCCTTTTTTCTGGCCGTGGGAATCATTCGCCCTCACCTCCCGTTTGGTGCACCCGAAAAGTATTTTGAACCCTATCGCGAGGCTCAGTTACCACCGATTCCGCATCCGACGAAACCAGAAGGTATAACCACCTGGCATGGTTCGGGTGAGTTCATGAAGTATAATCGCTGGGGACGCAATCCCAATACAGATGCAGAGTTTGCCATTGCGGTGAGAAAACACTATGCAGCTTGCGTGACCTATGCCGATGCCCAGGTCGGAAAATTGATAGATCGACTTGAGACGCTTGGCCTGCGGGACAATACGATCATCGTTCTCTGGGGCGATCATGGTTGGCATCTGGGGGAGCATGCCATCTGGGGGAAACATGCGCTCTTTGAAGAATCCCTTCATTCTCCGCTTATTATTTGTTGTCCCAACATGACAGAACCAGGCAAGGCCACAACCTCTGTGGTGGAGACGATGGACATCTTTCCCACGCTGAGTGACCTGGCTGGTTTGCCTGAGCCTGAATTTGTCCAGGGTGTTTCTCTGCGTCCCATCCTGGCGGATCCTGAGATGCCTGGACATTCGGCCATATCCTATGCTGCAGCACGTACTATACGTACCGAGTCTCACCGTTTAATTGCTCATAAGAACGGTCACATTGAACTTTATGATCATACGTCCGACGAAAAAGAAACTCGGAATGTGGCATCTGAAAACCCGGTATTAGTGCAGACATTGCTAAGGCAGCTCAATACTCGATTGCAATGAAACGGTTATAACCTGTATTGAGCAAGGCAAACAGAATGACGACGCGTGAAAATCTCATCATGGCACTTGAGGGTGGCACCCCGGAAGTTACGCCATTGAGTTTTTACAGCTGGATGGCCGATGATTTTCTGACGGAAGATTGGACACGGTTGTATGAGGCTGGCTTAGGGATCTGCCACCACTGCAAAATCGTGGATGAAAAGGTGCATGGCATGACAGAGACGCGTCAGGAAACCGTGCGTGACGGCGACACCTACGTGATTGAACAAAAAGAGACATCAGAGGGGACCATTCGGCAGGTTCACAAGAATGGCTGGTGCATTGAGCACTGGCTCAAGATGCCTCAGGACTACCGGATCATGACCTGGATCACTGAGCACACCGAACTGATTCCTCGATACGAAGTCTTTCATCAGGGCGAAGCCATGGTGGGGCAGTGGGGGGTGGCTGTGGTGTTGGCCTCACGTACGCCTGCCATGAGTATCAATGTGGATTGGGCTGGCACTGAACAATTCTGCCTGGACGTGGCCATGGAGGTGCCTGAGCTGTTTGAACTGTATGAGGCACGCAAGACCCTTTTCTTGAAAGAAACCGAACTTGTGGCCAGGGGCCCTGGTCGGTTTGTAAAATGGTTGGAAAATCTCACGATTAGTATGCTGGGGCCTCAACGGTATAGCGATTTGCTCGTCTCGGTCTATGATGACGCTGTGCCCATACTGGAAAATGCAGGTAAGCGAGTGATGGTGCATTATGATGGCGAGTTGAGTGTCATCGCCGACCGGATTGCTGCGGCACCATTCCACATGATTGAGTCTCTCACAGAGCCGCCCGAAGGTGACATGACCTATGACCAATGTCGATCTGCCTGGCCGGATAAGGTATTCTGGGCCAATATAAACGTGGATTTGTATGCTCAGCCCGAAGCAATCCTGCGTCAGGCTGTGATTGATAAACGCCAACGTGCAGGCAAGAAGGCCTTGGCCTTTGAAATCTCCGAAGACCTGCCAGCCAATTTTCAGACCACTATTCCTGTGGTGCTTGAAACTTTGAAGGATCTGGGATAAATACAATGGCTTGAGTTTCCATGAGGGCCCAGGTCAGCTTATTTAAGGAAAATACTGAGTGAAATACATTACGATTTTTCATGCCAATTTGAATTACGCGTATCTGACACCTGATCGCTATGAGTTTGTCATCCGTACGGCCTACGAGATGACCTTCGATACCATGCGAGAGGCGTTCCCTAATACAGCTTATGTGTTCGAAGCTTCTGGATATACGATTGAAGAGATGGCAAAACGTACTCCGGATGTCCTGGAGAAACTCAAGGCTGCCATGGCGACTGGCCAGTGTGAATTCATGGGGTCACCCTATGCCCATCCCATGTTGCCCAATTTTCCAGAGGAAGATGGGCTTTGGTCTCTGAAATTCTCAAATGCTGCATACGAGAAACATCTGGGGATGCGCCCGACAAGTTTCTGGAATCCGGAATGTGGATGGCGAAGTTACGTGCCGCGTCAGGTCGTCGAGGCTGGGTACAAAAACCTGGTGGCTGATTTTGAAGCCTACTCTGTGGCTACCAAGCCCGACGGCACGCCGCAGCGTCCAGAGATCTATGCTGAAGAGCACACGGATGAGAAGAAGTTTTATAACTTTGGTTTTAAATATGACCTGCCGGGTGATGAGAAGGCACTACATTTCCCGTTCCAGGCCACGCAGGACGTAGATGACCAGTTACGCACGTTTCTCAGGTCTGATCGGGTGTGTCAGTTTGGGGTTCGCTATTTTATGGACATGGAGGGGTACTCACTCGAAAACTACATGGCCTTGATAGAAAAATATTCTGAGCAGAAGCCGGGTGAACCGGAAGGTGCGTTGGTGGTGTTTGCCGATGATGCAGAGTACATCGGCACCAATGGCTGGTTCAAGCTCAAGTTTCAGAATCAACCTGACAATGTATTCGAGGCCGTCCATTCGGCACGTCAGAAACTAATTGGGTTGATATCTGAATGTAAAAAACTGGGGACCTTTACAACATTTGACTCAGCCTGCCAGGCACTGCCCCCGCTGGAAGAGACTCTGTGCTTTGATGACGATTCCGCTTGGCATGGGGCTCAGGCTTCTGTGTGGGCTGAAACACCCATGGCCAGACTACTGCGACCCTGGCAAGAGTTGGTCCGAGCCAAATTGCAAGAAAACGCAAAATCTATGGAATCCGAGCGACTCGAACGGGCCTGGTTTCACTTGACCAACTCCTACAATTCGGATGGCCAGTGGCCCCCGACATTATCAGAGGCACCCCATATCATCCATCCGTTTAATTACAACTATTGTTTTGAAAATCTTTTGCAGGCTGAATTAATCGTCGGGGGGGTGGATCGCAGCCTGTTGGCCACGGACCCCGTGGTGACATTAACAGAAATATTGACCCTACAGCAAGACCTGGTGGCTGCCAAGGCCAAAACATTGATGGCCTCCAATGATCCCGTAGAACAGGACCATGGCAGGCGGGCCCTGGACATGATAAACACGTCACGCAATATGGATAGCCTAAAAACAAGCCGTGCCAAAGTTCTATTTCCGGCCGAGTATACGATTCGAGCTCAATCTCTAATTGACGCACGATCTCTTGTGGGCGGTATTGAGATAGAGAAGGTCAGTCAGACATTGGAGAAGGCCTCATCCAAGCTTTGAGAGTAAACAACCGTGCCACAGGACGTGGCATAGAATAGAATATCAAGAGCCAGAGGCTATTGACTCTGGTCACGTCCACAGGACGTGGTTTCTGAAACGCAAGAAAGGATCTGCAATGAGAAAACACCTTAAACTGATCGTGGTAGCAGCCCTGATCACCGTACTCTTTTCCAGCATGTTGTTCGCCGCTTCTGCGGACTATTATGTGTCTCCTGACGGTAGTGACAGGAATCAGGGCACCCTGGACAAACCCTTTGCTACGCTGGAAAAAGCACGCAATGCAGTGAGAAGACACATTGGGGCCGGGCTTGAAAAAGATGTGGTAGTACAGTTGAGAGGTGGTGTCTACTCCCTGCATAGAACGCTTGAGTTTGGACCTGAAGACAGTGGGACATCTGAACACGCCATCACGTATGCAGCCTATCCCGGCGAGCAACCAATATTGAGTGGTGGACGCGTGATTACAGGCTGGAAGCAGGGCAAAGGCAACTTATGGACTGTCAAGCTGAAAGACGTGAAAAAGGGCACATGGTGGTTTCGACAGCTTTATGCCAATGGAAAACGGTTGCCGCGAGGTCGGTTTCCAGAGCAAGGTTTTTTCAAGATCAAGAGTGTATCCAAAGACCATGCAAAACTCCAGTTCACAACACCCTTGCCCGACAAGACCATGGGGGGGGGGGATACCGAACTGATTGTTGTTCAAAACTGGTCAATTTCAAGGGAACTGATTACCGAGAGTACCTCGGAAGAGGTGACTGCCAAAACACCCATTGGCTGGGTAGGGCACATGGCCTGCTTGCCGAAACGCGGCATGTCGGTTTTCTTTGAACACTCACTGGATTTTGTCAAGAGCGCTGGTCAATGGTATCTTGACCGAAAATCAGGCGTGCTCACGTACAAGGCTCAGCAGGGTGAAAATCCCAATGAACAACAGTTTGTGGCGCCCGTACTTGAGCAGTTGATTTACGTTGATGGCAACAGGGACAATGCAATTCAAAACCTGCATTTTGACGGCATCGGCTTTGAGTATACCAGTTTCCTGATCCCTGATATTGGATATGGCGGCATCCAGGGGTGCTACCATGGCACCAGCGTTGAAGAGGCCGTTACCTATGCTGTGCCTGTGGCCATCGATATGACATACTGCAAAGGGGCCAGTATTACAAACTCTCGATTGCAAATGATCGGTGGCAGTGGTATTGGTCTGGGTGCAGGGTGTGTGGACAATCGCATTGTGGGCTGTGAACTCAGCGACATTGGGGCCACGGGTGTGAATATGGGACACATGATGGTCAAGAATCCGCTCTGGGCGGATTGGTCCCATGCCGAGGATGTGCCAATCAATAACGAGGTGGCGAATTGTTATATTCATCACTGCGGGGCCGAACTCTGGGGGGGGCACGGCATCTTTGACGCCATGACGCGAGACACGCAGATCCGCCACAACGAAATAGCACACCTGCCCTATGGCGGGGTTGCCACCGGTTTTGTATGGAGCACGGACCGGACGAATCAGCAGGGCTGCCTCATTGAATACAATCATATCTACGAAGTGATGCACAGGCTCAATGACAGCGGCTGTATCTACACACTGGGCTTTCAACCGGGTTCGATGATTCGCGGAAACCTGCTGCATGGCGTGCGAATTGGGGGCTATGCCAGTGGATCGGTCTGCAACAATGGCATCTTCTTTGACCAGGGCAGCAAAGGATTCCTGCTGGAAGACAATGTGATCTTCGACGTGGATCAGCAGGCTGGGGCACATAACTCGGCCGTTCGTTTCAATGTCAGCAATCGCGACTGGCAGATTTGGATCAACAATAAAATCACGACTGACCCTGACATCTCAGAGGAAACCCGGGCCGTGGCTGCCAAGGCAGGGCTTGAATCTCAGTATACACATCTGTCCAAGGACGGAAATAAATAGATGGATATTCATAGTAAGCTGCAAACACTCGATTTTGTCATTATTGTGGGGTACATAGTGATCCTTGTAGGGATCGGGATGTGGGTTAGTTTTAGGCGTCGTGGGGCCGAAGATCTGTTCCTGGGTGGGCGGAGCCAGGGCTGGCTCGTGGTGGGCCTGTCAATCTTTGGTACGAATGTCAACCCTTCGTTCATGATTTCTTCGTGCAGTGTGGCCTATAGTTCGGGATTTGCTGCAGCGAACTTTGAATGGCTTGCCTGGTGGCTCATGATGCTGCTGGCCATGCTCTTCATTCCGTATTACATGAAAACACGTGTGAGCACCATGCCGGAGTTCATTAACCGGCGTTTTGGACCTGGTACGCACAGGTTTCTTTCGTACTACGCTTTGTTCACCACCATTGTGTCATGGCTCGGCCTGGTGTTGTACACTGGCGGCCTTCTTTTTAGCCAAATCATGGATTGGCCGCTCTGGGTGTCGCTCGTGGTGTTGATGGCGATTGCCACCAGTTTTACCGTGATCGGGGGGCTGGCTGCCGTGATGGTCACTGACGCGTTTCAGACGATACTGATGATAGGCGGTGCTGCGGCCCTTACACTTATTGGCCTCTATGAGGTGGGCGGTGTGTCTGCCTTGATCGACAAAGTCCCTGAATCCTATTGGCAACTCCTCCGATCTGACGAACAGGCCGAATACCCCTGGCATGCCATGCTCCTTGGCTATCCTGTGGCAGGTATATGGTTCTGGTGTGCTGACCAGACCATTGTGCAGCGAGTGCTGGGTGCAAGAGACATACGTCACGCCCAGTTGGGTACAGTCTTTGCCGCATTCCTCAAGATCCTGCCCCCGTTTCTTTTTCTGTTGCCCGGCATTCTCTGCCTCGTGCTTCATCCTGGACTCGAAGATCCCAATGAAGCATTTGCCACCATGGTTGTGAGCCACCTGCCCACAGGTATGGTTGGGTTGATGGTTGCTGTCCTGATTGCTGCCTTGATCAGCACGATTGACTCGGGATTAAATTCGTTCAGCACAGTGTTCACGCTGGATATCTACAAAAAAAGCATTCGTCCCCAGGCGTCTGCGTCTGAAACCAAGATGATTGGACGTGTGGCCACAGTGGTGGCTGCCTTGATTGCCATAGGCAGTGCGTTGGTGATGGACCGCTTTGAGCGTGGACTTTTTGACATGATCCAGAGTGTCATAGGTTTTATTGCACCGCCTGTGTCAGCGGTGTTTGTGATTGGGGTGTTGTGGCCGCGTGCTACGTCCAAGGCTGCCCTGACGACCCTCACTGTGGGGTCTGTGGTATCCATCTCCATTGGATTCTGCAATCTCAATAACTGGCCCAGCAAGGCTTTCTGGCCGCACTTTATGCTGCTGTCGTTCTATATCTTTGCTGGCATCTGTGCCTTGATGGTGGTAGTCTCTTTATTGACTCGTAACTCACCCAATGAAGAACAGCTGCCTTCGCTCAAGGAAACTTACGCCCAGCAGGGGGCACGATCACGTTCCATGTGGTTACTGTGGGCCATATTGGCAGCGATTATGGCTGTGATCTATCTGTTTTTTAACTAAGGAATTAGGAATGGGTACTATGATTGACCGACGAAGATTTTTGAAGGGAATGGGCCTTTCCGTGACATCGGTGTGTCTGGCCGGTTGTACAAGAGACGCTCTATCTGCGGACAAGAGGCGAAAAGCACCCAATCTTCTCTTTGTATTCCCCGATCAGATGCGCGGCAGTGCCATGGGCTTTCTGGGTGAGGAACCCGTTCTGACACCCAACCTTGATCGGTTTTCGAGAGAATCGTTGGTATTGCCGCAAACAGTCAGTACCTATCCGGTATGCAGTCCTTTTCGTGCCATGCTCATGACCGGTAAGTACCCGCATGCCAACAAGGTGACCAACAATTGTCTCTCTCTAACCACGCCGTATAATTGTCAGCTTCAGGAGAGCGATACCTGCTGGTCGGATGTTCTCAAGGCCAATGAGTATAGTCTGGGGTATATTGGCAAGTGGCACTTGGATAGTCCTGTTGAGCCCTATGTGGATTGCGCAAATAATCGAAACTTACCTGCGTGGAATGAATGGTGCCCACCTCACCGGAGGCATGGGTTTGATTTTTGGCATGCCTATGGCACGTATGATCATCATATGCGTCCCATGTATTGGGATACTGACGCCAAAAGGGATGGTTTCAAATATTTTGATCAGTGGGGTCCCGAGCATGAAGCCGATCTGGCCATCAAGTATCTTGCCAATGAAAATGGGGTGTATCGAGACCCTGACAAACCGTTTGCCATGGTGGTTTCCATGAATCCGCCCCATACGCCTTACTCTCAGGTGCCGAAACATTATGTAGAACGGTACAAGGACGTGTCCCTGGACGAACTGTGTCAGCGTCCCAACATACCGGATTCGGACACCAAGATGGGGACACAATATCGTCGTGACATTCGAAACTACTACGGCATGATCTCAGGGGTAGATGAACAATTCGGCAGGATACTTGAGGCTTTAAAAATGCAGGGTCTGGAAGAGGATACTATCGTGGTGTTTACCTCTGATCATGGTAACTGCCTGGGGATACATCACAAAATCACAAAGAATAATCGATATGAAGAATCCATGCGTATTCCCTTTATCATTCGCTGGCCTGGGAAAATCAAACCGCGGCAGGATGATTTGTTGTTTTCCTCCTTGGATATGTGCCCCACGATGTTGGGCCTGATGGGATTGGAGCACGCAATAGGAAAAGACGTGGATGGGAAAAGCTATGCCAGAGAGTTTTTGGGTCATAAGAGCAAGCGGCCCGAGTGGCAGTGGTATATGTGGGTGCCGAAGGGTAAACCGGCGTGGGGACGGCGGGGCATTCGAAATCAGGCATACACATTTGTGGTAAGCAAAATCCCGGATAAGCCCACTGAGTATTATCTTCACGACAACAAGAACGATCCTTATCAGTTAAGAAATATTGCAGAAGAAAGACCTGACCTGGTTAAGCAACTGATGTTTGAATTGGAAAAAACGATCTTACCGTATAATGATCCCTGGTTAGAAACAGAGGTTTGAAACGCGAACTTTATCCAGGCTCACATAGAAATGAAGGGAAATCGAAAATGGACACGAAGCTAACTCGAAGAGGTTTTATCAAGAATACAGCGGGCCTGGCTGCCACGGCATCGGCAGGGGCAAGTTTATGGGGAACCAACAGGGCATGGGCCGGTGCCAATGATCGGATCAATGTGGCTGTGATTGGCATTAATGGGATGGGACAGAACCATATCAAAAATTATCAGGCCCTGAAAGATGTTAGAGTGGCTGCCATTTGCGATGTTGATGAAAACCTCTTTGGTCCGCGCATCAAGAATCTGTTTACCAAGAAAAACCGACCGGATCCCAAGACCTATGTGGATCTTCGAAAGCTATACGAAGATAAGGATATTGACGCAGTCTCTATTGTGATGCCCAATCACTGGCATGCCTTGGCAGCGGTCTGGGCCATCCAGGCGGGCAAGCATGTGTCCGTGGAAAAACCATGCTGTCATGATTTCTTTCAAGGTCAGCAACTGGTCAAGGCATCAAAGAAATACAATGTGATTGTTCAGGATGGTGCTGAGCAACGCAGTAATCCATGTTCGCAATCAGCTGCAAAGTTTCTGGAAGAGGGTGGATTGGGTGAGGTCTATCTTTCCAAGGGCATGTGTTACAAATGGAGGGAATCCATTGGCTCGAAACCGGATGCGCCCGTGCCCCCAGGCGTGAATTACGACTTGTGGCTAGGCCCTGCACGCAAGAGGCCGTTTAATCCCAATCGCTTTCATTACAATTGGCATTGGAACTGGGACTATGGCAATGGTGATATGGGCAATCAGGGCATTCATGAGATGGACATTGCCCGCTGGATGCTTGGTGTCAAGCTCCCCACGCGAGTCAGCAGCATGGGCGGTCACTTCATGTTCGAGGATCAGCAGAACACACCCAATACGCTGATGGCCATGTTTGAGTTTGACAATCCCAAAGGCGCAGGTGACAAGAAAAAGATACTGCAGTTTGAAACACGTCACTGGATCTCCAATCGTGAGGACTCCATGTGGCTCAAGCCCAGTAAGGATGATCCCGGCGCCTACATGACCAGTGCAAAGAACACGGTTGGAAATCTGGTGTTCGGCTCAAAAGGCTATATGGCCAAGACCGTGAATGCATGGCGAACCTATATGGGCAAAAACCGCGAGCTCGGGAAATCTGGCAGTGGGCTGGCTAACCATTATCAGGATTTTGCGAATGCGATTCGTACGGGTGATCCCAAGACGCATAATAAGAGCATCGAAGAAGGCTTCTACACCTGTGCTTTGGTGCATCTGGCCAATATCTCATACCGTCTTGGAAGATCTCTGGATTTTGATCCTGTGCAACAAGAGTTTGTTCATGACCGTGAGGCCAATGCAATGCTTCGGCAACCCTACAGAAAACCCTTTGCCATGCCGGAAAAGGTTTGATTGAACTCAGGGTTCAGGGGTTTGGTCGCTTCGCTCCGGTTTTAAGTTTTAAGTTTTAAGTTTTAAGTGTTAAGTTTTAAGTGTTAAGTTTTAAGTGTTAAGTTTTAAGTGTTAGGGTTTAGGGTTTAGGGGTTGGACTTGACGGAAAGGGTCGTGGACTAAATGAAACAGATGATACTCCTGTGCTTGGTCATGTGTGTTGTATGTGTGGCGGGGTTTGCTCAGGCTGCGTCCTCCGGAGTGTCTCTGGTCAAACAGGACGAAGGATGGCAGTTTCTTGAAGACGGTCAGCCCGTGATGTTCTATCGTACTGTGGCCAAGAGTCTTGATGGGAAGTATGCACGCGCTGATTATGTGCATCCTCTTGTAGGATTGGACGGGCAGGTGATTACTGAGGATTTTCCAGAGGACCACCTTCATCATCGGGGCATCTTTTGGACCTGGCATCAACTATTGATCAAGGGACAGTCGATCGGCGATGCCTGGCTATGTGAGGATTTTATCTGGGATGTCCACGAGGTGCGAGTTGTAGACAAGGGCCCAGAGACAGTTGGGTTACAGGCCACTGTTTTGTGGAAGTCGCCGCTCTGGCAGAATGGTAAAACGCCCATGGTCAAAGAAACTGTGACTATCCAGTTGTCTCAACGAAAGAAAAACTGTCGTCAAATTGATTTTACGATAGGTTTGTTGGCGTTGCAGGACGATACCTGGCTAGGTGGATCAGACAATGTCAAGGGCTATGGTGGCTTTACGGCTCGTATTGCCACACCTGAGGATGCTGTTCTTGACAGTGCCGTTGGCCGGGTAAAACCACTAAACACGCCCGTTTTTGGCGGGCCTTGGATAAATATCACAGGCACCCTGAATGGCAAGCCGTACGGGGCGGCCATTTTTCAACATCCAGACAATCCCCTGTTTCCCGAGGCGTGGATACTGAGGACCTCCAAACGATTTTCAGATATGCAGAACCCGGTCTACCCGTGGCGTTATCCTGCAAAATTGCCTACGAAAAAGCCGACAGTTCTCAGGTACCGTCTGCTCTTACATAAGGATGCAGATATAAACGCTGCGTGGGACGTGTATCGAGCCCAATAAGAGTATAAAAAAAGGCCGGACGTGAGGGTCCGACCTTTTCCATCTTTTCAACTAGCCCGGATTAATCGATTTCGTCATCAATCCAATGGGTTACTTCCTTGACATCGTCCAGGGTAATATCACCCATGTGAGCAATTCGGAAGGCCTCTTCTTTGAGTTTACCGTACCCATTGCCGAATACGGTGTTGTGTTTTTCCTGAAGGGCTGCAATCGTCTTGGCCACGTCAATGTGTCGTGTATTTCGAATGGCGGTCAAGGTGTTTGAGACATAGGATTTGTCGCAGAAGATGTCGAATTTTGACATCGCCCATTCTCTGACATAGTCCCCCATGGCCTGGTGACGTTTCCACACGTTTTCCATGCCTTCGTTGACCATTTTCTGGCATTGATAGTGCAGGGCATAGATATGTTGCACCGAGGGGGTGACCAATGTTTGGTTTTTGGCCGCATTTTTAGCCCAGAGTTCAAAGTTGAAGTAGTAGCCACGATTGGGGACGGACTGACTCTTTTCCAGGGCTCGATGGCTCACCAGGGCCACAGCAAATCCTGGAGGAATACCGAAAGCCTTTTGGAGTGAGGCAAATGTAATATCCCAGCCCAGATCGTCAAAATGCAGAGGCAGGCCGACCATGGCACTGACGGAGTCCACAAGAACGAGGACATCAGGATACTTTTGTTTCATCATCTGGCTGATCTCGTATACTGGGTTGGCCAAGCCAGTACTCGTTTCATTGTAGACCAGCGTGATGGCTGCATAGTTACCCGACGCCAGTTTTTGGTCGATTAAATCCGGCGTGATTGCCTGACCCCATTCGACCTTGAGCCTGTCGACCTTGCGACCACAGGCTTCCACGACGTCCGCCCACTTATCACTGAAGGCACCACAGCACGTGGATAAGACCGTTTCATCCAGCGCCACGCAGTTTCGGATGGCAGCTTCCCAGATGCCAGAGGCGCTGGAGGATGACAGGAACACGTTTTGTTCTGTGAAAAAGGCCTTCTTCAGCAAATCCACGGTTTCTCCGTGCAATTGGCTGTACTCTTTGCCTCTGTGACCTAGGGTTGGGCGTGCCATTTGCTGAAGCACATTTTCATCCACTTTGATGGGGCCGGGGATAAACAGCCTTGGAGGATTCTTCCAGTCCGCCATGTATCGTCTCCTAACTTATCATAGACCATAAAGGCCTGTTACAATAATACATTAAAAACAAAATCATACACAAGTCTTGCCTAAAAGTCAAAACAGCGAAAAAAAACTTATAAGGCGGTGTTTATTAGAACTGGACTTTTGCAAAAAGCCCTGTGGTATTCAGTTTTCAGTAGGCAGTATTCAGAAGAATGTGGTTTTTATGCTGTAAACTGTTATCTGAAAACTGAAAACTTGGAGTTTGCAAAACTCCAGTTAGAATAGACAATATAGCCAAAGATTCCTTGTCAAGGCCTGGTGACATTCGACAGGGTTAAAAAAAAGAAGCCCCAGTGTGGAGCTTCTGAATTCGATACAGTCAGTCCTGATGACGCTGACCATATCGAATGAGTAACCATCATTTGTTCTTAAACGGCACCTTGACGATAATGGTATCCCCTTTACCGCCAGTGTCTGTGATACTTTGGATTGTCCAGAGATCCAGCATGTTGTCACCATCAACAACACTGCCACTATAGTCGCCCCATGCCACGCCATCCGTCGCACCCTGGCCCTCGCCAAGTTTCACGATCTCTCTCAGCTGTCCCTGTAGGTCGCTTGACTGGCGAAATGCCAGGCGAGGGCTGATGTACATGGTTTCATTGGTTTCCTGGAAACCGACAAGTACATCTTCCTGTTTGTTGACTGCGATCGTGGTCTGTATATAGTTTGTGGACGAGTCACTGATAAGTCCAGTCTGCACAATGGATCCATCTGTTTTGATCTGATGCCACTGAACGGCAGACTTACCGTGACAATTTACCGCCTGAGAAAACCAGAGATACCCATTCTGAAGGACAAGGTTTTTGGGATTGCGGTCACCCGAGGACGTTTTTTGTTCAGTCCCTTTCTGGGGTGACTTGGGTGGATAACCCACAAAGCTCAGCTCATGCGGTACTGAGCAGACCAGTAGGGCTTGAGGTGTTCCGTCACCACTGTCTGTGACTCGTCGAATGGTAAAGTGGGTGTTGCTCACTTGGAAGAAGTAGAGATCTTCAATATTGTCTTGAGTGAGCACTGGATGGCCCAGGCTGCCCGGGAAATGGTAGACGCTCGCAGGGAGACCCGCCTTGGCTTCAGACATCTTGAGTATGAAGGTTTGTTCAGGACCGCCGGGGAATGAATAACCGATCCATTTCTTGCTGTAGCCAATGCCACCGCCATCTCTTCCGCCCGGCGCTGGTATGGGGTAGGTGTTCCACGCGCCCGTGGGGTCGCTTGTTTCTGAAACAGAGATGTTTACTGGTTTTTGTTTCTCCTTGTCCCAGTAGGTCCACAGGTCAAAACCAAACACGCGGTTGTGTGGATCAAAGAACAATTTGGGATCGATCCCCCCATTGAAACAGTTCTGGTGGACGCCCTGGACAAAATGCCCCTCTTTGTCGTAGATAATAAGTCCGTTATTCGTGCCATGAAGTACATAGCCACCGCCAATTGCAATTTGTGGGTCAACCTGTCTGTTGCCGTCCATTGATCCATCAAACGCAAGATACCCCGAGACTGTCCGTGGGTTGCCTCCTTGTTTGCGTTCCTTGTACGTACCGTTCTTGTTGAACGTCTCATTTCTGATTGGTTTGATGGTTTCTGTGCGAGAAGGACTGACTGTTTTGTCCGGGGCCTTCGCGGGTATTTTTTTGATCTGGCCAGATGTGCTGCGCTGGCCAATTGCAGTGATTTCACCTCGATGGCTCTTGACCACACCTGTCAGGGTGTCACCTGACAGAGTGCCCTCGTAGGTTGATGTCCATGATGTCTCGCCACGCGTACTTTTGCGAATAAAGGTAAGCTTACCCTGGTTGAATTGGACATTCGACAGAGCACTGGTGCCTCGTCGACTGGTCCAGGTGCCGGCGAGCAGGCCCTCGTCATTCTTAAAGAGGGTCAGTTTTGAGGTGAATGTTTGTTCACCAAATGTGAGCTTGATGTTCCAAAAACCTGTGATGTCTTGTGCGGCCTGAACTCCCACCGTCAGGCAACATAGTATGAATAGCCCTGTGAAGAT
>Ga0307990_1002547_pt1 | contig 14510 bp, 15 predicted proteins | sample EllFjometagen129_FD_203168 | JGI IMG/M metagenome (GOLD analysis project Ga0307990, IMG submission 203168) | Marine microbial communities from Ellis Fjord, Antarctic Ocean - #129 | ecosystem: Environmental > Aquatic > Marine > Unclassified | place: Southern Ocean | collected 2014-10-08
GCATGGTATATTAGATACTATGGGAGAATATGAATTGAGTAATAATGAAAAGTTTGTTAAAACCTTTAGTGTGTTACTTTACCAATTTGAAATGACTAAGAAATAAATAAATTTAACAACATAAAAACTTAAAACTATGAAAAAAAGTGGTAGCATATTACCTAAATTTAAAAATAAAATTGAAAAAATGATTTCTTATGAACAACAACATTACCCAGGTTCATCATTAGAGATATTCTGTAAAGAATATAAAATTAAAAATAAGTCCAGTGGATATATGGAAGAACTGAAAGAAATGTGGGATAAGTTAGATAATAAATTAGGTTGTATCAAATAAAGCCTTATCTTTGCAGTATCAAATAACACATATAAAAAATAAGAACATGTCACATACAATAGAAGAATTAGCAGTAAAATTTAGCGTAACAGTTGAAGAACTTAATGAAATATTAAAAGAGCAAGGTGAATATAACGAAAGGAACAACTTTGAAGTTAATAAAAACGAACCAAAAACTCGTATGATGCTAATGGTTAGAAAGTTTCGTGAAGAAAATAATAATATATAAATTAAATATTAGGTTGTATCAAATAAAGCCTTATCTTTGCAGTATCAAATAACACTTAAAATGAGAAAATGAAAATCACAGAAAAAATTGAAAACAGAATAGTTGAAAATGTAAAGAGTTTAACAAGTGAAGATTTAGAACAGGAGTTCATATATTTCAGTATCAAAAATGGTAATAAACTAAAACAGAAAGTTACACCAGCCCAGAATAAAAATAAAGATACCGTTCATTTACATATTTGGGAACATACTGAAGATTTAGTTGTTGAAATAAAAAGAGATATATATGCTCATAATGAATTAGATGATTGTGATGGTCCATTAGAACTTACTAAATGTATATTTAGATTACTTGATTTAAAATAAAAATAAATATTAGGTTGTATCAAATAAAGCCTTATCTTTGCAGTATCAAATAACACTTAAAAAATAAGAAAATGAAAAATAGAAAAAGAAAAAATACAAATAACGGTTGTTTCGGTAATAAAGGAAATATGAATAAAGCTAAAAAGGAAATACACAAACTTGATGTGGATAGAATGATTGAACATTATACTAAAAGTTATATTAGTGATGAACTTTTAATTCAAGTTATTAAAAAAGTAGATTATCATTGTTCTAATTCACTTGTAAATGAGTTTGGTGTAACAATGAATTTCTTTGAGTTTAATATGGAAAGTGGAGAGCAAGGAGAAAAAAATAAACTTTTCACTCTGAGTGATGTTGATTTAATTAAAATATATTTCTTGTATTATGTTAAAGTTCCTTGTGATGTGGAAAATTTTGAAAAAAATACAAAAATGATGTTCAACGAAATTGAAAAAAGAGGACACAGTTTCTGTGTTTATGCTAAATAAAAATAAGTGTTAATTGAAAAAACCCCACTCTCTTAATTGAGGTGGGGTTTTTAATTTTATAAGATATACTCTTATGCTGTTTCAACTACAAGGATAGAAGATACATCAAAAGCTGCATCAATACCGATAACGGGCTCAGGCTCTAAACCTGAAATTGTTACGTCCATTCCCTTAAAATCACCAGCAGCTACGCCACTATTAAATGATCCAGTTTCCATATCTAATCCATTTTGTCTTCCAATAAGATAGAATATACCATCTATATCCTTGAAGATTGCAATCACAGTTGCTTGTGAAAGTTCTTTGAATATAGTTCTGGTTGTTTCATCCATATTTGAAATCTTAAATGAAAGTTGAGGTTTATATATTGCTGTTCCGTTAGGAATATTAATCTGTGCTTCATCTACTAATCCTGCGCTCTCTCTATTTTGAGCGAAGGTATAAAAGAAACCAGTTGCGCCAGCTACATTATCACCTACAATAGAAGTAACCAAAGTCTCTCCTGCGTTTAATGTAATACCTGTAACGTCTGCAAAATTAGCAATATAAATCTCAGCTATACCTGGTTTACTGTTTCTACAGCTTGTAAGTATTTCTTGATCTATTCTTAAACAAAGTGCCATTTTATTTTCAATTATTTTTTAAATACCTTCGGGTATTACGCTTGTGATAAAACTACATAATCTCCGTAGTAATATTCTACTCCAATTTTGAAGTGTGAAAGAAACTTAACATATTGATCGTCTTCACTCCACCACATTTTGAATTTCTCTTCCCCGTTCATAAGGTCTGTAGCATAAATTAAATTATCAGCAGGAACCAAAACAACTTTATTAGTTGAATTTAGTCCATTAACTGGAACTATCATTACGTTTGTTCCTGGAAATAACCAAGGTGCATTACCATTTTCAGCAGTAAAATCAATATGATAATTACCTGTGATAACGAATTGTTGAACCATTTTTCTTGATATTTCTTTACCTAAGAAAATAGTCAAGTTGTCTAATGCTTGAACTTCTGCTGGTAAACTATTTACCATACCAAAAATTTCACCCATATAGTCACTTGAAGTCCAAGTTGTAGCTGACCAAACAAATGTTCTATCAATTACAGCACTATCATTATCAAATAGATATACTAAACCATCAATACCATTAGTAGCTGCTTCTGAAGCTGACCACAATTTAGTCTCAATTTGTTTTTGTATTTCTTTTACTTTAAGATCTGCGTATTGTGCTTCAAAAGGCATATCTTCATTCCAACCAGATTTCATAGAAAGTTGAAGTGAGGTGGATTCTAAATCAGATGGACATAATTCTTCATAAGTTTGAAAACCTACTACTGAAATATCCTTATCTGTTAGTGATGTTGTTCCTGTGGTAGTTGGTGTACCGCAGCTAGCTGCTACTAAAGGTGATTCAACAGACAATTTTTTAATTTGTTCTTTGTATTTGATACCAGGCATTACGGTAAAATACTTTGTTGATTCTAACTCTAATATCGCTTTTGAAATTAGGGTCTGTGTGTTCTCATTAACCCAAGTCCCGATTCCTGTTGTGTTAAAAGCCATCGTTTTTTATTATTTTTTTACACATTTTTGTGTTTTTGGATTGCACGTAATCTATTTGAAAGTTCATCACTTACTTTTAAGTTAGTCTCACTTTTCTTTTTAGATACTGGTTCTGCGCCATCCATTTTGCTTAATTTAGTTTCAAAATTAGAAACCTTCTCGCTTAATGTATCATTATCAGATGATAATTCTTCATTTTGCTTTTTCAAATCTTCGTTTTCTGCTTTGGATTGTTCATTAGATGCTTCAACTGTGGCAAGTATTTCTTCCAGTTTTGAAACTCTTTCCTCAATTTGCAACATCTTATCCTCTAAACTTTCTTCTTCAACTACTTCATCAGTTACTTCATCAGTCACCTCGTCAGTTGATTCTGCTTCTACTTCTTCAACTTCGTCAGGTGCGTCTTCAACTGGTTCTGCTATATCAGTGATTAATCCATCAACGACAGTAATCATTTGTCCATCATCAAGTTCATAAGAACCATCAGGTAGAGCAATTGGACCTTCCTCCGTGATTACATAGACTGCAACACCAGTAGATAAATCTCCTTCAATTTCAATTTCTGTTCCGTCCTTTAAACGTGAATTAGCTGCAAATTTAGTTAAACCCAAAAGTGTTTTAATTTTATCAAACATTTAGATTTTGTTATTTTTTTACCAATTAAAAGATTATTGGTAATGGTACGTATAAAAAATAAAAAAAAGTCAGTTTGTTTGTTTATGTGGATTATTGAAATAAAAAACCCACCTCGTAAGAAGTGGGTTTTTGTTTATTTAGTTTTATATTTATTTATTCTACTCACAATAACATCCTTGCTCTTGGACTTACCAAAATTTACAATTGTGTGGATGCCTTTCTTTGAATATGTTAATTTACCATACCATTCACCATGTTTATATATAAGTTCCTTTTTCATGATACCTATATATAATAAATTCATCTTTTAGTTTTTATACGCTTATAGAATTCTGTGATAGTGTCTTCCCATTCCTTAGTATGTGTACCATTATATTTAGGTGTACCATCTTCGTCATCACTATATTCTAACACTTTATCTTCTTTAATGAGTCTAAATAATTTTACTCTAAGTAGTTCTGTTCTATTCATTATTAGGCTCCTTCAGATTAAACATACCCTCTATAGAAAAACCAATTATGTCTTGTTCTTTGATAACTTCCCACAATTTTTCGTCAATAATTTTATATCTTAAAAACCATGTTCCATCAGGAACCTCAACACCATAATTCTCATTCTTTTCAGGATATATAAAGCTGTCTAATAAGATAGCTCTACCTGTAATATCTGTTTCGTGTTGAATAGTTAGTGTTCTATTGAACCCATAGTTCTCTTTAATCTTTTTGATTGTCTTAGCTGATAAAAATACATAACCATCATCACCTGAACCACCAACATCATTTCTATATATCATAAGATTTGGAATAAGTGCAGGTCCAGCGATTTCTTTTTTTTCTTTATCTACTTTGAATTGTATTTCACTCATATATTCCTTAGATTGTTCTATCTTATTTGGATACGGCTTCTTATACATTTGCTGTTTATAAGCAGGAATTTCCTTTATGCGTCTAACTCTTGCGAAATGGTGTCTACAATTATATATCTGTTCATCTATATTAAAAGAATAGTTGTTTATACCATTAAAATCTTTGAAAAAAGAACTCTCCTCAATAAATGCTGATGCTTTACCGTTAAAATCCATCTTCCTGAACCTATCCCAGCTTTTTATTTCACTAATATGGTGAGCGTTTGAACCATTCCAAGCCTTTACACTACAAAAAGTATGTGATGTTGGTATCTTTTCTGGTTCAGGTGTAGCTGTATATTTGAAGAAATCATCTAAATCAACAAAATAACCACCACCTACATCTACTGTTCTTAATTCTATCTGTTCGTTGAAGTGAACAAAGTTCTTCATTATTGCGGGAAAATCTACTAAACTAATAGCATAAACTCCATCTTCACCATCTTCTATTATCATTTCTCTGATTAACATTTTATAATAATTATTTTTTTTATATATAAAAGTACCTACCACTTACTTCTACTCTCAATTGACTTAACTTTACGTTGAACTTTAGTATAATCTGATTCTACATTTACTACTGGTATAGAACTTATACCAGTTATAGTCTCTGATACAATTTGTGATATAATATTTGGATCAGTTGAACCATTACCAGCGTTACTATCACCTGCTGTGTTGTTTCCACTACTATTCATCAAAGTTAATAAACTCTCTACCCCTGGTTGCGCTACAGTGTTTCTATTCACTACAAATTCGCCTTCTTCTGCTTCAACCATAGAACCACCAAATGCGTGTCTTGAACCACCAATTTTACCACCATAAGCATATTCAGGAACAGGCTGTGACGCTACAAGTCCTAATTGGATTGCGCCTGATACTGCTGCTACTGCTGCTATTGGAGCTCCTAACAGACCACCACCTTGACCCCAAGATTTAGCGACTGCTGCTGCTGTATCTATTAATATTTGAGCCATCGCTAATCTTTTTTCTGCCTTAAATTGTTTAATCTTTAGTTCCTTTTGTTTTCTTGCTGCTTCCTCTTGAACTAATATAGATCTATCTTCATATTCTTGTTCTGATATTAAATCGTCTGCTCTTAATTTATCTAAACTTGATTGTGCTTGTTCAGTTTCGTCAGCTAATCTTGCGTTTAATGAATCAAATTTAGCGGTAACATCTCTTGCGAATATATCTGTGACTGCACTAGCTATCATAGCACTCATATCAACAATACTATCTCTTACATTAGCTTCAAAATTACCCCACCTACCTTCGAATGAAGCATCTAATTCATCCATTTCTGCTTCAAATTGAAGTCCTAATATTTGAGCTTCATCACCGGTTTTAGCTTGCTTTATTTTCTCAACATAATAATTTGCTATATTATCCTTTTGTATCTTTAATTTTGCTTTCTCTGTATCCTTTGTAGATTTAATATCGAACATATTAAACTTTCCGATTTTAGCAGCATCTTCATCAGTTCTTCTTCTTTGATCTGCAGCTCTTAAATCTGCTAATAATGCCGCATTATTAGCATCTCTCATAGCGTCATTAATTTTCTTTTGAGCTTTCAATTGTAAGTATTTAAGATTAACTAATTTTTGTTGCGCAGTATTTAATAATAACATCTTGTCCTTTTCCTTTTGTGTAATCACTCCGTTCTCTATCGCAAGGACATTAATATCATTTTCCAAAGTTGATATAGTCTTTATTAATTCTGTTTCAGTAAGTAATTGTTGAGATTTTTTTTGTTCCAACTCATAAGATAGAACACTATTATCAATTAAGTTTTGTTGAGCTTCAGACTGTTCTGCTAATACTGCTGAAAATAATTGAACTTGATCACCTCTTAATTTACCAGACTTAAGTAATTTTAATTCTAAATCTAATATCTCCTCTTGTGAATATACTACTTTATCCATAGGAGATACCCAAGTTCCAAAATCTTCTCCGATTATTCCTGCTTCTTTACCAATTTTAACAAATTCTTCTGTTACTTGTTGAACTCTTTGTTTTGTTTTTTCTACTTCTATATTTAAATCTTCTGTGCTTTTAACGGCTCCAATAATCAATTCGTCTAAACTATCAAAATCTTGTATCTCAACTAATCTATTTTTTAATTCACCTAATTTTTTGGTCATTCCATCAAGTTCCTCTTGTGCTGCTTCTGGAAGATCTGTTAATTTCTTCATCAAAATTTTATGAGCGTCTGCAAAATCATCTGATTCCTTTGACAAATTTGCTAAAGCCTTACCATATTCATCTTCATCAATTATACTAATTTGGAAATCTACATCTTTTTGTTTATCAGTTGTGCTTTTTATTAAACCAATAATCTCATTTTGATATTTCCTGTAAGCATTAACCTCATCTTTTAATGAATCACTTAAAATTTTAAACGCTAACCTTCTACCATCTTCATAAGCAAGATTTTTCTTATTATCCAACTCTTTAATGAGAGCTGCCATTTTAATACCTTCAATTTTAACTATCTTAAACTTTTCCTTTTCCGCTATTTCAACTTTCTTGACTATCAATTCATTTTGTTCTGAAAGTAAATTACCATATTCATCTATATAATCCTTTGTATATTGTAATAACGCATATTGACTTCCAATAACACTACCTTTAATACCAACCCATAATAAATTCCAAAAACTATTTTGTGATTCAGATAGTTCATTTAACTTATCAATATATTCATTTTCAATCATCTTAATTGAATCACCTAAAGCATCATCTATATCTTTAATTGACTTCTCAAAGTCACTCATAGTACCTATGATTACCTTATATTCGTCATCTAATTTTCTTATACTTTTTGCGTGTTCGTTGTATGCCTCTAATAATTCATCATTAGCGAACTTAGTTCCGTCAATCGCTTCCTTTTGTAATTTGAATGAATTTTCAGAATTACCTAACCATTTAATTAATAATATTATACCCGCAATTAAAGCTACTATTGCTACTATGATTATACCAATAGGATTTGCTGCTAACGCTGCATTCCAAGCAACTTGAGCTCTTGTCGCTAAATTTGTAGCTATTGTTCCAACACCTTTCGCTGTAGTTAAAGAGGTTTCTGCTACTACCTGCTTAACTGTTTGAGTAAATGTAAATTTATCAACAACAAAATTCTTTAATTTAGCGACCTTTAATGCTGCTAAACCTTTAAGGTTCTTTAGGTTAGATAAATCTTGTAGTGCTAAAAGACCTATTGTAAGTGCTTGTGTTTTTTGGACTATTTCATTTAATTTTTCGTTTTCTACACCGAATAAAGATAATGTTGCTGCTGCTGCTGTAAATCCTCCAATAAGTGGAGTTACTGTTTGTGCTAATTGCTCAAATCCTGATTGTCTACCAAGCGCATCAATCTGTAAATTAAATCCATCAATACCCTTCTTCAAGGTTCCCATCCTCGCAAGAACTGCCTTCTGATCTGCTGGTGATAATAATGAACTACCAAGTTTCTTTTCTAACTCAGCAAATTCCCTCTTCATACTATCCAACGATCCATCAAATTCTTGAGTATCTAAGGTCGCTTTTATTACTAACTCATCTTGTTTTCTAGCCATTATTCTTTATTTGATTTTAAGCATAACTCCTCTGCTGCTAATATAGGAATCATGTTTCTGTTTAGTGAGTGATTTAATACCATACCTTCAAACACATCAAAAGTTAAAGTGTATCTTTTCATATTATAAAGTTTATATAGAGCTTTCATCATACGTCTATCTTCGTTTGGAATATGTAGATATGAGGATTGCTCCATAGTAGTATCTAACATACTATACAACAAAAATGTAGAATTGAATATTTTTGCTATGTTGTTTATTTTATCATTCATACTTATGTATAAGATTATTTTTGTAGTGGTTATTTAGAAGTTGCGTTGAACCAATTTATACCATCACTATAAATAAATACGGTACCGTAGCTAGTTGCGATAGTCCAAGTCGCATTACCATTGATAGTTTGTGTACCTTCTGTACCTATTACAATATTGTTAGTATTAGCATCACCTAATTCATCTTGAATAATATACATCTTACCTGTTGTTGTTTGTGTATTTGATAAGGTGACGGTTCTTGGTGAACCCCCACTATATTTATCTCCGATTATATATTCAACACCACTTAAATATGATGCTGTTGTTTTTAGGTATCTTGTATAATCACCAGTTTTTCCACCAGAAAATTCAGCATCAGCTTCTGTTATTGAGTATGTTTGACCTGTATTATAGTAATTAGCTTCAAGATATGCTTCTGTAACACCACTTATACCTGATACAGCATCATCTACCACCATTAAAGTTTCTTCCTTTGTGTAGACGTTTGATATAGTATATCCACTAGGCATATAAACTTGTCTTGATTCAGTTATGGTGGTTCCAGTTGAATCTGTTCCAAGAACAATAACATCACTTACACCATTAGCAACTTTAACATTATCACCAAATATAGTCACATTAGTTGAACCTGAATCTACTTCATTATTATCACCTTTTATAAATATAGAACTACTAACTGATTTATTATTCTCACCAATTATAATTCCATAAGAACTATCAGCATAAGTATTCTTTCTACTTACGAAGTTTGATTTAGTTGTTCCAGTCCAATCAGTCATAGTTCCTCCTGATGTTAAACCAGTAACACCTTCATATTGTACCATATCAAGTATAGGATCGGGTGGAGCTAAATCTAATAACCTACTATTTATTTTCTTTGATTTAACACTCTTCGTTTTATATGTTATATTAGTTTTATAATTTGCTGTAGACGTTCTATCTAAGTCATATTTAGATAACTTCAACAATTCAACTTTAGTAATTTGTCCTGGATTCCAATCAATAATTTTTTCAAGTAAATATAAAACACCATCTATCCAAATGTTAGAAGAAAATGATAAACCATAAATATCATCAATTCCAAGATTTATATATTTGGTTACTCTTTTTGAATTAAGGTCCATTAGTTCAGCAACATAATCTTCCCAGTATAATTTATAAATGTTATTGTCTGTAATTGGATTAGGTATTCCTGTATAATAATAATTATCACATATACCAAAATCTAAATCAAATGTAGGAATATATGGACTATCCAAATGTCCAGCATAAGGCTGATAATGATAATTCTCAGCAGTATAACCAAATCCTGACCATTGACCTTCACCATGTGTTACAATAAATACTGATAAATTATCATTTGTTCCTGTATCATCTGCGTTTATATTTTGTCTATATAATATTCTGGTATTAAACTCTTGCTCTACAATTTCACCTCTACTATCTGTGCTGAAAATCTTTGAAACACCCCAGTTAGTATTACCTAATTTACCTAATGGAGTTGGACTAAAATCAACTTCAACATTATAAGTGTCGTCACTCAAATATGGATTAGCAACTTTATGATTACCATATATTAATCCTCTATTATCTTCACCATATAATTTGTTATAATCATCAACATCATCCATATATGATAATTTGAAATCCTTATTTATTAATGTTGGTATTCTTTCAATTTCCTCTGCTTGACTAATATCTTCTTTATCAGTCCAATCTAATGTGTCTCCATTATTGTAATATGTATTTCTTGTTTCAATAATTAACTTATTATCACTATCAGGATATTCGTCAACTACTAAATTAAACATATTCACTATATCTTTGAAAAAACCTATCTGTGATTTGTCTGCTGGTAAGGCCATCCTCATTTCAACTAACTCACCTTCATATAATTGAAACCCTGGTTCAGCAGTCGCTGTAAATGCTGTACCTTCTGCTAACGCATTCACCCACACTCTTGTTACTACAGGCTTACTACCAGTATCATACCAAACATTATAATTACTTAACGTAATATAACAACCAACTATATCACCCTCAAATAGTTCACCACTCCAAGTTAAATTTTCAGTCCAAGTTGGAATCCAAGTATCACCTGCAATCAACGGTAAATATTTTATATTTCTAACTTCTCTTAATAGTTCTGTAACACCATTAGACGTTTTCCAAAATTGAAAATCCACCTCAATATTCTTATCACCTGAATTAATATGATAGCCCGCAACACCACCTCCGTTCCATCCGATACCATAAACATTTTGTGTTGTAGTCCAATTTAATCTATATGAACCTTTTGCTGGTACAGTCCACTCATTACTTATTAAACTAAAATCATCATCAGCAGAATTATACCAATCTGGTGATGGTGTATCTTTATCTAATGGAATAAGGTTAGTTTTAGTTGTTCCTCCTGATGTAGATGGACTATCATTATAAAAATCACGATACTCATAACCCCATGACGTACCACCCCACAAAACATCACCTTCACCAGTATAATCTGTGTGTATTCCAATTGGTTCCATACCTACTCTGAAATTTCTACTCTCTAAATTCTCGTCATCAAGTTTAACTTGACCTGTCCAAGGTAATATAAGCGACTTAAACATATCACTATCAAAGAAAGTAGACGAATATGTGTATCCTGCTTGATTAAATATCTTATCTATTATCTCTTTAATGTATAAAGAAGGTCTAAAACTCTCTATTTCAGTAGAATTACCGTCCTCTATATTAACATAATCAATAATAGGATAGTAATAACCAATAGAATTATCATAATAATCGCCTGAATGTGAAGATATAAATTTTTCCATACTAAATATATGGTCATATAAACTAAAATCTAAGTCATTACCTATATCTTCATTACCCGTAAGTAGTTTATCTCCAAGGTTTTCGCTGAAAGATTTTGACTTTGAATAAAACTCTCCCTCATATTCTATCTGTCTTAATCCTTCATTATAAGTTACTTTCTTTAACTCAAAGAAACCTTCTTTAATTGGAATTGAATCATATAGTAATTCACAATTGAGTTTCTTACCAAAGAATATATCATCTGTGAATGTTGTGACAGAATAATTAGTAATTATATCAATATCAATATCATATAGATTAGAAAATATCTCATTATTAACTGATGTTCCTGGTAATTTCAGGGTTTTTGAAAATGTGGACGATCTATTTTCAAGGTTCTCTAAATCAAATGTTTGAAAATTTAAATTATATGATAAATCATCATACATTTGTAGTCCATATTTATCATAGTCATACTTAGTCATTTTAATATTAGTGAGTTTACCACCAAAATCGTCACTCACCTCAAAATCTAAATTGATATTATTCATTCTTTATATTATTTTTAGTATTTTATATATTCTTCATTTGAACCAAAACTATCTATTCTATAATGAAAATCAATTTCAAAAAGTCCAGCGTCTCCTAAAAAATTATCTGTTAGTCCTGATCCAGTAGCATCTCTAAAAACTCTACAGATAAGCATACTTGATATATCTTTACTTGTAGCTACTATATCACCAAGTTCAGTCACATAATGCCTATCAGCAACTAACGTTTCTAATGGAAATGGATCATTACCATATATGATTGTGGTGTCTGAAAAATCACCACCTACATTACTCCAAGTATATTCTAAACCCCAACTTACCTTTTCTGATATTGTTGCGCCTGCTATATCTGGGCTCCAGTGCACGTGAGCTTCTATGTCAGTTCCTTGTGCCCACCCGTGTGGTAATTGTGTGGTGAAATATAGTTCTTCTTCGGTTGTTGGACTAAAGTAATATGTAAATACACCTCGACTTCCTGACATATTATTTTTGAACTGATCCCAATCAGGTTGTTTGCTACTACCCTCTTTAGTTGATAAAACTGGAACTCTTAAATCATCCCACTGAGTAGCTCCACTATATAATCTTATTTCACCACTTTCATTAAATTGTGTGTAACTCACATCTCCACCAATTGTAGCTCCTGATGATATTTTAATATTTGGTACATATAATGTATCTATTGTTACATCATAATAAAAATCAGTATCTGTCGTAGCGCCTGTAAATGTACCATCAATACCATTTGTTCCATCAGCACCATCAATACCATTTGTTCCAGCAATACCACTTGTTCCACTTGTTCCAGCAATACCATCAATACCATTTGTTCCAGCAATACCATTTGTTCCAGCAATACCATCAATACCATTTGTTCCAGCAATACCATCAATACCATTTGTTCCAGCAATACCACTTGTTCCACTTGTTCCATCAATACCTGAAGTTCCATCTGTTCCAGAACCTCCTGTTGCTCCACTATTAGAATATACTTCACCTGTAATGGAATTGATATAAAGTCCCCAGTAACTTGCAGGGTGTATACTAAAATCTGTTGTTCCAGTCATAGTAATTTGTGGTGTATAAAGAATATCGCTTTCATAATATAAGTCAGTATCGAATGTAACGCCTGTAACTTCACCATCTATTCCAGATGTTCCAGATGTTCCAGATGTTCCACCTGATGCGTATGCTACTATATCGTTCATACTTGTCTTATATACTTCACCATATCCAGTTAAATCTACTGCTATTTCTGTTGCGCTACTCATACTCACACCTGCAGTAGCAAGTGAAGTTAAGTCTTTGATTCTTCTGTTGTTATTAGCCATTATTATTGTTATTTTTTATTCCCATATTAATGCGTCACCAGCATCATTTATTACTATATAATCAGTTGAGTTTATTAATATAAACCTACTATTCTCAATTGGTTCATCAGGAGTAATATAAAATATTTGGTGATATATTCCATTTTCAGTTATTGTGGTTCCTGATACTCCACCTAAAACTGGTGTAAAAGTGAAACCACTTTGTTGTCCAAATATAGTGAAGTCTAATTTGTAAGCTTCAGCACCTTCGGTATATGTAGTAGAAACTTCTGTTCCATTAAAATCACTTAACTCTTGCGATAATTTAGTAGTGGTTCCTATAATCTTCCTAATTGTATTATTGAAACTTCCGTGTATCCAATCTGTAGTTGAACCAGTACCCACCCATCCATCAGTATTCTTTAAGAAAGTTCCATTTTTAATTGGAACTTCTTGTTGTTCTATCAACCTTAATTCTGATTTAATTGACATTTATTCTACTTATTTTTTATATCCAATCTACTGGAATATCACCATAATTACTTATTGATGTTAAACTATTACCTGCACCTTCAAACGCATCTATTTTTGATGGTGTTCCAGTTCCAAAATTACAATTCCATAAATCAGGAGCTTCACCTTGAACTCCAGTGAATGATGTTCTATTAAAACAATTAGAAAAATTAACTGATTTATTTAAAAATCTCGTTGTTTGTTCTCCATCTGCATAGAATATATTTCTATTTAATTGTAGTTTATAGCAATCAACGAATGTATTATTAAAATCCCCAACTGTTGTATTATACCTAAATAAATCTGTTGGTATTGTTGTTAATGATATACAATAAGAGAATGTACCAGAAAAAGTTCCAGCAGCTGTATTATACCTAAATAAATCTGTTGGTATTGAAGTTAATGCTGTGCAATAAGCGAATGTTTCTTTAAACTTTGTAGCTGCTGTATACCTAAATAAATCTGTTGGTATTGTTGTTAATGATGTGCAACCATAGAATGTATATAAAAAACCGACATGAGATAATAAAGTTGTATTATAATCAAATAATCCAGTTGGTATTGAAGTTAATGACCGACAATAACCGAATGTGTCTACAAAATTAGAAACATATCTCAAATCAGCGTCACAAATAAATGTGGTCATTTTAGTTAAACCAAAAAAGGAAACATATAATGAATCTATATCACCAACATTAATAAGATTACATTCTGTAATAGTATCAGACTTCATTTTAAAATAATCAGATAATGTTGTTCCTTTTAAAGTTATATAATATTCTCGTGATGAAATTAATCCTGTTGCTGTTTGTGTTCCTGATGTTGATGTATCATAAACAATAGTATTTGTGACTGAATCAGTAACATCAAACCCACCAGAAGTATCTAATGCTAATGTTGTATCAGCACTATCTAATTTAACTATCATATTAAATACACTTTCTGCTTCAAA
>Ga0307990_1002548_pt1 | contig 14503 bp, 3 predicted proteins | sample EllFjometagen129_FD_203168 | JGI IMG/M metagenome (GOLD analysis project Ga0307990, IMG submission 203168) | Marine microbial communities from Ellis Fjord, Antarctic Ocean - #129 | ecosystem: Environmental > Aquatic > Marine > Unclassified | place: Southern Ocean | collected 2014-10-08
CTTGGTATGCAGAAAGAAGGGGAAGAAATCTTCAGGTTCAAAGAAAGTGATGATCTTTAAACTAAGTGAATTACCCATTTTTGAGGAAAAGGATTTGACAAAAAGAAACTTATTATACCTAAATGACATTGATTGGGTTATAAAAAGTGTTTTCTTGAGTAAAATAATAAATAATAATGTAGTTAGAGGCAGATGCTATATGTTGAAAAATGGTTATGTATTGTTGAAACGTTACTATCGTAAATAAGGTATTTTGAAAATTAAAATTAATTAAACTTAGAAAAAAGAAAAAGGAGAAAAAATGAAAAAATTATTTGTGATTATGTTAGTAGTACTAATTTCAGTTGGCCTTTTTGCTGACAAGAAAGCGGAAAAATCTGTTTTTGATGTAAACCCAGATCGAAATCAGACTACTTCAAATTCTATGTCAAGAGACCTTTTTGATCTTCAATTCCAAATTGATGTATCAGAAACTGTTGCAGAAGGTATTGCCGGAGTTGAGTATGATGGTGAATATTTTTATGCTGCCGAATGGGGATATTCTGGAACAGATATTCACATTCTTGATATCGATGGAACTGAAGTGGGAAGTTTTACTCCTCCTGTAACCGGTTCAGGAATTAGAGATATGGCCTGGGATGGTACTTATCTTTATGGATCTAATGCCTCAAGTACAATTTACTGTTTTGATACATCAGGAGCACTAATAACTACGATAGCTACTCCAGCTGCAGTGAGAGCTATTGCTTATGATAGCGATCTGGATGGATTTTGGTATAACAATTTCGATACAGATTTGCATTTTGTAGATAGATCTGGAACTTTACTGAATACAATAGCTACACCTCCAAGTATGTATGGTTGTGCATATGATAACTTCTCACCAGGTGGTCCATTTCTGTGGTTATTCACTGGGACATCAACTGGTGGAGGATGCCAAGTAGAACAATATGATCTGGCTGCAGGAACTCTTACTGGTGTATCACATGAAGTAGAAGCTGCTGGAATTTCTGGTGGTCTTTTTATCGCTGATGGGATTGTAGCAGGTAAAGCAACTATTGGGGCTTTAGCACAGGGTACTTTTATCTATGGCTATGAATTATGTGATACAGCTCCCTTGGTTTCACCTGGAGCTCCTACAGGCGTAACAGTTACACCAGATGTTGGCGGTGCGCTTACAGCAGATATTGATTGGACTTGTCCAACTTTAGATGTTGGTGGTAGTACACTTACAGACTTAGATGAAATGAGAGTTTATAGAGACGGAGTTCTTATCTATACCGATTCTGCTCCTGTAATTGGTGACCCTGGAAATTACTCTGATGTTGTTGTACCTGCTTCAGGCAATTATGCATACAGTGTAGTAGGATTTAATGATGCAGGTGAAGGTCTTCCAACTGGGGTTACTTCCTGGATTGGAGAAGATGTACCTAATGTGGTTACAGATCTACTATTAGAAGAACAAAATGGAAATGGTCATCTTACTTGGGTAAATCCTACAACCGGTCTTAATGGTGGTGCTTTTAATAATGCCATTCTTGGTTATCATATTGAAAGAAATGATAATGAAATGTTTGAAGTAACAGGTTTAGCAACAGAATTCTGGGATAATACAATTCCACTTGCTGATTACTATTGCTATACAATAACACCTTATAATTCTATCGGTGATGGAGGAAGTGTTACTTCTAATCTTGTTCTGTTTGGTGCAGGTGATGAACTATTCTTTGATGATTTTGAAGCTGGACTTGGAAACTGGAATTCTATTGTCAACAGTGGAAATGTAGAATGGCTGATCTTTACACCTCCATTTGGAAATAGTTATCAAATGCCTCCTACATCTTCTGGCAATGTATGTTCAGCAGACACAGATAATGCAGGCTATGGTTCAACTGCTGATTGTACAATTGAAATAATGACAGCTTTAGATCTTTCTAGTTATATTTCAGCAAATATTCAATTTGATAACGACTGGCAGGCAATCGATAATGCTGATTATGCTTATGTTGATGTAAGTACAGATGGTGGAACAAACTGGACTAATGTACTTACATTTGATGAAGTAGATGTTAGAGAAACACATGAGATCGTCGATATCACAGCAGAAGCTGCAGGGCAGTCAAATGTTCTTATCCGTTTCCATTCAGTACAACCTGGTTGGGATTGGTGGTGGACAATTGATAATGTTGGAGTTTACGCTACCGAAACACCTGCTGATCCTGGCTCAATTGAAGGAACAGTAGTAATATCAGATGGAGCTGGAGATGTAGAAGATGTAGTAGTGTCAGCAGGTGGATATTCCGTAAATCCATTAGCAGACGGGACATATTCTCTTGAACTTCAACCCGGCACATATAATGTTACAGCAACTTTAGCTGGTTATGATACAGAAGTAATTGAAGATGTTGAAGTACAAGAAGCAATAGCTACAACAGGCATTGATTTCACCTTAATGACAGCAGCAGGCGTTGGAAATGATATTATTGCTGCTACAAAATTAAACAGCAACTATCCAAACCCCTTCAATCCTATTACACATATTGCTTATTCTATCAGAGAATCAGGTAATGTAACACTGGAAGTTTACAACTTAAAAGGTCAGCTTGTTAAGAGCCTTTTAAACGAAGTAAAAGAGACAGGTGATTACACAATATTGTGGAATGGAACAGATAACAGTAATAAATCAGTATCAAGTGGTGTTTACTTCTACAAAATGAAGACACAGAATTATAACAGCACTAAGAAAATGATACTTATGAAATAAGGAATTTAGCCCCGACCTTTAGTGGGAAGGGGCAACTTTTTCTAACTTATGAAATAAGGAATTTAGCCCCGACCTTTAGTGGGAAGGGGCAACTTTTTCTAACTTATGAAATAAGGAATTTAGCCCCGACCTTTAGTGGGAAGGGGCAACTTTTTCTAACTTATGAAATAAGGAAATTTAGCCCCGACCTTTAGTAGGAAGGGGCAACTTTTTCTAACTTATGAAATAAGGAAATTTAGCCCCGACCTTTAGTAGGAAGGGGCAACTTTTTCTAACTTATGAAATAAAAATTAGCTGTTAGCAATTAGCAGTTAGCGAATAGCCCCGGTAATTCGGGGCTATTTTTTTTTATCATGATTGAAGAAATTAGAGTTTAGCCAGATTGCTTAAGAGTAGTCTGGCGACTTTATTCATTTTAATCAGTATACTACGAGAGAAAATCCTATTTAAATAATTTCAATAAAATGCTTACTAATTAACAAAGAATAAAAAAAGTTTGACTGATAAATTTAAGTAATATAAAAACGAATTTAGGAATACATAAATATAAGTTAGCATAGATGTGTTACATTATTGAAACGTTATTATCGAAAAATAAGATATTTTGAAAATTTAAATTAATTAAACTTAGAAAAAAAGAAAAAGGAGAAAAAAATGAAAAAATTGTTTTTATTCGTATTACTGTTTTGCCTTACTATGAGCGTTTTTGCAAATGAGCAAAAACTAATAGTCCCGGCAGATGCAAAGATCGATGCATCTCAAACTGCTCGCAGAAGCATTCTTGAAAAAAATGTAGATTTTACTGTAGATTTTGGTAGGAATCGCGAAGTGCTTTTCAATCAAACTTTAGAAGAAGTAGATTGGTCATTTGGAGTTAGTGATGCCAATTCAACTGGTCCATATTATCAAGCAGATAATTTCTTCGATGTAGTAGGAACTATTACAGGTGTTAGTTTTACAGGCTTATGCTTATCATACAGTGGAGGTTGGGCTGCCAGTGATGAAGACCCAATGACTTTTGATATTAACTTCTATGCAGATAACGCGGGTGCTATGGGTGACTTGGTTGTGACTCATGAAGTTACACTTGATCGTGTTGCTACCGGTCAACAGTTTTCCGGTTTTGATGCCTTTACCTGGACTGGTGATTTACCAGCTGGTGTACAAATGGCTGAAGGTTGGATTTCTATTGTTGGTACAAGTATAAGTACTCCAACTGATGGCTGGCTCTTGTGGGGAAACTCACCTGATGGCGATTTATTGGAATATGCTGATGATGGTACAGGTTGGGCTGTAAATACAGATCCTATACCAGACCGTTGCTTTACTCTTACCGGTACAGTAGCTGCTCCTCTTTCTCCAGCTGCTCCATCAGATTTTGTAGCTATCCCAGATGCTGGCGGTGCTCTTAGTTGCGATTTGTCTTGGACAAATCCTAGTTTGGATTATGCAGGAAATGTACTTACAGACCTTGATGAAATTAACTTGTATAGAGGCACCGAATTGATCTATACAGATTCTGCTCCTTTAATTGGTGAACCTGCTTCTTATGAAGATGTATCTGTTCCAGCTTCGGGAACTTATTCTTATAGTGTTGTAGGAGTAAATGATTCAGGTGAAGGTGTTTCTGCAAATGCTGGTCCTGTTTGGATTGGCGAAGATATTCCTAATACTGTTACTGATGTTTTGCTGACAGATGTTTCAGTAGGTGGTGACCTAATTGCACAATTGGGTTGGATTAATCCAACAACGGGTCTAAATGGTGGTCCTTTTAATGAACCAATACTTGGATATCATATAGTTCGTTCTGACATGGTTGAATTTGAACTTACTGGTGTTTTAACTGAATGGACGGATGAAACTCTTACAGTAACAGATTATTACAGTTATTCCATTACTGCATACAATTCTGTAGGTGATGGAGCTACTGCTATTTCTAACACCGAATGGATAGGTGATGCATTTAGTGGTATTGTGATTATAGATCTTGAAACTGTTACACCTACAGGAGCAACTCTTCAAGCTTCATTAGAGAGTAATTATGCTGGAGCTGTTGTATTAACAAATGATATCTATGCTTATCCTTTAACTTCTGAAGTTGACGCTGTATTTATACTTTTGGGTATATATTCTGATAATGCTCAAATTCTTCTTGGTGAGGAGACTCCAATTGTAGCCTATATCAATGGTGGTGGTAATGTATACTTGGAAGGTGGAGATTCCTGGTATTGGGATCCACAATATGGGGCATTTGACTTTGGACCGCTTTTTGGTATTACTAGTCTCGAAGATGGTAGTAGTGATTTGACAACTGTTGATGGTGCTGATTTCTTTGCAGGTATGACTTGGTCCTATTCTGGCGAGAATAGCTTTATTGATCGGCTTGCTCCAATAGCACCAGCAGTAACAGTTTTCTCAAATACTGCTGTGGGTTATGATTGTGGTATTGCCTATGATTCAGGGACATATAGAACTATTGGAACTTCTTTTGAAATTACAGGCCTTGGAGGAGCAAATACACTCGATGAAGCAGTGCAGGGAATTATGGAATTCTTTGATATTGGTGATCATGGTGAAGTTGATGGTATCGTAACAGATTCTGTTACTTCAAATCCAATTGAAGGTGTAGAAGTATTTGTTGGAAATTGGGGACCAGTTTTTACAGATGCTGCAGGTGCGTATCTCATTGAAGATGTGATAACAGGTACGCGAGAAGTTACAGCTTTTAAAGAAGGTTATTACGACTTTATCGGTGAAGTTGATGTTGAAGCTGACATCACTGTAACCTACGATTTTGCTATGGATCCTCTTGAATTTGCTACATTAGATGGTACTGTAACTGACCTAGATACAGGTGATCTTATTGAAGGTGCTGAAATATCTATGGTAAGTGTGCTTGGCTATACTTATGATGCAGTAACTATTGCAGATGGTACTTATTCTATTGTAGATATTGTAGCAGATACTTACGACATTACTTGTACTGCTGCTATGCATATTCCTGAAAATATTATGGGTATTACTTTTGATGCAGGTGCAGCTATCACTCAAGATTTTGTTTTAGGACTTTCTATTTCTTACTTCAGTGATTTTGAAGATAATGATGGTTACCTGCTTAGCAGTGATCCAATGTGTTGGCAATGGGGTGCTCCAACTGTAGGACCTGGAGCTGCTTATTCTGGCAATAACGTATGGGGAACAGGATTAGATGCTAATTATCCAAACAGTTCTAACGCAACATTAGATATGACTATACCAGTGGGTGTAGTAACTTCCGCATACATATTAGAATTCTGGCATTGGTATGATACAGAAGCAAGTTGGGATGGTGGCAATGTAAAAATTTCTATTGATAACGGTGCAAACTGGAGTGTTCTTACTCCAAATACACCATATCCTGGCACAGCAAACGCTTCTAATCCATTAAATGGTGAACCTATCTATTGTGGACATGATCAAGGATTCTGGGAACTTGCTCAGTTTGACCTGGCAGCTTATGTTGGTGAGAATATTCTGATTAGATGGCATTTTGGCTCTGATAGTTCCGTTGATTATCCTGGTTGGTATATTGATGATGTAGCTATCAGTGAAGATGGAGGTTCTTCTTTCGATCCTGTTGAAGTTGTTCCTATCTACACGGAACTTCTAGGCAACTATCCTAATCCTTTCAACCCTTCTACTAAAATAAATTTCTCTCTTAAAGATGATAGTATGGTTAGTCTACAGATTTACAATATAAAAGGTCAGCTAGTTAAGAGCCTGGTAAATGAATTAAAAGAGGCAGGTGATTACACAATATCTTGGAATGGAACAGATAACAGTAATAAATCAGTATCAAGTGGTGTTTACTTCTACAAAATGAAGACACAGAATTATAACAGCACTAAGAAAATGATACTTATGAAATAAGAGAATTTCGCCCCGACCTTTTGCAGGAAGGGGCAACTTTTTCTAACTTATGAAATAAGAGAATTTCGCCCCGACCTTTTGCAGGAAGGGGCAACTTTTTCTAACTTATGAAATAAGGAAATTTAGCCCCGACCTTTAGTGGGAAGGGGCAACTTTTTCTAACTTATGAAATAAGGAAATTTAGCCCCGACCTTTAGTAGGAAGGGGCAACCTTTTCTAACTTATGAAATAAGGAAATTTAGCCCCGACCTTTAGTAGGAAGGGGCAACCTTTTCTAACTTATGAAATAAGGAAATTTAGCCCCGACCTTTAGTGGGAAGGGGCAACTTTTTCTAACTTATGAAATAGCAATTAGCAGTTAGCAATTAGTGATTAGCCCCGGTAATTCGGGGCTATTTTTTATTGATATAGTATAGAAAATAATTTATTTAAGTTGTGAAAAAGATCTGGCAGATTGCAGTACAGGATGAATAATTTTTTAATAATTGAGAAATAATTGACAGAGGCAAAATTTTATTAAGTAATCTATACTATAACATCTTTAATTCAAAGAGGATAGGAAGCTAAATGAGAAAACGATGATCTATTCAATAAACCCCTAAATGTAAATATTGTATAAAGATAGTAGTTAAAAATACCTTGAAAATTAATAAATTTTATAAAAAAAAGATAATTAATTTTCTCTTAATTTTATTATAAAATTGTTTGACAGCTAAAGGGGAAAAAGTAACTAATGGCGTTATGAAAAAAGAAAATGTTGATTATGTTCTTAATACTAATTTAAAAAAAAGAATCTTAGATGAAAACAAGAACGTTAATATCGAAAACCAAAATTGAAACATTACTATCGAATTTCAGGAATTCTCATTTTAAATCGTTAATATCGTAAATAAGGAATTTTAACCGTTAAAAATTTTTTTAGGAGATTTATATGAAAAAGGGAATAATTTTTTTATTTGTATTTATGCTTGCAGCTAGCATGGTTTTTGCTCAAGTATTAACCGAAGGTTTTGAAACCTGGCCTCCTGCAGATTGGACATTAGATTCTGCAACAGATGATCAATGGATGCAGGATGATGGTACAAGTTATGGACCAGATACTGCCTATGAAGGCACATACGCAGCAATGTATGACAATTGGAATTACTCATCAGGAACAACAGGTTCTATGACAACTCCGGCTTTTGATGTTTCTGCTTTAATCGCCCCACAATTTTCGTTTTACTGGTGGAATGATGGTAGCGCTACTACGCCTGCTACTATAGAGGTTTTATCATCTACTGATGGAACAAATTTTACATCTATAGAAGTAATTGAGGCGTATGAAAGTGGAGAATGGGTACAATACTTACATAATATTGGTACTGATGTTACTCACATTCAGCTACTCGCAACAAGTGATTACGGAATGAAAAATACTTTTGTAGATGAATTTATTATTGATGATGGTGCTGAGCCTCCAGCTCCTACAACACCAATTGCTCCTGCAGATCTTGCAATCAACGTTCCTGTTGATGGAGATCTTTCTTGGAATGCAGCTACAGGTGCTGATGGTTATTACCTTTACTTTGGTTCAGATGGTGGTGGAACTACAGATCCTACTGATATCGTGAATGGTACAGATTTAGGGGATGTAACATCTTATAGCTATACTGACCTTGGTTTTTTAACAACCTATTATTGGGCCGTAGTACCATACAATACTTACGGACCTGCTACAGGTTATGATATATGGGAATTTGAAACTATGTCCGAGACAGCAGTAGAATATCAAGTTCGTCTTTATGATGAATATGGCGACGGTTGGGACGTGGCTTATGGTGGACCAAACTTACTTGATGTAACTGTAGATGGAATTGTAGTATTAGATGATATCTTCTTAGCAGATGGTTATGGCCCGGAAGCTTATACTTTTGTTGTTGAAGATGACGAAACTGTACTTGTTGATTTTACAGCTCCTGGATCATATCCTGAAGAAAACTCTTATGATATCGTTAATGAAGAAGATGTTGTAATTTATACTTCTCCTGCTCCTCCTGAAGCTTCTTATAGTTTTGTAGTTGGTGCAGTTGTAATACCAAATGTATTCTTCTCTGAATATATTGAAGGAAGCAGTAACAATAAAGCGATTGAAATTTATAATGGTACTGAAGAAACAATAGATTTAGCGAACTTTGTAATTTATGGAAACTACAATGGGAATCCCTGGAGCGAAATATATCCATTTGAGGCTGAAACTATTGTTGAAGCAGGTGATGTATATGTACTTGCAAACGATGAAGCTGATCAAGCAATATTGAATCAGGCTGATGTGGTTTTTGCTTATGGTGACCCATGGTATATGACTGCATTTAATGGTGATGATGTTCGTGCTTTAGGTTATATTGCACAAGGTGACACTATAATTATTGATTTTATTGGTCTTTATGATCTGGTTGATCCTGGAGACGGTTGGGAAGTAGCTGGTATAGCAGATGCTACAAAGAACCATACACTTGTAAGAAAAGATGCCATTACTCTTGGTAATACAGACTGGGTTGCTTCTGCCGGTACAAATGCAGATGATTCTGAATGGATTGTAAACGATGAGGATACATTCGGATTCCTTGGCTGGCACATAATTGAACCAAGTTACATTTCAGGTGTGGTTACTCTAGATGCATTTGGAGATGTTACAGATACAGAAATTTCTGTTGAAGTTGGTGAAGATGTGTATTCAGTATATGCTGATGAAACAGGATTCTATTTTATGAATATTGTTCCTGGAACATATGATGTAGTAGCTGACATGCCAGGTTATGATGTAATGACAACAACTGGTGTTGAATGTGTTGTTGGTGTAGTTAGTACAGTTGATTTTGATCTTATAGTGATTCCAGAAACTCTCTGGCCTCCAGTTAACCTTACTGCAGAAGTCGATGTTTCCGGTGTAAACGTTGCCTGGACTGCTCCAACTCAGTGGGGTTGGAATAGTTATTATCAAGGTCCTTCTTCATTAACTTGGGTTACTCCAGAAAGAGCAACTTTCTATGATGTAACAGATTTTGGCTTCTCATATCCAATGGAATTAAGCCAGTTATCTCATGGTTTTTATCATCATTCTGCTTATCCATGGGGAGATGATACTACCTTTACGTTCAAAATATATGATGCTGATGGCACTACAGTTCTTTATGAATCTGAAGTGATTACAGCACTCGAACAATGGGATGAAACACTTCATACTCTAGCTACACCTATCACAGTTACAGATAATTTCTGGGTTTCTGTAGCTGTTACAAATGCTACAACAGGTTTCCCATCAAGTCTCTTTAGTGGTGCTACTACAAATCTTCACGGATATGCAGGTACTCCAGGAGATTGGGGTGAAGCTGAATATGATTGGGCAACATTAGTTTATATTATGGGCGGTGAAGGAACTGAACTTCTTACATACAGTAAGGAAGCAGCACTACCAACATTTAGCTCTAAAGTAAATAGAAGATTAGACTCAGTTAAGATTGATGAATTAGCTCCAACAGATAATTCAAGAGATCTTTTAAGCTTCAATGTTTTCCGTGATGCTGTTCAACTTAATACAGAACCAGTTTATGATGTTTCTTATGTTGATCTTGCTGTTCCAGCTGGCGAATATATTTATCATGCTACAGCTTTATGGAACTTCGGAGAATCAGATGCATCTAATACTGCTACAGTTAACTTTGCATTTGGAGATCTTAGCGGTACAGTAACTGATGGTACAGATCCTATTGAAGGTGCTATTGTTGCTGCAGGAGAATATTCTACTGCTACAATCGCTGATGGAACATATCTTATCGGAGATATGCTAATCGGAACTTATGAAGTTACATGTTCTGCAGCAGGATTTGAACTTGCAACTCCTGTATCTGCTGAAATTACAGATGGTGGAAACACTATAATTGATTTCAGTCTGGTAGCAGCTGGTGGAACTATTGCCTTTATTGATGATTTTGAAGGTGGACCTGACAACTGGGTATTTGAAGGTACTTGGGGACTTACTGACGAAGGTGCAAATTCACCTACTCATTCTATGACAGAAAGCCCTAATGAAGACTATGGCTTAGACTGGGATATCTCTTCTACATTAGCTGTTCCATGGGATCTCTCTGCAGTCTTTGGTGCGGAATTATCTTTCTGGTATAAGTCTGATATAGAAACAGCATTCGATTACATGTATCTTGATATTTCTACTAATGGAACAGATTGGGCTAACCTTGCTACATACGATGAAGAAGATGGTGCATGGCAGCAAACTACTATTCCAATTGGTGGATTTGTAGGAGTAGGTTATGAAACTGTTTCTATCAGATTCCACTTTGTAAGTGATGCTGGATATGTAACTGTTGGTATGTTGATCGATGATGTTATTCTTACTACATACGACGAAGATACATTCCCACCATTCATAGCTCATACAGGTCCTGAATTCTATACAGGAACACCTGATGATTATGTGTTTGATGCCACTATCATTGATATTTCCGGTGTTGCCGAAGCTAACGTGATTTATACAGTTGATGAAGGTGATCCTCTTAGTCTTCCATATACATCTTTCACAGGCGACGTATATACATTTACTATTCCAGCTCAAGATGCTGGAGCTCAAGTAGATTATGCTGTAGAAGCTATTGATGCTGCTGCTGAACCAAACACTGGTTTACTTGAAGGATTTGTTTATATCGCAGGAACACCTTTCATTTATGATAATGGTTTTGTAGATTTCTATACTGTATTTAATGAAGGTGCTGGTGCTGCAGAATTGATCATCAATCCTGCTGGAAACCAACTGAACCTGGCTTATGCTTTAATTAGAAACTATACAGACCAGTCTGGTCAAGATAACGACCCATATGAATTCCACGTTTGGTCTAGTGTTGATGATCTACCAGGAGTAGATTTAATCACTCCAATTATAGTTGAACCAGAAGCAAGTTACAGTAACACAAGTGCTATGACACGTATCGACCTTCGTCCTTACGCTACTGAGCTTGAAAACATTCAAGGTAACTTCTTTATTGGATTCCTGGTAAATCAAGGTGGTGAATTCGGAAAGGTTCATTGTACTATCACTCAGCCTGGTAGCTTTACAAACTCATACACTTATGATGGAGCCAGTGATACATGGTTATTCTGGGGTGATACAGATCTTCATTTCAGAGCTGTAGCTGAATTGATTCCTGTAGCTTCAGGTACTGTGAATGGTATTGTAACTGATGGTACAGATCCTATTGAGGGTGCTGTAGTTACAGTTGGAACATCCAGTGGTACTACCGCTGCAGATGGAATTTATTCAATCATAGCAGATCCTGGAACACAGCCTGTAGTATGTGTTGCTGATGGTTATGTAGAGTTTGAAGGTTCTGTAGTGGTTATTGAAAATGATATTGTTGAATATAATATCGAAATGGAATTGATTTTATGGGTACCACAAAACTTAGAGGCAACTCTTAATGTTGACAATGTAATGTTAACATGGGAAGTACCTGCTCCTCCAGTTGGCAATGTGATGTTCGAAGATGATTTCGAAACTGGTGTATTTATTGATGAATGGGAATTGGTTACAGGTGCTTCTAATTCATGGGAAATTTCCGATGCTTATGCTTTCGAAGGTGTTTACGGTGCTGCAGTATCATGGGGATATACCATTGATACATGGTTGATAACTCCTGAAATATCAGTTGATGATGACCACATTGTTTCCTTTGCTTGGGAAGGTAGCTACTACTGGAGTGTAGATCCGAATGATAACTGTGATCTGTTTATCCAGGTTTCAATTGACGGTGGAACAACTTGGGATCCTATTTGGACATTTGGCGATATAGGCGTTTGGGACAACTTTACTTGGTATGAAACTTCACTCGACCTTGCAGCTTATTCTGGTGAAGATGTATTAATCGGATTTAACGTTGTAGGAAATGATAACGCCGATACAGGCATTGATAACGTATACGTTGGCTCTTCTTCTGGCAGAACAATTGGAACACATCCGATTTCTGCACCTGCACGAGTTAGTATGAACGATAAAGGAGTTCTTAGACCAGCTATAGTTGAAACAGATTCTAGAGCTCTTGCTCATTACAATATCTATCGCGATGGTATTTATCATGATTCAACAACAGGTACAGGTCTATTCTATTTAGATTTGGCTGTACCAGGTGGTGAATATACTTATAATGTAACAGCTGTTTATGAAGATCCTGATGGAGAATCAGAATTTTCAAACATTGTTAATGTATCTATTGATGCTGGTGATGATATACTTAAGCCTACAGTAACAGCTCTTACCGGCAACTATCCAAATCCATTTAATCCAACAACAAAGATCAGCTTCTCAATAAAAGAAGCAGGTCCTGTCTCAATTAATATTTACAACATGAGAGGACAGCTTGTTAAGACTCTTGTAAATAATGAACTTGAGAATGATTATTATGAGATCGTATGGAATGGTAGAGATAACTCTAACAAATCAGTAGCAAGTGGTGTTTACTTCTATAAAATGAAAACACAAAACTATAACAGCACTAAGAAAATGATACTGATGAAATAAGAAAATTTCGCCCCGACCTTTAGTGGGAAGGGGCAACTTTTTCTAACTGATGAAATTAACTGTTAGCAATTAGCAGTTAGCGAATAGCCCCGGTAATTCGGGGCTATTTTTTTATCATGATTGAAGAAATTATAATTTAGCCAGACTGCTTAAAAGCAGTTTGGCAACTTTTTTTCTTTTTGAAATAAGAAAATTTCGCCCCGACCTTTAGTGGGAAGGGGCAACTTTTTCTAACTGATGAAATTAACTGTTAGCAATTAGCAGTTAGCGAATAGCCCCGGTAATTTGGGGCTATTTTTTTATAAGATAGAAAAAGAGTTTGCAAGGTTGGTTGAAGCAATCTGGCAGATCACTTTACATTGTAAGAAAGGAAATGGCTCAGTTCAGATCATTATCAATAATATTTTTCTTTGATACGATGGTTGTTATCTGTGCAGAATTACCGTCCGAAACTATTTTACAAGCGCCATCATAACCGGTTACCATCAAATTATTACCAAGATAATTGAATCTTTCCAAAGTGATCTTATGGGGAAAATTAAATCTGTTTTTCTTAGCTGTAGAAATTATTGCATATTGAGGATCAACTGCTTTAATAAAGGAAAGAGAACTGGCTGTTTTACTGCCGTGATGTCCAACTTTTAAAATATCACAATCCAGAAATTCAGGATAATTTGTTATGAGATATTGTTCTCCTTCATGTTCGAGATCACCTGTAAAAAGCACAGATAATTCGCGGTAATCTAAACGTACAACAATTGAAAGATTGTTGATATTATTGTCTTCATATGATCTGTCGGGATGAATGATCTTAACCTTGATATCATCAAAATATATGTGAGTTGTATCGGATATTGTAGATACTGTACAATTCTCGATCTCAACTTTTTTTGCAATATTATTCCATATCTTTCTAGTTTTAAAGTTATCGGTTACAATCAGGTCTTTTACTTCAACATCTTCAAATACACTGAATATACCACCATAATGATCATTATGAGCATGTGTTATAAGAACATGATCTATTTTTTTTATGCCATTTTCCTGTAGATAGGGAAGAGCTGAACGAATAAAGGAATTTACTTCTTTCTCAGGAGGACCGGTATCAATAATAATTGTTTTGTTCTGTGGAGTTTGCACTAAAGCAAGATCACCCAGACCACAATCGAAAAAAGTGATAATAAGTTTATTGGAATTATCTCTTCCTAATGAAATGAAAATACTAAATAGAATAACAATAGAGATAAGATAAAATTTTCTAT
>Ga0307990_1002549_pt1 | contig 14503 bp, 14 predicted proteins | sample EllFjometagen129_FD_203168 | JGI IMG/M metagenome (GOLD analysis project Ga0307990, IMG submission 203168) | Marine microbial communities from Ellis Fjord, Antarctic Ocean - #129 | ecosystem: Environmental > Aquatic > Marine > Unclassified | place: Southern Ocean | collected 2014-10-08
CACAATAATTATTTTTTAGCTCTAACAAAGCTTGTGTATCAGCAGCAGAATATGATTTTATTCCTGTTGAATCCCATTTTTTAATTATTCCGTTATTTTCTTTAGGAAGTTGCTCAAGAAACTGCAAAGCCCTTTCTTTATAAATTTTATCGTCTTTTTTTATTCCATATAAAAACAAAAAAGGAACTATTGTATTTATGATAATTGTATTTATTGCGTTTTTGCCCGTATATTTTTTTCGCTTAACAGATAATTTATCAAAAAGATAATGAGTATCCCAATATTCTGAGCATGACAAATTAAACATATCACTTATCTCTGTTACTTTTTTGCATTCTAATATCTTAGAAAACAAATGTGTTGATTTATATATAAGATTTGCAAACTGTGAAATTCGTATTAAAGGAAAATTTGACGGTCTTAATCTGAGAAATTTCCATAACTTTGTATTAACAGGTGTTAATGAAAATTTTTGTTTTAAAAAATGATATTCATATTGCAGTTTTTTTGGATATTCATCTTTAAACTTTTTATTTAACAAACCTGCTTGTCCAAATAACATTGCCTCAATCTGAAGAAGATTATTTTTGTGCTTTGCTAAATAAATCAAAGGGAGTGACTTTGCTAATAATTCAAAAGCCATTGCATTTACCTTAAACCCAAAATTACAAGCTAAATGTTGATAAAAGGTCTGTTCCCAACTATTATTACATAAATCCAATGTATACTCAATGACTTTAACTTTTTTTTCTAATCGTTCTATCAATAAATTTTCAAGCCAATCTTTAATAATTAATGTTTCTACCTCTTTTATCTGATTTTGACAAGGAATCCAGAGTTTGCTATTCATAAATTGTTCATAATTAAAATATAATTTATCATCAAATTTTCCTTTAAGTTCAAGTACAGGTATAATTTCATTATTATATCTTTTAATTATCTTATCATTATTATAAACAACGTGTAAAATTATATTATTGTATGCTTTATCTTTATGATGTCTATGTTTATACCAATCAGAAGCATTAATATGTATTTCAACATTTCCTGCCCAAACAGTTTTACCAATTTTTATTTTTGCATTAAAAAAGTCAGGACCGGAATTTATATTTTTTTCACCAACATTTATTATATTAACAGGTTCTCCATTACTGGTATAACAATTGTTAAATAAACGGAAATTCCATATATAATAAAGAAATTCTTCGGTCATAAAGAATAAATTATTTTTTAACTGCTAAAATAATATATTTAACCCAAATTGAATGATTTAACCTGAATAATCCATAAACTAAAAAATTCAGACTTCTTAAAAATTTGGAGATACAAAAATAATAAAACCTTATAACATCCGTAATATCAAGTGATTATATTATATCTAAAAAATAAAACTACTCATTCACACAATTTTATTTGTATTATATTCTTACATTTAAGGGGGCTTCTATTAATTCCTTTCTTTCAAGAAACAAAGATAATGAATAAGGTGCGAGACACAAATATTTCTTAATAGCCATAGCTATTAAGAAATATTTTGACGAAGTCAGGTTGTTTATTAGCTTTGTTCCCAAAGGGTTTTCAGAGTATTTCATATACTTCTTCAAATTTTTTTGCATTATCCCGATAGTGCATCTAAAATTTTCATCGTCTATGAAATACTCTGAAAATCTTGATGCGAAGTAATTAATAGAAGCCCCCTTAAGCATAACTGTTTAAAATTGTATTAAAAATATTTTTCCTGAATGAAAAAAATATGAATAACTCCGTATAAACTAAGCGAAGCGTTCTCACGAACACCTTAAAAATAAACAATTTTGTGAGTAAATGCGGAGTAAGTTAATAATAATCTACCAAACAACCCTTAAGGGTTGAATAAACGATTTGATATAATATCTGTGTATATGTTGCCATAATGATTGTTTTTTGTTCAATCCTTTTAGGATTGAAGATGAATACTACGTAGTTTGTAACCATAGGTTTCACCTATGGTTATTTACCCCGTTGGATATTATCCTACGGGGTGAAAATTAAATCCCTTTCGGGATTTTTTAATTAAAACAAAATTAAAAAATATAAGAAAATTATTTTTTAATCATCACTTTGTTAATCTGTTGAATATGTGTAATTTACAAACTTTTTGGATGAATTTATGAATTATTCAGGTTAAATAAAAAACAAAATTTTATCTTTGTATTTTTGTTTATAATAAATACAAAATTTGATGAAAACTGTTAAGATTAAAGATAAAAACTTTTCAATTTTTATCAGTTCTGATAAAATACAAAAGTCAATAAATGATATTGCACAAAAGATAAATAATGATGTTAAAGGAAAAACACCTTTATTCGTTGTTGTTTTAAATGGTGCTTTTATGTTTGCTGCTGAACTGTTAAAAAAAATAAATATTAATTGTGAAATATCATTTGTAAAGTTTTCTTCATATAAAAAAACAAAATCCAGTTTAAATGTTAAAAAATTAATAGGATTAAATGAAAACATCAAAGGAAGAACTTTGATTATTGTTGAAGATATTGTTGACTCAGGTATAACTATGGATAATTTTATAAATGATATTAAAAAATATGAGCCCGAAGATATTAAAATAGCAACCCTTTTATATAAACCAAAGGCATTTACCAAAAATTTTAAAGTTGATTATGTTGGAATAGAAATACCAAATGATTTTGTTGTTGGCTATGGTTTGGATTATGACGGATTAGGACGAAATCTGACAGACATTTATAAAATTATTGAATAAATATAAAAATATATATTATGTTAAACTTAATAATTTTTGGTCCCCCGGGTTCAGGAAAAGGAACACAGTCAGCAAAAATTGTTGACAAATATAATTTAATTCATCTTTCAACAGGAGATATTTTAAGAGAAGAAATCAAAGCAAAAAGCAAACTGGGATTAAAAGTAAAAAAATATCTTAGCAAAGGTGCTTTGGTCCCTGACTCTATTATTATAGATGAACTTGCTAAAAAAGTTGTGAAATATATACACTCAACAGGAGTAATATTTGATGGATTTCCCCGAACTCTGATACAGGCAAATATGTTTGACAAAATGCTGGCAGGGAAAAATATATCAATATCATTAGTTATTGCTATTGATGTTACTGAAAAAGAGATACTTACAAGATTGCTGGGCAGAGCTAAAAATTCTAATCGCGATGATGATAACAAAAAAATAATCCTTAACAGGATAGAAGTTTACAAAAAACAAACTTTACCTTTAATTCAATATTACAAAAATCAAAAAAAACTGGTCTCAATAAGTGGAATGGCAAATGTTGATAATGTATTTGAAAGAATATCCAAATTTATTGATAATTATCTGAAAATGAAATAACCGTTCATAAAGGGGAGTTCTAATAATTGGTTTTGTATATGAAAGTGAGCGAAAAATATCAGTATGAGGCGGAGGGTAAAATATTCCGCAGCCATAGCTATAGCTATGGTGAGGAAAGATTTTGCCCGATAACGAAATAATGATATTTTGCAGCCACTTGTAATAAAAAGTAATTATTAGAACTCCCCTAAAGTTTAATAGATAAATATAAATTGGTGTATCAAAGCACAAAGCACAATTAATAAATATTGCTTGGCTTCAGTCGGGCGACTGACCGAAAGCTCATATTATCCTTAGGCGGATAAAAGGTTTTAGATTTTAAAATTCAAAATAATGGCAGCTTCTAACTTCATAGATTATGTAAAAATTTGTTGTCGCTCAGGAAAAGGAGGCGCAGGGTCTCATCATTTTGAACGAACAAAAAGCAATCCCAGAGGAGGACCTGATGGTGGCGATGGCGGCAGGGGAGGACATATAATATTAAGAGGCAACAAACAATTGTGGACTATGCTACCATTAAAATATAAAAGACATATTAAATCCGGAAATGGAATCTCCGGTAGTTCTTCAACAAGCACAGGAGCACGAGGCAAAGATGTTATCCTTGATGTCCCTCTCGGAACAATAGCCAAAGATGCTGAAACAGAAAAATTCTTATTTGAAATAACAAAAGATGGTGAAACTCATATCCTCCTTTATGGTGGCAAAGGCGGACTCGGTAATGACCATTTTAAATCATCTACTAATCAGTCACCAAGATATGCACAACCGGGAGAACAGGGAAAAGAAGAATGGAAAATTTTAGAACTTAAACTGCTTGCTGATATTGGATTAGTAGGTTTTCCTAATGCCGGAAAATCTACCCTCTTATCTGTGATTTCTGCTGCTAAACCACAAATAGCTGATTATCCTTTTACTACATTAAAGCCAAACCTCGGTATAGTAAATTACCGTAATTATAAATCATTTATAATGGCTGATATACCGGGAATTATTAAAAATGCTCATAAAGGAAAAGGATTGGGCTTACAATTCCTCAGACATATTGAAAGAAATTCAATATTACTATTTATGGTCCCTTCTGACAGCGATAATATTAAAAAAGAATACCTGATATTAAATAATGAACTTAAACAATACAGTCCTGAACTTATGGATAAATCAAGAATACTTGCTGTAACTAAAAGTGACCTCCTTGACGAAGAACTTATTAACGAAATAAAAAAAGATTTGCCTGATAATATTCCGTATGTATTTATTTCTTCTGTAACACAAACAGGACTCGTTAAGCTAAAAGATATAATTTGGAAATGCTTAAATGAAACATTGTAATAAGTATTATATGTTTTAATAATTTAACAATTTAACAATATCAACTCATTAATTGAAATATTAAAAAACTGGGATATTAATTTGTTCTTTTTTATAAATGGACATCATAATGCTTTTTTTGATTTTATAATGTTCTGGTCCAGTAATAAATATATCTGGATACCTCTTTATCTATTGTTTCTTTATTTTTTGATACGCAATTATAAAAAACAAACATTTGTTTTTTTTATTTTTGTTATATTACTTATTGTTCTTTGTGACCAAACTTCTGTTCATTTATTTAAAAATGTTTTTCAGCGGTTACGACCATGTCATAATCCTGCTCTAAATGGATTAATTCATACATTAAATGACAGATGCGGAGGCCAATATGGCTTTGTCTCTTCTCATGCTTCCAATATTTTTGGACTTACAATTTTTTTAATACATTTTCTTGGTAAAAAAATAAAATATTTCACACCTGTCATTCTTGTCTGGGCTGGTATTGTATCTTATAGTCGCATTTATTTGGGAGTCCACTATCCGGCAGATGTAATCTGCGGGGCTTTACTTGGCTGTTTTATAGGGTTTTTAATAGCAAAATTATATCTTTGTATTCAAAAAAAATATCCTGATAAATTTTTAAAATGTTCATAAAAGATGATTTAAACAGGAATATTTTTATTCCAAGTATTCCACAAAAAATTATTTCTTTATGCCCTTCTATCACTGAAACACTATGCGATATAGGTCTGTCTGCTCATATTATTGGAATAACTGACTATTGTATTCATCCGGGTAAAATAACAAAAAGAATAACAAAAATAGGAGGTCCTGTAACAGTTTCTGTTGAAAAAATAATTCAGTTAAGCCCTGATATTATTTTTGCGAGTAAAGAAGAAAATGACAAATATACTATTGACTTGCTTTCAAAAAAATTTAATTGTTTTGTGTTTGATGTCAAGACCTTTCAGCATGCTTTGAATATGATTAAGACCTTTGGAAAAATATTTAACAAAGAAACAAAAGCAGATATTCTTGTTAATTCCATTACAGAAAAATTTTCAAAAATACCAGTATTAAACAAAAAATTAAAGTATCTTTATTTAGTATGGAAAAATCCATATATGGCAGCAGGTAAAGGAACTTATATTGATTCCTTGTTGTCAAAACTCTCTTTTTATAATTGCTTAAAAGAAAGAAAATATATCAAGCTAAACTCAAATCTTAAATCATTATCTTGTGATATTGTCTTTTTGCCTTCCGAACCTTTTAAATTTACAGAAAAAGACAAAAAAAAATTACAGAACTATTTTCCTGACAAAAAAATATTGCTTGTTGACGGAGAAATGTTTTGCTGGTATGGTAGCCATATCCTTAAATCTACACAATATTTTAAAAAAATGATAACAGATATAAATAAAATTCCCCTTTAATACATTAAATATTTTTTAGAGACATCCCGCCACTTTGCTTTATAATCTCTATCTACAAAGTAAATTTTTAAATCAGCTTTGTAATCTCTGTCCACAAAATATATTTTCTTATCAGCTTTGTAATCTCTGTCTGTAAAATACCATCTGCCTTCATTATTTGTTGCTTTGTAATCTCTATCTACTTTAAAGACCAACAAATCTGCATTATAATCATTATTAGTAACATAAACCTTTACATCAGCTTTATAATCTCTATCTACCGAATAAACTTTTTGACTATATGCATTGTTATTAATACCAAACAATATAAATATTATAAATAAATTCAAAAATGCTATTTCCCTTATATTCATAGCTTTTAAGTATTAACTATTTATTTTTACTGCTTTGTATAAATAGCAGTAACTGTATCAATATTAGCTCCGTCATTTGAATAATATGTCCAGTATATTTTCCCATCATTTCTTAAATCACCATCTCCGTTTATGGTCATAGTACTATCACATACATATTGATTTGGAACTGTTACTATATTACTACTTGACAATCCATAGGGTTTTTCACTAGAGCCAAGATGATAAAAATTGCTAAGCAAAATCTGATTTTCATACAAAGGGTCCGCCTCAACATTTACTGTAAATGTTGATGGTCCAAGCAAACTGCTTGACTCTTCACAAATCCATGAACCAAGAAATCTATCAATATCTGTTCCTTGTGTGTCGTCGTCTTTATCCGGCTTACAAGCATTTAAACCTATCAACAATAATGTTGTAAGAAATAAAAAATATTTTATATTTATTTTCATATTTATAAAATTATAACATGTTAGTTTTTTAAATACTAAAACGTATCAGTATAATTATTGAATAACAATTATCATTCCACTTGTTAAAATAAATTTCATCAAATATATAAAATTTTTTATAACTGACAACAAAACGGAAAATAATAATTTTTTAATTTACTTATTTGGCTTTCTGCAATTTTTATTACTTTTGTGTTTTGTAATTAACAAATAAAAAAAAGCAATCTTTCTTTGGCGGATAATAAAACAGATAAAAAAATGAGTAATGATATTTTTCAAGGATATAAAGGTGATGCTCTATTAATATTAAAAAAATATAAAGTCAGAGTATGGGGACAGGCAATTATAGATACAACACGTGGAGAATTTAAAGGCACTATACTTCCAAGAGCAGAGCATCAGGATCATAAACATATAGTAATGAAAGTTATTACAGGTTATAATATAGGCATAGATGTAGATACTATAACAAGTATGAAAGAAGTTGCCTATAAAAAAGCAAATTATAAAATTCCTGAAAAGACCTTTCCTTATACTAAAGGTCTGCCCAGTGTCAAATTACTTGGCACAGGCGGAACAATTGCTTCCCGTTTGGATTACAGAACAGGTGCTGTTATTCCTGCTTTCTCCCCAGGTGAATTATACGGAGCAGTTCCCGAATTAGCAGATATTTGTAATCTTACAACAGAAAAGGTCTTTGCTGTATTTAGCGAAAATATGGGAGCAGAACAATACAAGACATTAGCAATAACAATTGGCAAAGAGATTGAAAACGGTATTGATGGTATTGTAATAGGACACGGAACAGATACTTTGCATCATACAGCATCAGCATTGACATTTATGATACAAAATCCTCCTGTTCCAATAGTGCTTGTTGGCTCTCAACGTTCATCTGACCGCCCAAGTTCCGATGCCGCACTAAACCTTATGCACGCAGCTTATGCTGCAGGACATGGTAATATTGCCGAAGTAATGGTTTGTATGTTTGGTCCGACTTCTGATGAATATGGATTTCTGCATAAAGGAACAAGAGTAAGAAAAATGCACTCTTCTTATCGCTCTACATTCCGCACTATCAGCGACATACCTCTGGCAACAGTTACAATAAAAAACGGTATAAAACATCTAAAAAAACAATATAATCACAGACGAAACGACAGGAAAGTAAACATAATGCCTTACTTTGACAATAGAATAACTATAGTATATTATTATCCTGATATGAAACCTGATATTATTGATTCTCTTGTTGATAATGGATATAAAGGTATTATAATTGCAGGAACAGGACTCGGACATGTAAACAAACCTTTATACCCTGCTATTGAAAGGGCTATTAAAAAAGGTGTCTCAATATTTATGACTGTTCAAACATTATGGGGCTATGTTCGTATGTTTGTTTATGACACAGGAAGAGATTTGTTGTCAAAAGGAATTGTGCCTTTGGAAAATATGTTGCCGGAAGTTGCATATATCAAATTAGGATGGACTTTGGGACAAACTGATGACCCTGAAAAAGTAAAAAAAATAATGCTGACTCCTATAAATGATGATATAACTAAACGCGAACCTTATAATGGCTATTTAATATATCAGGGAGGTGTCCCTGAAACAGAAGATTTTATCAGAAAATATCATAAATAAAATCTCTTCGTAGCTCAGTTTGGCAGAGCAACTGACTCTTAATCAGTGGGTCGAGGGTTCGATCCCCTCCGAGGAGACAATCTGATAATAAACACTTATAGTTTTTCAACTAATAAATATCATTTGCTATTTGCATACAATTTGATATATAATTACGAATGCTGTGAGTAAGCCATATAGATAACAATCAACTGATAAATAAAGCTAACAATATTATTTTTATTACTATTTTATATAAAAATGTATTAGTGTCCGACTTAAAATAGAATTAGAACTTATAATAGTAGATTCCTCTCCGCCTCAGGCGAATCGGAATGACAACTTCATTATGTTGGGAAGGTGGAGAAGAAGCGGCAGCAGCGGCAGCAGCAGCAGTGAGGGTAAGGACGCGTAAAACGCGTCCTTACCCTCACCATGAACTCTAAATAACACTGTCATTCCGAGTGATAGCGAGGAATCTCATAATATTTAGAAACGATTTTACCTGAATTTTTAAATTTAGTCGGACAATAGTGATAAAAATGGTTGAATTTCGGTAATTTTACAATTTTGCAACAAAACAGGATTGATTTTTGTTTATTACGTCAGAAAAAAAACTCCAAAAAGTATAAATATCTTAACACGGGATGTAGCGCAGTCAGGTAGCGTACTTCGTTCGGGACGAAGTGGTCGCTGGTTCGAATCCAGTCATCCCGACAAAAAACTGTCTCGCCTCTTTAGCTCAGATGGTAGAGCAGCTCATTCGTAATGAGCAGGTCATCGGTTCAAGTCCGGTAAGAGGCTCTATAAATAATTGAGTATTTTATTGTAATCATTCACTTATTAAAATTTTAACATAAATCAGTCAATTATCTAATCATTTTAAATAATCCAGATAAAATTAATCTGATTTTATCCCCATCCCGGATAATTTTTAACCTGTAATTTTCTTACATAATTTAAAATATTTCTGTAATTATATAAAAAAAATATTTTTTATAAAGTTTCTATTTATTAAAAAATATTTAAAAATATCCAATTCCTCATAAAAAATAATATTTATTAAAAAATTTTTAAATTCAAAAAGTTTATTTTTAAAATGTAATATTTGTCTTATAAAATAACGAAAATATTATATATTTACCTGTATTAATATTATATATTTTTATGAAAATAGAAATAATATATTTCAAATAAAAGCATAAAAGCATTAAAATTTTTAAAGATTTTAATACTATTTTTAAAAATTTATTAAAAAACGCTTGACTTTTTATTAAAAATGTTGTATCTTTGTATAAGAAACCAGCTCAACTTTAAAAATTATTCAATTATGAATATTAATTTAAAAAATAGAATCCTTGTAAATTTAATTTCAATATTAATAATTTTGTTTATTACAAATGTTGTTAAATCTCAAACTTATGAATTAAATTTATCAGACCCTGCTACTTATACCTATGGTAGTGCCTGTAGTAGTGCAAATCCTGCACAATGGTCAGTTTCAAACGATTCTTGCTGGATTCAAACTTCTGCTCTTAAATTAACAGAAACAGGAAAAGTTCCAATTTTATTTAAATTAAATTTAAGCGGAAATCTGGAATGTGATGATAATGCCTATATACAATATAGCATTGACGGAGAAGCATTTTATAATGATACAGTCATAAACGGATGTGATTATACATCCGTGTTTGACTATAATGATACTTTAAACTTATCTTCCGGACAAACCATACAAATAAGAATCATTTGCGAGACAAATAATAGTAATGAAAACTGGCAGATAAAAGATGGAGATATTACTGTATATGGAGCAGAAATACTTCCTATTGAATTGCTATATTTTAATGCTGTCTGTAATAATGATGTTGCAGAAATTAACTGGTCAACTGCTTCTGAAATTAATAATGATTATTTTAATATAGAAAAAAGTAAGGATGGGATATATTTTGAAGTTATGGCTACTATTAATGGTGCAGGAACCAGCAATATACAACATGATTATTTTGTTATTGATGAAAATCCATATCAGAGAATAAGTTATTACAGATTAAAACAGACCGACTATGACGGAAAATATAAGTATTCAGATATTATTGCCATATCCAATATTAATAAAAATACTGACTGTAAATTGAATATATTTCCTAATCCTTTTATTGATAATATCACTATTTTAATCAATAATTTGCACTCATCATCAGCTAAAATTGAAATTTATGATATACTCGGAAACAAAGTTACAGAACATACATTATATGATATTGATAGCAACAATAATAAATTTATTATCAATTTGTCAGAACTTTTCAAAGGTCCTTATTTAATCAAATTTATATCTGATAATTTTGTCAGAACACAAAGGATTATAAAAAAATAAGAAATTTATTTCATGCAAGCACTGTTTATATTTTATTAATCTTCGCTGCCTATAAAGCTTTTTACTATACCGCTGATACCGGTTTTTTTTCCTCCACCGGTTTTAGAACCTCCTAATTCTCTACGTAATCTTGCCAGATTCATAGTTTGAAGAATAACTTTTCCCGGACCTGTAAGAGTAGTTAAAAACAAACCTTCTCCACCAAAGACAGCTGTTTTAATTCCTCCAACAAATTTGATGTCATAATTAACACTTTCATCAAATCCAACAACAGAACCTGTATCAACCTGGATAGTTTCTGCTGATTTCAAATCAAAAGTAAGAAAGTCGCCACCGGCATGGATGAAGACCGTTCCCGGACCTGTAAATTTTTCAAGGATAAAACCCTCACCACCAAAGATGCCAGCGCCTATTTTTTTCTGAAAAGCGATAGAGAAATCAATGGTTGATTCAGCACATATAAATGCATCTCTTTGTGCAAGAAAGGTCTTGCCTTGTTCCAGTTTAATAGCATTTATCCTGCCGGGATAATTGCCTGCAAAGCCAACAGTTCCGTTTCCTGTAAAATGTGTAGTGAATAATGATTCACCGGCAATTTTTCGTTTCATAGCACCAAATAGTTTTGTACCAATTCCCTGACCTTTCATCATGGTTTTCATATTTATACCTGATGTTTTAAACATCATTTTACCTGCCTCAGCATAGACCTCTTCATTATCTTTGAGAGTAATCTTTATGGCTTGCAGGTTGTCTCCTTCTATTTTGTATTCCATATTTTATTTTTTATTTTTATATAATATTTTTTATTTGTCTTGTAAAAACAAAAGTAATAATTTTTTTTGTAAGTTTGTCTGTCTAATGACAAATTAAAATCTGAAAAATTATGAATTTTGGAATATGCAATTTAAGTGTTGTGCCTGTCAGGTTAGAACCATCTGATAAAAGTCAGATGACAACACAGCTATTATTTGGAGATATATTTAAAATTTCTGAAACATATAATAACTGGTGCAAAATTATTATAAACTATGATGATTATGAAGGATGGATTGATAATAAACAATTTCTATCTTTATCAAAAGATACTTATAATAAAATTAATAGTTCACCTAAAAGTATAACTATTGATTTAGTTTATAATTTAACTGATATTACGCAAAATATAGTTTTTCCAATTGTTACAGGAAGTTCTTTGCCGAATATCGTAAATAATAGTTTTTATATTAATAACAACAAATTTGTTTATAATGGACATATAATAACTGATGTGCCAAAGACAGACAAAAAAATAAGAGAAAAGGTTGTTGAATATGCTTATAAATATCAAAATACTCCTTATTTGTGGGGAGGGAAAACACCTTTTGGCATTGATTGTTCCGGGTTTACTCAAATGGTTTATAAAATGGCTGGAATAAAGCTTTTAAGAGACACAAACAAACAATCAACACAAGGAAAAACCATAAGTTTTTTATCAGAAGCTAAACAAGGCGATATTGCATTTTTTGACAATGAAGAAAATGAAATTATTCATGTTGGCATTTTACTTAAAGATAACAAAATAATACATGCATCAGGCAAAGTATATGTTGATATTATTGACCATCATGGAATTTATAATGCTAACACAAAAAAATATTCTCATAAACTAAGGATAATTAAAAGAGTTGTTTAAAAATTAAACTTTCAGATAGCTGTTCTAAAAACAAAAAATAAAAGTGGCTTTATTTATATCAGAAAAAATAAAAATAATTCAAAATTTTTATAACAAAAAAATTATTATATCTTTGTCAAGATTAAAGAAAATTGCTCAATCTACCTGTGCCGTTGGCACGGCAGACAGGCAGGTTCTGTAATTTTCTCTATTCAAAAGTAAAAAAATGAATCCCGTAGGATGTTTACCCCGTTGGTAAAATTACCTACGGGGTTAATCCAACGGGCTGAACAGAAGTATGGTTGATATTAGAATGATACAAGAACTTTTAGGACACAAAAGCAGTAAAACAACTGAAATTTACACACACGTAAGTACAAAAAGCATAAAAAATGTTAAAAGTCCGTTTGATGATTTATAAATCTAAAGTGGACAAATAATATAACATTTGTCCACTTTAGATATGTTATTATTTTATAAAGTGGACAAGTTGTATAAGTATAAACAAGTTAGCGGCAAGTTAAAAAGGATAATGAAACTACAATCAACATTCACGACTGGACTTTTCCTCCTGACACTTTTGACAGCAACGGGACAGGACATAAGAATTAAAGGAATGTTCTTTCCTTTTTTAGAACATTCCATTGCAGTTGAGAACTTGACGCATCAAAATGTATCGGTACAGGTGCTGTATCAAAATAGAATTGAATTGGGTGACAATGAATACTACCATCATAGAGTAATTCCTTCCATCCGCTATTACTTTTCATCCGAAAAGAGGTTCATAAACCGATTATATATAGAAGCGTTTTACCGCTATGCATATATCAAACACTTTCCAGACCAATCAGACGTACCATACTACAATTATTATTCAAATTCCTTCGGATTAGACGGTGGCAAACAGTTCTTCCTTTCGGACAGGCTTCTTATTGACTTTGGGGTTGGCTACTACTACATTTATTCAGGTAAGGAATGGCATAACTTTTCGGATAACAATAGACATTGTTTGCGGATAGACCTAAAGTTTGGAGTAGCATTGACAAGGAAAAAAGATAAATGAAAAGACCAGAAGATAACAAAACCTATACGTAATACGGGTTTAGTGCTAAAAAGAAAGATTATGCATGTAAATAACAACTTTAGTATAATAAGTTGGTTGTATAAACAAGTTATGGGCCATATTAGAACGCAAAAAACACTGACAAATGATAAATAGTAAAATAACCATATCACTGTCCCTTCTAATGATATTGTTTACTTCATGTAGATTTGAACCAAACAGAGCAACAAAGGAAAAGATACAAGAGAAAATATCACAAGCTGATTTTCAGATAGAATTGATCAATGATATCGAGAGATTTAAGATTTTGAAAGACTTTTTATATAAAAATGTTGATTCATTAATAAGTTTTAGAAATAGTAGGAATATAGTAATTCAAGTTTCTGGAAATTCTAAAACAGATACATTACTTCAAAAACAAGAATGCTATACATATTTTCGTGGCAATTCACAATATGATTTAAATAGTGTTCCTGATTTTCTAAAAAATAGACTTGATTCAATATGGAAACTAGTTGGACAAGATGTTGAATTTTCAATATGTAAAGATAAAAAAATTAAGATTGTTGTAAAAAATGAGAAAGTAGCAGAAGGACTTTATATTTCACATGAATTTATTTGGAACATCTCGACTGAAAGAGAGAAAAACAAGATTGAATATTCTGCACAAAAGGACTCAATTCTGACTAATGATTGCATATATCGAATTGGATTAACAGAACAATATGGACATTAAAAAATACGGCACACAATAAATAGTCTTCAATCGGTGCGCAGCACCCAGATTGAAGCAGATGTTGAACTAAATTTGGAGAAAAATTTATAATCTATGGGTTTTCAATAGAGATTTTCAGGGAAATTATTTTTTTAATGA
>Ga0307990_1002552_pt1 | contig 14499 bp, 8 predicted proteins | sample EllFjometagen129_FD_203168 | JGI IMG/M metagenome (GOLD analysis project Ga0307990, IMG submission 203168) | Marine microbial communities from Ellis Fjord, Antarctic Ocean - #129 | ecosystem: Environmental > Aquatic > Marine > Unclassified | place: Southern Ocean | collected 2014-10-08
ACCCCATGAATAATACACACTTCCGATGTTGTTCAATAAAGTAGCAACACTTCCTTGTTCTCCAAGTTCCTCATTTATAGCAAGTGCTCTCCTGTAATACTCAATTGCCTTATCATATTGACCCCATGAATAATACACACTTCCGATGTTGTTCAGCATTGTGGCATAGTCACCTTTTCTATCCGCTTCTTTCCATAAGTTACCGGCAAGTTCATAATATTCAATTGCTTCAGTGTACCGATATTCTTTTCTTGCCTGTTCAGCTAAATTGTAATATTCCATTGCTGTTTGGCTATAAGCCACAGTAGCAGATAGTAAAATTAAAATAAATACTACGATTTTTTTTAACATAATTTTACTCCTATTTTTTGGTTCTCACTTCTCAAACACTGTCCATTGAAAAACTCTCTCCGTAATTTCCTTTTCCGGATTTTTCAGTTTCAGTCCTCTCGTTTTAGCGATTTGTTTATCTATGTCAGTTTCTATGATATTAATAAAAGTTCCTGCACCAAGCTCCATTTTTCTCACATTCAAAATTGGCATTTGATCATTTGAAGCTTGAACAAGCATCTGTTCAACTCCACTTGGTTCACACACTTCCAATTCCAAAGGAAGCTGAATCCATTGATTGGTTTGGACAGTAGAAATGTGGTAATTGTCGATAAGTAAAGTTTTGGTTCCATCGGCAAAAATATACATCAATCTGATAAAGCAGGCTTTGTTGGTTCTCACCAAAATTTTGGGTTCATCTCCATAATAATAGATAACTGGACCATCAGCCATTTTATCGGTTTGCAGTTCTACTTTCAGACTATTATCGGTTTGAATGGCATCATATAAAGCGAGCTTGTTCTGTAATGCCTGCTCTAAATTTTCCGGCTTTATCTTATCCCAACCGATATTTTCACAGGTAATTTTATTCACAAAAAGTTGGTTGTTTTTAACGACTGTTTTATTCGTGTTTTCCATTGTTAAAGACAGGAACATTCCATTATCCGATTCGAGAATTTTACCTCTGAAAACAATATCAACTGATTGATATTGTGAATATGAGACACTTTGCCATCTGTTTTTAGCGATGAGAATACCAGAACATATTTCCGCAAAATTCTTCCCGAAATTAGAGATGAAACCAGTATTTTCATATTCGAATGGATAAAAAACAAAAGAATAATTTTCTGATTGCTGAAGCAGAAAAGTTTTTAGAAGTTCGTTCGCTAAAGCTTCGGTGGATTTTGGTGTTGTGCCGGTGAGAATTGTAAGTTGCTTTTCAATCTGCTGTTGGGAAGGAAGTTTACCGATATCATTCTGAAACTCATTTTGCCATTTGTTCAGGAAAAGATAGATTTGAAGATCGTCTTTTAGCAATCTTGTTTGAGAAATACATTCTGCATATTTTTTGATAGATTGTTCAGGATTATTCCCGGCCATTTCTTCAGCAAAGTCAAATACTTCGGAAATTTTGCTGATCGAGTTTTCGATCTTATTTTTGAAAGAATTCCGCAAGTCTTTTGCAGGAATTCCGATAAGAACATAAACATACTGCTTATCCTTTTCCGATTTCAATATCTCATATCCCATTATTTCCAGATCGGTTCGGACATTGGTTTCGCTAAGGAAATATTCTTCGACTTTTGTTTCTGAACCGTTTCCCGTTTCCGAAAAATGATTGATAATTTTTCCTGACACATTACAGGATATTGTTGAGGATGCATCTTTTAAGGCTTCTTCTTTTGCCTTCGTTTCTGCTTCTGCAATGTTTCCATTCTGGATTTTTGAGAAACCTTTACCAACGAAATAATTCGGAAATTCCAGAGAAACATTTGATGTGAACCAGTTTGGAATAGCTGATAATGTTATTGAGAATGATACTAAGATTAGCAATAAAACTTTTGTTTTCATCAAGTCTCCTAAATTTTAAATCTAATTGCATAATGTTTGGAGTGTGCGGTGCTCTTTCAAAATCTCTTTCAAACTGAGCACTGACACTTTTGTTATACACTGGTCTCAAAAAAATCACTTAAGTTTTGAAATTATCTAAGTCAATTCTTTCAATTTCCTTCATTTCAGGTAGTTTGAATTTATTCGGTTGATTTGATAGAATTAGAGTTCGATCTATATTATGATTATACTCTTTACTAAAAAGTAATTCAGTTTGCCCAAATCTGTCGATAATTGTTTCATTATGTACTATTAATTTTGCTCTTAGAATTTTGATAAACCACTTTTCGTTTTCTTCAATTTTTTCATCTGCATTAACAATTCTAAAAGCAACTTCCAAAATTAACAATTCTTGTATTGTATTCAAATTATGCTGAGATATTTCAGAGAGAAGATCATCAAGTATTTTACGTCCTCTTTCTTTTACATCGGAAATCATTGAATCTAATTCCTGTGAAAGATCAATATCACTGAAATATTTCGTGTTTTTATCAATTATCTTCAATTCTTCTATTTCACGATCATCGATATAACCATCACAAGTCATTGCACAAAAAGCAACTTTGAACAATAATTTTTTAAATTGTTCTTTACTCATAATCACTCCTTAATAAAGCCTATATGTGAAGATTTATTTTTTTGTCTTTCTCTAAATCTCTTTGTAAAATGCTGATGCATCTTCTCATATTTATCTAACTCATCAATTGATACAGAAGGTTGAAAAACCTTAATAATCTGAGTTAAAATATTTTGTGAAATCCTAATATCCTTTTTTTCCGCTTCTCTAGCTGCTTTATCAACTATTAATTTAATATCACTACAAACAAAATTTTCTGTTTGGAGTGCTAGATCTTTATAATCTATCATTAAATCAAGTGGCTTCTTTTTGAGGTACAATTTAAATAAGCCAATCCTTGCTTCAAAATCTGGTGGTGGAATATACATTTTGTAATCAATTCTCCCAGCTCTTGTTAGTGCCTCGTCAATAATTTCAGGCATATTTGATGCTGATATAATAAAAATACCTCTTTCACCACAATTATTAATTTGAAGTAATAACTCGTTAACTTCGGAAGAATAACTTTGGTGATTTTGTATTCCTCTTTTAGGAGCAATACCTTCAATTTCATCAATAAAAATTACTGTTGGAGCATTTTTTTCAGCTTCTTTAAATAATTTTCCAATTTTTTCTTGAGTTCCGTGAATGTAAGTACTTGCAATATCTGAGGAAAATACTTTTATAAAATTAAAACCAACTTCCTCAGCAAATTTTTCGGCAATAAAGGTTTTGCCACAGCCAGGAGGACCGTAAAGTAGCATACCGTTTGGAAGTGGAATATCATATTTTTCGAAACGCTCTTTTTCGTGCAAAGCTCTTATTATGTCATTGCTAAGAATATTTTTAACATCCTCCATTCCAACAATTTGTAAAAAACCTTCTCCCTTTTTTTTTTTGTTTTGTTTAACTACTGGATCTAAAGATTCATCATTTTCAAAAATGTTTATTTTAATCTTTCTCTTTAATGCTTGAATAAATTCTTCAGCAGAATTAAATCGTTTATTGAAATCCTGATTTATTGCCTTTTTTATTACTTTCTTCAATAAATCATCTGAGAGATTATCTAATTTTAGAATGTTCAAGTTTAATGATTCTCTGCGTTTTCTTAATACTTTTTTCTTCATCTCTTCATTTGGAAATTGAAAGACTGTATAATCAATATTCCAAAGGGGCTCACCAATAACTAAATGAAACATAAGCACACCAATAGAGAACAAATCGCCATTTGGAAGAAAAACATCATTTAATATTTCAGGTGCACAATAATTCAAGTTTAAATGATTGATATTGACTGAATCTTGTGGTTTTGATAAGAATCTGGCATATTCAAAATTTGTAAGAACAGGTTTTTCGCGATTGTCAGAATAATCTAGATAAACAGATTCCATATTGATATTATTATGAATTAATACATCAGGATGACTATGTAATATTGAAATGCTTTCTAGCAATTCAATAATTAACGGTATTACAAAATATGGATTCAAAATTTTCTCACGTTTGAATTTACTAAATAATGTCTCACCACTTAAGAAACTTGTTACGATGAAATATAATTCATTTTTTTGATTTATTAGTTTTCCTTCATCAATGAAACCAATTATGTTTTTATGATGAAAATGAGATAATATCTCTGCTTCTACAAGTGCATTATTTTTGATGCGAGGTTTATTTGTTTTTGAAACAAAAATTTTCAATAAATAGTTGTTTCCCAAAGTATCCACAACTTTATATTTCTGAATGATATTATTGCCTGAAATGAAAAATTGAACTTTAAATTTTTCTTTTATCATTTCATCTTTATTTAACAATTTCTTAAACATAATTATCCTTGTAATAAACTGTTATCACTGGTTATTGGTTGTTGAGAAGAAGGCAATAATTTGTATAATTCTAAAACAATAGGTCTTAATCGATCTTTAGAAGGATTGTTTTCTGCAATATTAAAACCTTGTTCAATAAGTATTCTAGCTCTGTTTCTATCACTCCATTCAAGCATATCAAAATCATCATTAAATTGGTGTAATAAACCAATCTCCATTTGAGCACCCAACCCTTGATCAATAAGTGTGAAGTCTAAATTTCTCATTTGATCAATAATGTCTTCAGCTACTTTTACGTTTTTTTCTTTAATTACTTTAGGTATTGAATCTCTAAATTGTTCAATAATGGAATTTGTTTTTTCATTTCCGAATTCTTTATTAGTACTTTCTAAATGGTAAAATACCTCTTGTAATTCAGTTTCCGTTTTTGGCCATTTTGTATCTGAATGGATTTTGTCTAATCGTTTACACGATTCTCTCAAGTTATCTTGGATTTCTTGGCGTCGATCAAAATCCCCTTTCCCTTGTTCAAGTTTCTTTTCTAATTCATTTAGACGAGTTTCAAGTTCATTAAGAGAATTTTTATTACCTGAAACATCTTCTTGAATAATAAGATTTAAAGTTTGTTTAGCTTTTTCAATCTCAGTTTGTAACCATTCTGCACTAATATCTCTTTGATTACCAACCGAAGAATCATATTCAACTTCAACAGAATGTTCTAACAATGGGAAGAAAGCAGAAAGTAATATCTTTCCGTGATTTTTAAATTCAACTGTTAATTCAACTTCGCTACCTTCTGGTAATAAAGCAGGAAGATCATTCCCCGTAATCAATGCATCAAAAACGTGAATGTTATAAATAGGTTTTGAACCCTCAGCACCAGCTTTTCCCTCTAAAACAGGAATTTTAATAAAATCATCCTTAATGCCAGGTCGTAATTGTTTCTGTGTAAATAAATGATTAGTTGTACCTGTAGCTGGCAAACTTCGATTTTTTTCCAAACCACTTATAGTTCTAAATTCTTCTTCTTTAGATACTCTTGAGTGAATAGCAATACCAATATTATTAGAGAGGATTGATGATAAAACTTTAGAACCTTGAATAATTGTAAAATTTTCAGGTTCGCATTGTATAATAGAACCTTGTTCATCATAAAGATTGATATTGAATAAATTTGGTACGTTTGGATTTAGTTTAACTTCAATAACTTCACCTGTTTTGTTTATTTGGACTTTACCGCCTGACCAAGCTTTATCAGCTCTAACTAATTCACAAAACATTTTATCTGGAATCTTTTCTTCAGTTTTTTCATCTGCTATTCTAATTGTGACAAATTCTTCCTCTTCAATTGTTGTTGGTTCGTAACCTAATTGCAATTGTATTTTTGTTTTATCTCTTTCTCTGTCTCTAATTATTTCAGGTACATCAATTGTTGAAGCATATAATGCCGCTCCTTTTGATACAACAGTCATAGGGTCAATAGAAGTACTAGGTTTTTTTATCTGCTTTTCTAACATTGTTCTAAGAATGGAAGAGAATGTTGGACCACCAACTAATAATAAAGTTTCAAGATCAGCACCTGACAGATTGTTTCTTTGGAGTAATTCAATACAAAGATCAATAGCTCTTTGAAAATGTGGTTGGAAAACTTTTTCTAAATCCTGTAATGTGACTGTTATATCAAGTTCAAATTCATTACCATCGTCATCTTCACCAGGAATGTCTCCGAGATCTGATAAAATATTATATGAATCATTAAACGAAAGTTGAATTTTAGCAGATTCTGCATAGAATTTCATCGATTCTCTAAACATTTCTTTTTGTTTTTCATCAGATAGAATTTTTTTTATTGAGTAATTTGTTTCAATATAAGGAAAAATAATTTCATCAACAATTGCATTATCAAGATTTTTACCGCCCAGCCAATTATCTCCATCAGTATCGATTACTTTCATAATACCTTCTTCAACTTTAAGCAATGCAGCGTCAAATGTTCCACCGCCAAAATCAAAAACCAGCCAAAATCCTTCTTTCTTTTTTGCATTCAAACCGTAAGCCAATGACGCAGCAATAGGTTCAAGAAGTAACTCTGTATATTCAAAGCCAGCTAATTTTGCTGCTTGCATTGTAGCATCTTTTTGGTTTATTGTAAATTGGGCTGGAACAGTGATAATTATTGAGGAAATAATATCGTCTTTTATAAACGATTTTAAAGCTTTAAGAACTTCTGATGACAATTCCTCAGATGAAAATTCTGTATTCATATTAGAACTAAAATATTTTTTTTCACTACCCATTGTTCGTTTGAATTCTATAAAGGCATTTGTTAAAGTACTATCCCAATTTTTCATAGCTCTCAGTTTATCTCTTTTAAGAGCACTATAAGCACTATCGCCAACTTGAATAGATTGCTTCTTATTAAAATATATACAAGATGGTAAGGTGTCTTTAAGTGTATCAGTTTTGATGATTTTTGGAATTCCTGCTTCCATACACGAAATTGATGAATTAGTTGTACCCAAATCTATACCATACATAATTTTACTTTTTGCCATATTATCCTCCAATACTTACTTCGATTTGTGCAGATTGAATCATTATTCCATTGTAATTTACTTGTGGTTTGATTACTCTTGTTATTAATTGTTCATCTTTTTTCAGATTTTCGTCTTCAATAAAAATCACATTTGCTTTGATACCATCATTATAATTTTTATTTAACAATTCAACAATTTCGTAGCCCTTTGAAATAAAATTGTCTTTAATTCTTTTTACAGAACCTTGTAGTTGTTTGTGCCCTTTAATATTTTTATCCATTCTATTTAGGTTTTTCTCAATTCTAATTATTTCATCAGCAACTTTAAGAGCAAGACTATGATCAATCTCAGTATCGGATTTTTTTGTCTGATCTATTTTATCAGATACCAGATCGATTTGCTTATTTAAAAGTTCAATTAATTTATTATCAAGATTGATTGCTTCAGCTTCTAAAGATTTTCTCATTACGTTTATTTTATCTAAAATATGTAAATTATTTTGTTTCAGACTTTTCCGTGAAATTACATAAATAAAAATAGAAATAGAAAAAAGAACAGCACATATTATTAGAAACTTCAGGACATTGTCTTTTATCAAATTATTTAAAGTTACAGAAACCTTCTGGGTTTTCAATTCTGCTGAATCGACTCTTTTATTAATTAGTTGTTGTAATGTATTTATTTGGTGGTTCATTGATGAAACGAAATATTTTAATGAATCTTTTTGAGTCTGAACATCATTCTTGAATAAATCCATTTGAGAATCTATTGCCCCAAATTCTTCAATATTTTCTTTTTTATTTTGTTTGATAATTTGATTCAATTTTACTGAATTACTATCTAAAATACTGATTTTAGAATTATATAAATCGACCGTTTCGGAATTAGTTTGAATTTGATTTCGTAATGTAGCTATTGTTTCATTTATTCTATTAATTTCAATACTCATTGAATCTATCGATGCATTTACAGTTAAACTATCAATATCTGCAAAGCAATTAATGCTAATAAATAATATGAATGATAATTTCACTATTCTCATAATTTTAACTCCTTGATTAGTTTATCTAACATATTTCTGATTAATTTATTCACACCTTCTTTGTTTGCTAAAACTCTAACAAGTTTTGGAGAAAGGAAATAATAAGTTTTAACAAATAATCTCCCAATTGCTTTTTTCAGTAAGATACTATCGCGAAATTCTCTTAGCTTTAAAACTTGTGAATGATTAAAATCACCATAAACCATTGTAGCAATATAGCAACCTCCACTGCTTTGCGATGATCCAGAACTACTTGAAGATGATGATTGTGTAAAACTTCTTAAAGGTGGATTTATGAGTTTGTATAAAGTGCTTGTGGCTTCACTAATACCTTCTTTATTGCTTGAAACTTTATTTCTTGCATTATTATTTAATTCTAATTGTGATAAGTCAGCCAATATGTCATCGCATTTTTCAAACACTTCATAGGCTTGTTTTAACAAATTCAGTTTTTGATAATCAGGCGTGAAACTGTTCACTGAATCCATCAGGTTTTTCTGTACATTGTTAAAAATTTGAACAACTATATCTTGGCTTTGTAAAGCAATTATTGAAGATATGTTAATATAATCTTCGTCATTGTTTCCTAAGATTGAACCTATTTCATTTAACTTTGGTCTACAAGAATTGAGAAACGATTCAACATCATTGAGAGTTATTTGTCTTTGATTATTTAAAGTATCAAGCTTTTCTAAAATAAAAGTATTTTGTTTCTTTATTTTGTTGAATTTTTCTCTTTGAGGTTTTGATTCAATCCATTCTTTTATTACTGGTAAATTTTCTTCGATTCTTGTAACTACCTGCCCTTTTGGGTTTAATGAAACAGCCATTTTTGCAACTCGAAGAGCTTCAGAACCAGGATCAATCGAATCATTTTCACGATAATAATTAAAATATTCAATCGAACATTGTAGAATTTCATTTGCTACTTTATTCAATATCATAGTTAATTCTAAACTATCAATGTCAAGAATCGCTTTCAATTCATTTAGTTTTGATTTTGAATTCATATATAATTTTTCAGCATAAATATTTGATTTACTAATTTCTGATTTTCTTAATTCAATAGTACTTTCAATATTTTTCTCAATTTCTGAAATTGGTTTTTCAATGAACAATGATTTTAGAGATTTTTTACTCTTTTCTGGAAAAGCATCAAATATTGAAAGATATTTCTTCACAGAGATTAGATGACTATTTTTTAAAAAACTATTGTAATAATTATTGATTTCTTCAACAAAGGTATTACAGATTTCAATGTTATCAATAGAAATGTGATTACCAGTTATTTTATTTATAAATAATTTGAACAAAGAAGAGTTGAAAAAAATCAGTTTTAAAGAAATTGCTTTGCTAAATAATTCAAAATTAAAACCAGATTCGATTGATTTAATAAAATACAAAGTAGATAAATTTTGATAAGAGGAATAATTTGATTCTGTTATAGATTCCTTTAACGTTTTCTCCCAAATTTCAATTGCTTTTGTAATATTATTGTTTTTTAGATATGCTAAACAAGTTTTATCTACATTTGTTATTTCAGTAAACCAAAATAATGCAAATCGGATTTTTTGTTTTGCCTGCTCAATATTTTTCACAGATTCATTAATAGAAATAATGTTTCGCTTAAATTTACCGATAAACTCAAAATCATATACTGTGTCTTTGGCTTTACCAATTTCTGCAAATCTCTTTAATATGCTTACTTGTTTTTGGATTTCTCTTTCAGTAGAATTAGCTACTAAACCTAAAATTCTAAAAGGATTGCTTGTTATGATTTTCATATTTTTTCCTTTATCCCATTTCTATCTTTTCCAGTGTATAATGTTCCGCGTGTGCTGTGATATACTACTGACACGCTTGTTAGCAGCATCTTTCATTTCAACAACAAACATTTCCGTACTGCTTCTGTTTTTCCATTTACATTTAGCTTGTAAAGATAAACACCTGAGCTTACTTTCTTCCCTGAGTCGTCTTCTCCATTCCAAACAATTGAATGCTCTCCTGATGTTATTTGGTCGTTCAAAAGCGATTTTATCTTCTGACCTTTGATGTTGTAGATAGATAATTTTACATTACTTTCTTCAGGAATTGAGAAAGAAATTGTTGTTGTTGGGTTAAAGGGGTTAGGGTAGTTTGATAAATTTAGAATTAAAGATTCTACAATTGCATTGTCAGCTATACTGATTTCCTGGTCCAAACGAATTAACCAAAAATCAGAACCTCCCAATCCGTAAGAAGAAGTTGATCCAGCAATCACAAAACCTCCATCTGCTGTCTGTTGAATTGCAGAACCTCTATCCCATTCATTTCCACCGAAGGTTTGATTCCATTCTTCATTACCAACTTCATCTGTTTTAACTATCCAAATATCTGTAGTTTCATCTGTATAAGTAACATATCCCGCTATAATAAAACCATTATCATTAGCTTGAATTATTGACTGTGCTCTTTCGGATTCGTTATTATTATCATATGATTGATTCCACTCTTCATTGCCATTTTCATCTGTTTTAACTAGCCAAAAATCAGACTCACCGGCACCATAAGAGTTAGTATAGCCCGCAAGAATAAATCCCCCATCAGAGGTTTGTTGTATTGAATTAGCAATTTCATAACTACTTCCACCATATGTCTGATTCCATTCTTCATTACCAATTTCATCTGTTTTAACTAGCCATAAATCAGACTCACCGGCACCATAAGAGTTAGTATAACCCGCAAGAATAAATCCCCCATCAGTAGTTTGTTTAACAGAATAAATTTTATCATTATCTAGTCCACCAAATGTCTGATTCCACTCTTCATTACCATTTTCATCTGTTTTAATTAGCCAAAAATCAGACTCACCGACACCATATGATGAAGTAAAACCACCAATGATAAATCCCCCATCTGTAGTTTGGTTAGCAGAATAAGCTGTATCATAATTTTCACCACCAAATGTTCGATTCCATTCTTCATTACCAATTTCATCTGTTTTAACTAGCCAAAAATCAGACTCACCGGCACCATAAGAGTTAGTACAACCACCAAGGATAAATCCCCCATCTGTGGTTTGGTTAACTGAATAAGCCTCATCCCATGATGTTCCACCAAATGATTGATTCCATTCTTCATTACCAATTTCATCTGTTTTGATTAACCAAAAGTCAGATTCACCGGAGCCAAAAGATTCTGTTACTCCTACTAATATAAATCCTCCGTCTGAAGTTTGTTGAGTAAAGCGAGCGATATCATGACCTGTACCACCATAAGTTTGAGTCCATAAAGTATTTGGAATTTGTGCAGCTAGTACATTACACATAATTATTAAAGCAAACAACATAAAATCTCTACTTTTCATTTTTTCCTCCTTCGAATTTTGTGCTAAATTAACAATTTAATTCAACATCCTTTTTTATTTTTAATCTATATTGCTTTGCTGCTAATGTTTGGCGTGCGCCACGATTCTTCCTACTTTTCTTCTTGTTGATTGTGGGCACGTTTGTTAGCCACATCTTCGTAAAAATTCAAATTATTGACTAAGTAGATTTAATAACTATTTTAATAGTAAACACTTTTTCATATCTATAACTCGATTATTTACAATAAGCTTGAAAAAATATAAACCAGAACTTATAGAATGACCAGAGGAATCATTACCATACCAAATAACTGAATGATAACCTTCAGCTTGATTTTGATTAACTAAAGTCACAATTCTTTGTCCTTTAATATTAAAAAGTTGTATTTGAATATTTGAAGTTTCTTTGAGATTGTATTCTATAGTAGTTGTTGGATTAAAAGGATTTGGGTGATTTTGGAATAATTTAGTTTCAATTGGCATAAGATTATTTTGGATATTAGTTCCAGTTACTTCAATATAATCTTCCTTTATTTCTGTATTCTCAGAAATACTATCTGAAATTGTTAACGAAACAGTATATATACCAGCATTCTCATAAACATAAATGGGATTCTGCACATTACTATCAATAAATCCATCATTATCAAAATCCCATTCCCAAGATATAATATCCCTTGTAATTGATTTTTTGAAGCTTTTTGAATTTAGCATTATTTCTGGAAGCCCACCTATAGATAAATCTGTAAATTGAACTTCTAGTGGTATTAAACCAGAAAGCGGATTTGCTTCAAAATCAGCAATTATTGGCTCAGCTACTGTAATATAATCTACTTTAATTTCTGTATCTACAACTGAACCATCAGTAATAGTTAATGAAACAGTGTAAATACCTACTTCCTCATAAATATAAATTGGATTTTGTTCATTACTATCTATAACACCATCATTTTGAAAATCCCACATCCATCCAACAATATTACCTGTAGAAATATCTGTAAATTGTACTTCAAGTTGTTCATAACCCATTGTTGTATCAACATTAAAATCGGCATTTAATGGATCTAAAACACTAATATAGTTATCTTTTATCTCAATATCTGAATTTGTACCATCACCAATAATTAGAGAAACTGAAAAAGAGCCAGAATCTGAATATATATAACTAGGATTTTGTAAGTAAGAATCTATTATCCCATCATTTTGAAAATCCCATTGCCAAGTTGTGATTGGATTTTGACTGAATGTAGATATATCAGTAAATTGTACTTCTAATGGTGCAAAACCTATAGTACTATCAGCCTCAAATTCCGCAATTAATGAGTCATATACTGTGATATATTCCATTTTTGTTGGTTAATGAAATATCATATATTCCTGATTCTACATATATCCATATTGGATTTTGCTCGTTTGAATCTATGATTCCATCATTCTCAAAATCCCAATTCCATTCAATTATGCTACCTGTAGAAAGATCTGTAAACACAATTTCTAAAGGAAATATGCCTGAAACAACATTAGTCTCAAATTCTGCATTTAATGAGTCATAAACCGAAATGTATTCAATTTTAGTTTCATTTACAGTATATGAACCATCACCGATTGTTAGTGAAATATCATATAAGCCTGATTCAACAAAATTCCATATTGGATTTTGCTCATTTGAATCAATAACACCATCATTTTGAAAATCCCACTCCCAGGATATTATATTCCCAACAGACAAATCAGTAAATTCTACCACCAAGGGAAAATAACCAATAGTATTATCAGCAGTAAAATCTGCTATGGATCCTTCCACATTAATATAGTCTGCTTCAATTTTAGTGTCAATATAATATCCATCGCTGACGGTCAATGCTACCGAGTAAGAACCTATCTCGGGATAAATAAAAGTTGGATTTTGTTCTTGTGAATCAATCGAACCATCATTTTGAAAATCCCACTCCCATGAAATGATATTACCAACTGATGAATCTGAAAATTCTACCTCTAAAGGAACATACCCAATTGTAGTATTTGCTGTAAAATTCGCTGTTGGTCCTTGTACAGATATGTAGTTCTCCTCAACTTTTATATCTGTATTAAATCCATCACTAACAGTTAATGATACTGAATAATCTCCTGTTTCAGTATATATATGATCAGGATTTTGTATATACGAATCAATTACACCATCATTTTGAAAATCCCATTGCCAAGAAATGGGGTTACCCGCAGATGAATCAGTAAATTCTACCTCAAAAGGAATGTAACCTAGCGTTTGATTGGCAAAAAAATTAGCTTCAAAATCATTTTCTAACAATGCAATAAAAATATCATTTTGTCCATTACTTGTTAGAGTGGTTGTACCAAAATCTGCTACATTGTTAAAAGAACCTGTCACAAAACTATTTCCGAAATTATCAATAGTAATTCCATAACCATAGTCATCACCAGATCCCCCAGCTTTATTAGCCCAGAGCCAATTACCATCCATGTCCATTTTCGCAACAAAAATATCATCCTCTCCAATACTAGACAAATAATAGGAGCCGAAGGTTATACCTCCATTGAAATTTCCTGTTACAAAGCTGTTACTATTTGAATCAATTGTTATTCCACGACCATAACTCGAACATTCACTAGCACTTGATGCCCATTGCCAGTTACCATTGTCATCGATTTTTGCTATAAAAATAACCCTATTACTACTGATAAGAGAATATTGACCAAATGTAGCTGTTCCACTAGTACTGCCAGTTATATAACTATTACCAGCATCATCAGTTGCAATCCCATAGCCAAAATTATAATTAGCCCCACCAGCTTGGGTTGCCCAATCCCAGGTTCCATTTGAATCTAACTTTATAACAAAAATATCTGTATCACCACCACTAATTAGAGCGGTTGAGCCAAAGGTTGCTGTACCCCCAAAATACCCAGTTACATAACTATTACCAATAGCATCTATTGAAATTCCTCGTGGTTGCAAACCTTGAGTTCCGGCTGCTTGAGATGACCATAACCAATTACCATTGGAATTTATTTTTGCTACAAAAATATTCAAATAACCAACACTAGTACCATACCTACCTACAACGTAACTATCGCCAAAATGATCAACTGCTATCATATGCCCATAGTCACTCCACGCTCCACCAGCTTTGTTAACCCACAGCCAGTTACCATTTGTATCCACTTTTGCTACGAAAATATCAAAGACATTAGTGCTTGTAATTGTATGATATCCAAAGGTTGCTGCACCG
>Ga0307990_1002554_pt1 | contig 14492 bp, 10 predicted proteins | sample EllFjometagen129_FD_203168 | JGI IMG/M metagenome (GOLD analysis project Ga0307990, IMG submission 203168) | Marine microbial communities from Ellis Fjord, Antarctic Ocean - #129 | ecosystem: Environmental > Aquatic > Marine > Unclassified | place: Southern Ocean | collected 2014-10-08
GACGGCTCATCGCTGCCAGTTTTTGGCAGGCGGCTTCCGAAAGGTCGCTGAAAAATTTTGCGTCGCGGATAAGCTGGGTTGGATCGGTCATGGGGGGAATACTCAATGTTCAATACTCAATGTTCAAGTTTGCCGCTTCGCTTCTTTTTTGGAATACAAAAAAGCACTTTCGGAATAGCTTCCGCCTTCGAGAACTACGGCGTGACACGCGGGTCCAAACCTTGGAAAACCGGGCGCGAAAGTAACGCCGATGGCGTCATAAATTCCAATGGTTGGAAACCTAACAGTTAATCATGGGTGCAGCATTCATGCTGCTTTTTGCGGGGGAGGATGGCGGAAATCAGTACGCCGATGAGGAGCAGGGCGGAGATTTGTTCAAAGGGGCCAGCCCCTGCCGTGTGATGCTCGACGTGCTCAACGATCATTTCAGAAGAGAGAACTCGGTTGAGCACCCAGCCTGCACTCAGTGCACAGACGGCGAGCGTGGCGAGATAGATGCCGACGGCGCGGCGGCCCATGGTCCGGAAGACCGTGGTGATGGTGGCGGCGTTGGTCGCCGGGCCGGTGACTAGGAAAACCAGTGCCGCGCCGGGAGAGAGGCCCATGCCGATCATGGCGAGTGCAATCGGGATGGAGCCGGTGGAGCAGACGTAGAGCGGAATGCCGATGCCCATGACGGCGATCATGGAGAGCCATTCCGAGCTGAGCCAGCGGGTGAAGAAATCTCCGGGAACGAGCGCCCCGAGCAGTCCGGAGATGACGATGCCGAGCAATAGCGCGCGGCCGATATCGCGCGGCAGAACGCCAAACCCGTACGTGAAGACCTGCCTCCACCGGTGTGCGCCCGCCTGTGGATTACAGGAGGGACACTGATCATCGGCGCAACCGTTTTCGTTGTCTTCGGAGGGCGGGGTGAACGCCTCGACGGCTACGCCACAAATGCAGCCGGTGATGAAGGCGATCAGGGTGCGCGAAATGGCGAAGAGCGGACCGAGCAGTCCCCAGGTGGCGGCAATGCTATCGATGCCGGTCTGCGGCGTGGAGGTCAGGAACGAGACCGTCGCCCCCTGTGTCGCGCCGTGCTTGCGAAGTGAGGCGGCAACGGGGATGACGCTGCATGAGCAGAGTGGAATCGGAACACCGAGCAATGAGGCTTTGACGATCTGCCAGAGGCCGCGCTTCCCCAGGTGGGCTTCGATGAACGAAATTGGAACGAAGGTGCTGAGGATGCCGGCCACAAGGAAGCCGAGCAGGAGGTAGGGCGCCATGATGGCCATGACGCTCCAAGATTCGAGGACGATGTTGACAACGGTTTCCATCAGAGTATTTTTTTCAGGATGCTTGATGTAGATCAAGGTGCTTATTTCAGAGGTGAGCATAATCCTCAGTATTGATTGTGGAAAACCAAAAGGAAGGAAATATTATGAGTATGTTTTGTTATCAGTGTCAGGAAAGTGCAGGCAATACAGGATGCACGAAGCGTGGGGTCTGTGGGAAAACAGAGGAAACCGCAAATTTGCAGGACCTGCTTGTTCACCTTTTGAAAGGAATTTCAATTTGGGGCGAGAAGGCTGAACCCGTAAATAAGGAGGCGGGGCGCTTCATTATGGAATCCCTTTTTGCAACGATCACGAATGCCAATTTTGATGATGATCGATTTGTAGAAATGATCGAACAGGCACTGGTTGTGCGTGATGCCTTGAAAACGGAGGTTGGTGGGGCTAACGCCGATGAGTTGCATGACTCCGCTACGTGGACCGGATGCGGGAAAGAAGCGTTTCTTGAAAAATCCGTCAGCGTGGGCGTTCTCGCTACGGAAAATGAAGATGTGCGCTCCCTGCGTGAGCTGATTATCTACGGGCTTAAAGGGGTCGCGGCCTACACCGAACACGCGGCGATTCTCGGTTCCGAAGATGACGCGTTATACGCATTTGCGATGAAAGCTCTTGCGGCGACTACGCGGGATCTTTCCGTTGACGAACTCGTCGCGTTGACACTGAAAACAGGTGAGTTTGGCGTGACGGCCATGGCAAATCTTGACGCAGCGAATACGAGCACCTACGGAAACCCCGAGATCACAGAGGTCCAATTGGGTGTGAGTGATAAGCCTGCCATTCTGATTTCCGGTCATGATCTAAAGGATCTGGAACTGTTGATGAAGCAGACGCAGGGTACGGGTGTAGATGTTTACACACATAGCGAAATGCTTCCGGCACACTATTATCCCGCCTTTAAAAAGTACGATAATTTCATTGGAAACTACGGGAATGCTTGGTGGAAACAGGGCGCAGAGTTTACCTCTTTTAACGGCCCTATTCTGATGACTACGAACTGTATCACGCCGGTGAAGGATGCGTATAAGGATCGTATTTTCACGACGAATACCGCGGGGTACCCGGGTGTTAAACACATTCCGACGGGGCCGAATGGCGAGAAAGATTTTTCGGGAATCATTGAGCTCGCAAAAACCTGTGCCGCACCGACAGAGATTGAAACTGGAACGATCGTGGGAGGATTTGCTCACGACCAGGTGATTCAGCTCGCCGACAAGGTCGTGGACGCGGTGAAGTCGGGTGCCATCAAGCGTTTTGTCGTCATGGCGGGTTGCGATGGTCGTCAGAAAGGCCGTAATTACTTCACCGAAGTGGCTGAAGAATTACCCAAAGATACCGTGATCCTCACCGCCGGTTGTGCGAAATATCGCTACAATAAGCTGAATCTCGGCGACATTGGTGGAATTCCTCGGGTTCTCGATGCGGGACAATGTAACGACTCCTATTCATTGGTCGTGATTGCAATGAAACTCCAAGAGGTCTTTGGATTGGATGACATCAACGATCTGCCGATTTCTTATGACATCGCATGGTATGAGCAAAAAGCAGTGATTGTTCTGCTCGCACTGCTCTTCCTCGGTGTCAAGGGCATCCGCCTCGGCCCGACACTTCCCGCATTCCTCTCCCCAAATGTGACGCAGGTGCTGGTCGATAACTTCAATATCAAACCGATCGATACGGTTGAAGGGGATATTGAGGCGATGATGGCTGGGAAATAAACCAGAGTCTGAGAAAGACACGTGCGCCCCAGAAGAAATTCTGGGGCGTTTTTTAACGTAGATGCGGTGTCCTCACCGCGTTTCTTGTTGCTGGTTGAACGCGGGGAGGACACCGCTACAATCTGTTTCCAGGCATTGGAACCAACTGCGTTGGATATTTTATTTTTTTCCAATGCGTGGAAAATTAGCCTGTCGGATAAACGCTCCGAGAATCACGATGGCCATTCCGGGGATGAGCCAGATGGCCTGGCGTTCCATGAAGCCGAGCCAGAACATCGGCGAAGCGAGGGCCATCGCGATCCACATCAGGGTCATGCTGACGGGGGACTTTCCTTTTCGAGCCATCACGACGCGGTAGAGGACATAGGCGGGGAAGGCGAGTCCGTAGGCGCTCATGAATGTGCGGTAGAGGATTTCGCCGCCGGTGAGTCCGGCGTGGGCGGGGAGCTTAATTGCAAAGAGCCCGATGACTCCCGACAGGACCATTAAAACGAAGAGAATTGGTTTTTTCGATTGGGCGCCTGGGAGAGTGCGGATGCGGTCGAGATGCACGCGAACCGTGAAGATCCATTGGCAGAGGATGTGGGTCAACAATCCGGCCGCGAGCCAAGGGGTTGCAATCGGGACGAAGGATGTGCCGTCGAGTGCTCCCGCGATCACGCCGGCGTAGCGGGTGGTCAGGAGAATCATGGGCGCAAAGAAGCCGACGAAGCCGAGGGTGAACCCGAGCCGGCCGTTATTTTTGGTGTCGAGTTGCTGGCGGGCGTGGTGGAACGTGATGTCGAGATAGGGGCAGAGCAAGAAGCCGAAGATCATGGCCGGGAACATCCAGAGTGGGGCGAGGGTTTGGGGTGCCGAGTTGATGAGGACAGCGTTGGCTTCGTCGGGCATGCAGAAGGTGGCAATCAATACGCCGAGGCTGAAGAGGAGTAGTGTCGCAGCGAGTTGCGGCATTCGATTTCGCCGCAGCGCCCGGCCCGAGATCAAAATAAAGGCAACGACGATGCCGGCGACGATGGCGAGGGTGGACATCGGAATCTGGAATGCGACCCGGATGAAGTTTGAAATCCAGAAAATCCAGAAGAGATGAAACGCTAGCGTGATGGCAGAGAACCACCAGATGGCCAGAGGGTGGTTTTCAACGAAACGAGTTGAGTCGACGCGGGTTCGAAGAACCCAGCCCATTGCCGCAGCGCCCAGTACATTCGGCGTCGCAAAGATGAGGAATCCAGCCCAGCCCATGTCGCGCAGAAGGAGTGCGGGCAGGAACATTCCAATGCACCAGGTCCAGGAGCACGCGAGGTATGCGCCCCAGAGAATCGGGTTGCGGGAGGGCGTTTGGGAAGACGGTTCGCTCATTTCGCAGTGGTTTTGCGGAGTCGTTTGGCTTTGTGGTGGGCCTTGGGTGTCACATGGAAGGTCGCGGTGCATCGCCCGACGCGTTTGGGTTTGGCGGGCTTTTGATCCGGGCTTTCGACTTTAATTTCGCTTTTCTTTTTGCCGACGGGCATGAGGACCTGCACGACATCCATACGGATGGCGATGTTGAACTCCTTACCGGAGGCGACCAGTTCGTCGATATCTTCGAGCGGGGTCATAATATATTCGGCCGGGCCGAGACACGGGCGTAGGAACCGGTAGTTAAGGTGCTTGCAGACGACGGTGTAGTCGCCGCCACAGGTTTTGAAGACATAGTTTCCGCCCGCAATTTCTGTGTTTCCAAGCAGGGCGGCCCCGGCCATGGCGTTATACCAGTTTTTGTTGAACCGACGAAAGGGGAGGATCGCTCCGTGAGAGTTTCCGTTAGAAGTCATCGTGATTCCCGAATGGAATGCATAGGGGAGCCAGATCAGGGAGCAGACCCGGTTCCAAAAGGTATTCCGAGTGGAAAGATTTGAGACGAATGCCTCGGCTCGTTCAAAGAGCGTGAGCTTCGGGGCGTCGGGAGGAGTGGCGTCGGCTGGTTGCATTAGGATGTCCTTAACTTGATCAAAAATGAGAATTCAATTTTTATGAGTTGAACCATAAGAGGATTAGCCCAGCGATTCAAGCCCCCCTGCGCTAGATGTTCTGATTTTTCCAACCCGTTGGGAAAAGGGAGCGAAATGGGTCCAAGGGTTGGAAAAGAAAAAAGCCACCCCGTTTTCAGAGTGGCTTTTGCAGGATCGGTTCGTTTTTTAGAACGTCCAGCCCGCCCCGAGGGTGAGGCTGTTCTGGTACATGCTCATATCCGTTCCGTTGCCGCTATCGGTAACGGTGGCATCCAGTGCGTGAATATAGGCCATGTCGAGACGGAATTTTTCAAACTGATAAGAGGCCCCACAGGCCAGATGGGTTTCCATGATGGCGGGGAAGAGCGAGTTGGCAAAGCCAGCGTCGCTATCGATGGGGGAGTTGCCGTGCGAGATTCCGCTACGCAGGGTCAGGCGGTCGGTTGCTTTCCATGTGACACCGGCTTTCACGATATTTTGGTCTTCCCAGCCGAACTGGCCTCCGAGTGTGTCGAGATGGCTCCAGCCAATCCAACGGTAGTCGAGCACCACTTCTACGTTCGTCCGCACGTTATAGGCTAGACCCACCGTGAGCTGCTGCGGGAGGTTTAGCGAGCCGGCCAACAGGTTGTTGTATTCTTTAAACTCTGTCATGAACTGCTCACTCATGTAGCTTCCGCCGATCGTGAGTTTGTCGTTCAGCTGCTTGTTGACCCCCGCAATGAAGCCGATACCGACGGCTCCGTCCCAGCTTCCGTCCGCAGGAATGGAGGTCGCTGTGCGGCTGGTTTCCATGTCGGTGCGAAAGCGGGAGAGAACAAGGATCGGGCCCGCACCAATGCTGAGGCCGTTGTCAAACTTCTCGGCATAGGTGAGGGTGAGTTTTGCGATGGAGAGTTCTGTCCGGGTATCGCCCGCGGAGAATCCAAAACGGGGTTTCGCATAGTCGACCCCCATTCCGCTGGTTCCGTAAAGACCGATGCCTAAGTGGCCGCTATCTTTTCTGCAGCAACCCAGCGATGCGCTGATCGAGGGAATCACAAATGCGGAGCTATCTTTTTGGGTTCCAGAGCCGGGGTTAGCGGTCGAATTAATCGTACGCACGGGGGCGAAGTATTGGAGTGAAGTATCCACGCTACGCGGGACATCCGTCAGACCCGCTGGATTGAGAATTAGCCACGTGGAATCTTTGGCCGAGGCGACACCCGCACCTGCGGTTCCCTGTTGAACGGGACCAATCCCAATGAGCTTAATTCCTTCGGTTGCCTGAACCGTTATAGAGACTGCTGTTAGCAAGGCCGCTGTGATAATCCACTTAATTTTCATATCGAGGTTTCCTTAATTGATGTACCGAAATCTGGCTAATTGAGAAAGGAGCATAGGGACGCAGATGTAAAAATGAAGAAAAATGAGAAATAAGATTGCGTAAAGTTTATATTATTATAATTTTCTAATCTTTATCTGAGGGGGAGACATATGACAACTCAAGAACGTGAATTGACTGCAGAGGTGCTCAAGGCGATGGCCCATCCGGTGCGCTTGGGTGTGGTGGAGTTGCTGGCAGGTGGCGAACAGACCTGTACGGAGTTGTACGAAGAGCTTGGGTGCAGTCAGTCCATGATGTCGCAACAGCTGAAGATTCTTTGTCAACAGGGGTTGGTGTCGATCCGCAAGGAAGGTACGCAGAAATATTGCGCCCTGCAGAATCCCGATTTTTTGAAATTATTCGATTGTATGCACAAACATTTGCGCACGTTTTTACATTTTAAGGACTAGGGAGATTGGGAAAATGGAATACTGGAAGAGTGGAATGTTGGAATGAAGGAAGAATGGGGAGACGTGGAGTAGAGAGGATTCCACTCTTCCAGTATTCCAATATTCCATGGCCCCCGTATTCCATCATTCTTTGCCCCGTGTGACGTTGAGCAGTGTGTTTGAAATTTATCAAAGGAGTTAAAATCATGAAAAAAACGAAACTTGTTATCATCGGTGGTGTGGCTGGCGGCGCAAGCTCCGCAGCCCGTGCGCGGCGGCTGAGCGAAGAGGCAGAAATTATTCTGCTGGAACGCGGCCCCTATGTTTCATTTGCTAACTGCGGTCTGCCGTATCACATCGGCGGTGAGATCGAAGATCGTGATCGCCTGCTCGTCACCACCCCCGAACAGCTTCGAACCCGTTTTTGTATTGATGTGCGCACGCTCAGCGAAGTCACAGCGATTGACTCGGACAAGAAAGAGGTCGAAATCAAAAACCTCGAGACCGGCGAAACCTACACGGAAACCTACGACGCGCTCGTGCTCAGCCCCGGCGCGGAACCGATGCGCCCGCCGATTCCCGGAATTGAAAATCCGAAAGTTCTTTCGCTCCGCAACATGGGGGACATGGATCGCATTATCGAGACGCTGGATGGCTTGCAACACGCCACCGTTATCGGCGGCGGCTACATTGGCCTCGAAATGGCCGAAGCCTTTCGTCGGCGAAACATCGCCACCACGCTCGTCGAGCTCGCCCCGCAGGTGATGGGGCCGGCCGATCCCGAAATGGTTTCCATCCTTCATCAGGAGCTGGAGATTAACGGCGTCGATTTGCGCCTGGGCACCTCGGTGACTGCTTTTGAGGAGTCGGAGAACGGAGTCACGCTTACGCTGAGCTCCGGCGAAACCCTCGAAACGGGTCTGGCGGTTCTCGCCATCGGCGTGAAGCCCGAAACAGGCCTCGCCAACGAAGCGGGCATTGACCTCGGGCCGCGCGGCGGCATCAAAGTCAATTCGCAGATGCAGACGTCCGTGCCGGGAATCTATGCCGTGGGCGACGCCGTTGAAGTCATAGACTTCGTCACCCGTCAGCCGTCGCTGATTCCGCTGGCCGGCCCCGCCAACCGGCAAGGCCGGATTGCCGCCGACAATATCTTTGGTCGCACGGCACATTATAAGGACACACAGGGCACCGCCATTTGCAAAGTATTCAACCTCGCGATCGGTATGACCGGCCTCAGCGAAAAGGTCGCGAAGCGCGAAAGCATCGCATTCGAAAAAGTGTATGTGCATCCCGCAAGTCACGCCAGCTACTATCCGGGGGCCGCGGCACTCAGCCTTAAACTATTATTCGATCCCGAAAACGGAAAGGTGCTGGGCGCACAGGCCGTGGGCGCCGATGGCGTTGATAAACGAATTGATGTGTTGGCGGTTGCCATTCGCGCCGGACTGACCGTTTATGATCTCGAAGAAATGGAGCTTTCCTATGCGCCGCCGTTTGGTTCAGCCAAAGACGCTGTCAATTTTGCTGGATTTGTCGCGGCCAACGCGCTGCGTGGAGATGCTAAAATTTGTCAGGTCGCGGATGTCATCAAGCCAGAATCCGGGAAGAAGTTGCTCGATGTGCGCACGTTCGAAGAGGTCGCCATGGGCACGATTCCGGGTGCAAAAAATATTCCGATCGATGAGCTTCGAGAGCGGCTGGACGACCTTTCCAAAGATGTGGAATACCTCGTCTTCTGTCGGGTTGGATTGCGCGGATATCTGGCCTGTCGCATTCTCAATCAGAATGGATTTAAATGCAGCAACCTGACGGGCGGCTACATCACTTATCAGCGAACCGTGGGAATGATCGTCGATGAAATGCCGGAGGATCACACCCCCGAAAGCGATTCCGACGAACAGGACTTTCCCGCCCCCACAAAGGAGATCAACGTGAAACTAGTTAAAACCATCAACGCTTGTGGCCAGCAGTGCCCCGGCCCAATCCTTCAGCTCAAAAACGCCGTCGACGAAATTAACGAGGGCGAAGCCGTCAGTATCACCGCGACCGACCCCGGTTTCGTGGCCGACGCGCCTGCCTGGTGCAATAGCACCGGACACGAAATGGCATCGATGGAGCCTGCCGAGGACGGATCGTACCGCGCGACTATTATTAAGCGGGCGGGCAAGGTGGGTGGAGGCTCAACCCTTGGAAAACGAGCCATGACCAACGTGGTCTTCAGCGGAGACTTCGATAAGGCGATGGCCACCTTTATCATTGCCAACGGTGCCGCAGCCGCGGGGTACGAAGTGACCCTCTTCTTCACCTTTTGGGGAATTAACATGCTTCGTAAAACCGGCCCCGTCACCGTGAAGAAAAATCCGATCGAAAAAATGTTCGGCATCATGATGCCCAAAGGGGCGAACAAGCTTCCCCTTTCTCAGATGCACATGGGCGGCATGGGGCTTGGGATGATCAAAGGCATCATGAAACACAAAAACGTCATGAAGCTCGAAGAGCTCATCGCCGAAGCGCGGTCGAATGGAGTCAAAATGATCGTCTGCACCATGTCGATGGATCTGATGGGCATTAAGAGCGAAGAACTGATCGATGGGGTTGATGAGGGCGGCGTCGCCATGTACGTCGACCATCTCAGCCGAAGCGGTGCCAACCTCTTTATCTAATCAGCGAAGCGCCCGATCCTGCAGACAGCCGGATGTTGTTCGAGCTTCTGCAGAGATATCCTAGTGAAAAAGTTGGAGTCGGAATAGAAAACGGAAAACGGGTCAGAGTGCAAAAACGGGTCACCCATTAGAGGTCCCGGTCAAACACAAAACACCTCTCCATAGCCGTCTCTCAACGGCCTGCTAATTTTCTTTTGTTGATCGGGTTCCATCGCCTTCATCACTCAACGTCTCGTTGATTGCTCTACCGCCCGAACATGACAGGAAAAGTTTGATGTGACACCCATTTTGAGACGGGTCGTAATCCACTCTGTCCGAACGCTGGTTTTCTTCCTGATGCGCCACGCGATCACCTTTTTCCACCGTCAGCCGGGCAATGAAATTTTATGATGAGGCGGAGGGAGTTTGGGGTGAGGAAAAAGACAAGATTCTAAAATTCATCGGCTGACCTCTTTTTGACCCCTTTTTTTGGATTACAGCCTCAGGGATTGTTCATTGAAAGGGTCCCGTCATCTGGTCATTACAATCGTAAGATAATTTCTTAATCCAAACTTCCGCCTTTCTTATAAATCCCGTATAGATATTCATGGGGTTTAGGTATGATGGTGTGGATGACGAGAAAAGCGTTTTGACACCGTGGAACGGATAGAGCGGTCAAGGGAGCGCGTTTTCTGGGAGTTGCAAAAAATGACGAACCGAGGTTGCCGTTCCGCTTTGCTTCATTGCGGTTAATAAACCGCCTCTCTCAATTTTGTTTCGAGTGTGAGCTAGGCTGATGTACATCATCAGCAACGCGTTGGAGCACCGCGGCGCGAAGCATAATTTCCGCATGGAAATAACGACCGCAACGGAGTGTAGTGGCACGTCGGCGGACTGACCCCGTCGATTTTTTAGAACAAGGAAATAAGTATAAAACGAACGGTTCGCTGAAGGAATTGCCCTATGGATTATCATCTTGATATAAGAACGCTAACGATCGTTTCAGGTGTCATTAGCCTAATCCTCGCTATTTGTATGATTTATACCTTTCGCAGACGGAAGACATACAACGGCGCTGCACAATGGACCCTGGCCTCTGTTATATCTTCTTTTGCCTTGATATTCATGAGTCTGAGAGGTGTCGCTCCTGACTTTATCTCGATCATTATTTCCAACACACTTATTGTAGCGGCCACTGGACTTATCGCCTACGGTCTAGAAAGTTTTGCAGGCGGCACCAGGAGGGCGTGGCTGTTCATATTACTTACTGTGTCTTTATTTGTTTCATTCTCGTACTTTACGTATTACTCCCCGAATATAAAGGTACGTATCGTTATCCTTTTTACAATCCTGACGATCCTTTATGCATACTGCGCCTATATTATACATCGTACTATCCCACGATTAACAAATCTCCATAATGGGTTGTTGACAGCGGTGTTCGGTATGGAGGTTATTTGGTTCATATTACGTATTGTTTTCGCAGTTTTCCTCGAAGGTCCCATCGTAGACTTCATGCAGTCATCTGCCTTTCAAGGGGTAACGATCATTGTCTTCTTAGGAGGTAATGTATTTATCGTGATCGGTTTAATTTTACTCAATTTTCAAAGAGTCGAGGTTGAACTGTTGGCAGCCATGGAGGTCGCAGAAGAAGCTACACGAGAAAAAATAGGATTTATCGCTCAGGTCAGCCACGATCTGCGCGCACCCATCAGCTCCATGATCGGCCTGAGTAATATTTTCCGTCACCACAGCAAAGGCTTCAACCTCCCGGATCAGTTCAATCGCTTTCTCGATCAGCTCCACGCCAGTGGAGAATTCTTGATGATCCTGCTCAACAATGTGCTCGACCTCTCCGCAATCGAAATGAATTCCGCTTCGGTGAACCCGGAACCCATCCAGCTCAACGAGTGGTGCGATCGAATTGCGCAGCTCACCCAGCCGCTCGCCGCTGAACGCGGCGTGCACATTCAAATGAACGCGCCCCCGCCCGACACGCGGGTCCAAACCGACGGAACCCGCCTCTCGCAAATCCTTCTCAACCTCCTGCACAACGCCATCAAATTTTCTCCCGAAGGAGGAACGGTCTCCGTTGACGTCTCCCTTCAGCGCGACGAGCTCCTGATGGACGTAGAGGATCAAGGCCCCGGCATTCGACCCGAAGAGCGCGAACGTCTCTTTGAAATGTTTGCCCAAGGCCCTAACGGACGGATGCATCAGTCGGGGAAGGGCCTAGGGCTCTCCATCGTCCACCGCAACACCCAGTTGCTCGACGGAACGATCCAGGCTGAACAAGTCGCCCCCTCCGGCGCCCGGTTCATCGTTCGGATTCCCGTGACAGAACCCTGTCGGAAAGAATGCCCATGAAAGCCATCATCATCGAGGACAGCGAGATTGAGTTGGAAAACCTAAAAATCCTCCTGCTAGAATTTCAAGACGTCGAGCTCATCGGAACCGCCGATACGATGAAGAACGGAATTGAGCTGGCGAACTGCGAATGCCCGGACCTCATCTTTCTCGACATCCAGCTCGAATGCGAAAATAGCCTCCAACACATTCACCAACTTAAAATCTCGCCCATTATCATCTGCACCACTCTCTATGATGATCATGCGCTGGAAGCCTTCGAAGTCGGCGTCTCCGATTATCTAACCAAACCCATCACCCACGACAAACTCAACCGAGCACTTCAACGACTCCCTGAACGAATGCACCCGTCCGTTCCGCGAGCCGCACAAATTCTCTCTCTTAAAAGAGGCAACACCATCCATCGAATCCCCCTGAGTCAAATTCTCCACATCACATCCGCTCGCGACTACACACTCGTACGGGACGAAAACAACACGGAATTCATCTCCTCCCGCCGAATCCGAGAGTGGAGCGGGCTCCTTCCTTCCGACACATTCCTCGCGCTGGATCGCTCAACCCTCATCAACCAAACAAAAGTTGAATCATTCAGCACAACCCCGTCCGGCGAAAGAAACATCCAGTTCAAAAATGGATCGTCTCTTCCCGTCGGAGCCACAGCAATGGTCCGCTTGAAAAAAGAACTCGGCGCCTCCCTTTAACTAAAAAGCTCGCTCGCTGTTCTAGCCCGACAATTAAAGGGCGATAGCGGAATGGCGCGACGTTAAGGGATTTTGACAGAACCCACCCCGCGCATTTCTCGGGTCAACCCGAATGGCACTAAGTGAAGAGATTTTAACTGTCAAGCGAGCCACTGTTCTTGAGGGCTGATTTAGGTAGGACAGGGTTGCCATTCACTTCGTTCGTTACTTTCGTGCCTCAAGTCTCGCTTCGCGCCCAGCCTGTCAGTACAGGCAAAGAGCTGAGCAAATGCAGACAGGCAGGAAGCCCTGTCCTACTTTCTCGTCATCCGCTGAAGCGGGCTTAACTTTAGCGCCATTCCGAACCAACTCCTTCTGTATTTGGAAATTCGCAGAGGTTTCTAGCGGTTTCGCAGAACTTTTCTTTCCCATCCAAAAAAAAACGGTAGCTTTTTCCTCATACAGTTTCCACACACTCGGAGCGGAAGCAACGTACCTCTAAAAAAAGGATAACTATGAAGATAAAATCAAAATGGATCATCACAGCAGGGCTCCTGCTCGGCGCAACGGCGCAGTCCGAAATGATCACGGTGGGTGGCGACCAAACCGCGGGGACCGGAACCATCACAATCAATCAAGACATCACCTTCAACGTCACCACCGCGTATTCGGGAGGCCTCTTTTTTGTTTTTGATGAGATCGTGACCGCCCATGATGGCTCATATAATGAGGAGTTTTTTGAAGGGCTAACCTTTTCGGTAAATGCTGGCCCCGCGCTTGCCATTCAAAGATGGACGGATAACGTAACGTTTAACAACCTAGATGGAACCCCCAACGACGGATGGTTCTCGGTGACTGCCAACCTCCCAGCACTTGCAGTGGATGACATCGTCACGCTACACGCTGGAACCGGAATAATGACATCAACGCAAAGCTTGTTCAACCCGTGGAGTAGTGGCGACTACGATATATTTCTATCGAATACTTCAATATCTAGAATCTCTGACAACGGCGTCGTCTCCGCCGTTCCCGAACCCGCGACCGCAGGCCTGCTCGGAATCTCTGCGCTCGTTCTTTTCGGTATTCGCCGCCTTAAAAAGAGCTATGGCATTCGCTAAGCAAGCCCGCTTAAACACAAGCCAGACGGCCGCAAGCCGTCGGGCTTTTTGCTTGGCTGGAAAACCCTTCTTCATTAAGAAATTCGCAGAGGTTTATAGCCGTTTCGCAGAAGGTTTCTTCCCGGCCCAAAGAAAAACGGTAGATTTTTTCATTACAGGAGAATGTGTTGCTTAAGGTTTATTCAGAAAATAGATGTCCCGGCTGCGGAAAGAATAACTCACACCGTACTAAGTGCGGTTGGTTTGTGCGCTGGTTCCGTCCGGGCGCCCATTTGATGAGGTGCAATTTATGCCAGACTCGGTTTCTGGTGCGCAGACAATGCAAAAACGCGTTAGAAGCCTGAGACACTGGTATAGGGGTTCTTATTTTCGAACAACGTTCTCCCTCTTTAAATGTTTTAACCTTCACACTTAAAGGCTGACTTGTGGGCTGATCCGAATCCGGTCGCGCCGGGTTCGCACCCGCAGCGTTGCTGGGCCATTCATCCAGTCTGTCCGTCTTATCTGGCGTTCGCCGAGATCGTTGGGAGCCGGGGTCAGGAGCCGAGGTCAGTCCTCGCATATAAGCATTTACAATCTCACATATCGCCAGGTTTTGAGGCCGAGGGACAGAGCCGCATATTTAGCAGATGGCTTATCTCCAAAAACAGAGACCTTTTTCAAGTCGAGCCGGACGAGAAGCGTAAAGCGGGTCACTTTCCCGTCTTTGTCTATTTTACAGCGGTACCCCCGCGGTTTGTTTTCCAACTTCAGGAACTTTTTATAGGATTTTTTGCCGCTTTGCTTCTTTTTGGGATACCTTCCGCCGTCGCTTTTCGAGCTATGGCGGGACACGCAGGTCCAAACATTGGAAAAAGTCAGCAAGCCGAAACGCAGTTTCTTCC
>Ga0307990_1002555_pt1 | contig 14488 bp, 12 predicted proteins | sample EllFjometagen129_FD_203168 | JGI IMG/M metagenome (GOLD analysis project Ga0307990, IMG submission 203168) | Marine microbial communities from Ellis Fjord, Antarctic Ocean - #129 | ecosystem: Environmental > Aquatic > Marine > Unclassified | place: Southern Ocean | collected 2014-10-08
ATTTTAAAGTGGTATCAGATGTTAACATAAGGTTCTGTTGGTTAATATTTTAACTTACTGCAACCCATTTTTCTATTAACTCAAATTTGCAGAAAGAGAATGACATGAATTTTTCGGGATAAAGCCATTGCCTGTACAACGACTTTTGTGGGTCGATTCCACCATTTTAATTACAGCATGCAATGCACTTTATATCCAAATCATTGCTTCTCGGCACACTATGCTGCATTCTTATTACCGAAAGTGTAGCGGATGCCGAGGCGGTAATTCCATAAAATATAATCATTGTTGTCCAGTAAAATTAATTGAAACTCACAGTAATTTCTGGCATTGCCAAGTGCCATTGCGTCGGGTCTTCTTCATCGAGATCTTCTGCACCAAAATGCCCATCGCCATTTTTATCCTCAAATTGCCATACATTATTTATATTAAAATCAACCACCAATTCCTCGCCGCTTGCGTCTTCAAAATTAAAATTCAAAAGCGCATGATATATCGGTTGCGGTGCATTCAACATGAACTCTATACTCCCGAAGGGACCAAAATTCTGTGCATTTTTCCCGGCAAAATCATACCATGTTACACTATCACCATTGTGTGTATAAGCAGCTTCACGCGGAGTAACCGGGTCCATATTCGGATATTGTGCCTCTCCCATTAACCAACCGATTTCTACACCGTTATTCACCTGACACATATCCCCCGACTGATGCAATCCATCTTCCACTTCTGCATCATCCGACAAGTAAATGCGAAAATTTCGATACTCCAATCCACGATCAATCGTCATAATAGAGATTAACATTTGTTGATAATAAGTTTCCAGTTGAATTGCTTCATAATCTCCCTCAGGGACAGCATTTCCCTGTAGTAAAGAATAGACATCGGCATCACCGGTAAAATCATAAATAACAGATGAGGCTAAATCGTTCATGTCAAAAATCAAAAAATCCGCGGTTTCACCACTTCCGATTAAGCGTGCAGATTTTATTGCGATTAAATACTCTTGAGGCGTTTCATAGGTAAAGGACTTCGTTGATTTTTTCACAATTCCTTGTTTCAAGGTATTGAAACTCGTCTTTATTTTAACGTCTGTAATTTGTTTATCATCATCTTTTTCGCAAGATGTCATAAAAGCAATTGTGCTCAGCAACAGTATAATAAATGCAATTTTCTTCATGTCAGAAATCATTGATTAATGATTTGCAAGATACATTTTTTTAATTTATCACTAATTATGAAAGAGAATTATTCAGATGAACTCATTTATAGTCAACGAATCACCATTCCGTTTGGACAAATACCATACAAGCATATCCTAACTTATCACCAAAACCAAAGACTGTAAAATCAGGTTCCATGATGTTTTTGCAATGGGCAACACTTTTTAACCAGCTCTGAACCAACTCCTGCTCATCATCATATTGACGGGCAATGTTTTCGCCATAATAAATCCAAAAATAATTGGCATCATCAAGTCGGATTTCAGGATTACGACCATCGCTGCCAATATGTGAAAACAAGGCGTTTTCAGACATGTCATTGGCATGGTTCTGCGCAATTTGATCCAGTTTTACATCCGATTCTAAGGCGCCTGTTGCTTGGTATTTTGTTTTTCCGCAATATCGGCTTTCGCTTCGTGCCTGATTGACTAATTCTTTCACTACCCTAGGGTTATAATCCTGAGCAAAAACCGCAGGAATATTAAACAGCATTAAAGCTACAAACAAAATCAGTAAACGGGAAAAATAATTCATCATAATTATTAAACGAAAAGTAACAAGGAATTGTTATAAAAATAAATGTTAAATCACAAACATTCCACAGCCCACTAATAGCAAGGGAGTAACGGTTAAAAACGGCTTTTACCCTATTATTACAGCGTTTCAGGAATCTAAACGCAAATAAAATTAACAAAAACTCTACAGCTCTCTAATAGCAAGACCGTAACGGTTAAAAACGGCTTTTACCCTATTATTACAGCGTTTCAGGAATCTAAACGCAAATGAAATCAACAAAAACTCTACAGCTCTCTAATAGCAAGACCGTAACGGTTAATAACGGCTTTTGCCCCATTGTCACTGAGTTTTAGAAATGAACATCGCCATATCCCTGTAATAGCAAGAGAGTAACGGTTAATAACGGCTTTTACCCCATTATTACAGCGTTTCAAAGATCGCAACGCAAATGAAATCAACAAAAACTCTACAGCTCTCTAATAGCAAGACCGTAACGGTTAAAAACGGCTTTTACCCCATTGTCACTGAGTTTCAGAAATGAACATCGCCATATCCCTGTAATAGCAAGGGAGTAACGGTTAAAAACGGCTTTTGCCCTATTATTACAGCGTTTCAAAAAAACAATACTCCACATCACAGTATTTGCAAGGGAGTAACCGTTAGTAACGGATAAAATTACCATAAAATATAATGATTATTTGAAAAAATGATTATTTTTACTCGATAGAAACCAAAAGATATTCGTAATCATGCACGATGGGTACTTAGCCTGAATAATTCATAAAAATTAATGATTTCAACTCTGATAGGTATTTCAGAAAAGCTTTCGAAAAATTAAATTTTTGGAGCAAACTGCAATAATATTCATCAAATAAAAGCATTACAATGTTTTTATGAAAATTTATGAATTATGCAGGTTAGATTAAATAACTAACTTACAAATTAAAAAAGAGCAATGTTTTAGTAATCAAACTCGCCTATAACAGAAAATAAATAACTATGAAATGTGTTGTATGCAATAAAGAATTTTTTGGCAGAAAAGATAAAGTTTTCTGTTCTGTCAACTGCAAAAATGAATATCATTTAACTTTACGGAAAGTAACTAAGGAAACAGCATATCCTCTGGATAGAATTCTTCACAGAAACCGTGCGATTCTAATAGAAATAATGGGACCTAAGTCCAGAAAAAAAATCATCAGACGATCTACACTAGTAAAAAAGAAATTTCAGTTTAAATACATCACACATTTCAATATCAATAGCAAAGAGAAAATGTATCATCATGTATATGATTTTGCATGGATGGAATTCTCCGATGATGAGATTCTTATAGTGAGACAGAACAAACAATGGACTCCAGAAATAGATGAGGAAAACGTCTCATAAAAAAACCACAGCCCACTAATAGCAAGGCAGTAACGGTTAATAACGGCTTTTACCCTATTATTACAGCGTTTCAGGAATCTAAACGCAAATAAAATTAACAAAAACTCTACAGCTCTCTAATAGCAAGACCGTAACGGTTAAAAACGGCTTTTACCCCATTGTCACTGAGTTTTAGAAATGAACATCGCCATATCCCTGTAATAGCAAGAGAGTAACGGTTAATAACGGCTTTTGCCCCATTTTCACAAGGTTTCGGGGAAATCAATGCAAAAGAAATCAACAGAAAACCTCACAGCCCGGTGATAGCAATGTAGTAACGGTTAATAACGGCTTTTACCCCATTGTCACTGAGTTTCAAAAATGAACATCGCCATATCCCTGTAATAGCAAGAGAGTAACGCTTAATAACGGCTTTTGCCCCAGTGTCACAGGCTTTCAGCAATTTGTTCACCCGTTTTTGTAACGAAAAAGAACAATAAGACTACATTTTTACAAAAATAAACTATTAATAATTAGATGAGACAATCAAACACAAAAAATCATTCAGATGAAATAATTCTCCCACCATTTTTACCCGCGCCGGGCCCCAAAACAATATGCTGATTCGCACTTTGTAAAATTTCCGGGCGATGTTCAACCAGCAGCAATGTATGTCCTAAATTTACCATCCTGCGAAAAACGTCGATTAGCTTTAAAATATCGGCATGATGCAAGCCGGCAGCCGGTTCGTCCATTATGAATAAAGTATTTCCGCGTTGTTTTCCGATTAATTCCGATAAGAGTTTCACGCGTTGTTTTTCGCCGGCTGAAAGGCTTTTAACTGATTGTCCGGCAGTTAAATGGCTAAGACCTAATTCCATCATTAAGCCGACGGATTTTTGCAGTATTTCATTTCCTTCAAAATAATCGTAAAGTGCATCCAACGGCATTTGCAAAACTTCACCGAGATGCTTACCGCGAAACTTTACCTGCAATACTTCATGTTTATAACGATATCCGAGACATACATCGCAGGGCACATCCAAGTCGCTCATGAAATCCATTGCCAAATGTTTTACTCCGTGTCCGTTACATTCCGGACATTTCCCATCCTTATTCACATACGAAAATGCCGACTTTTTGAGTCCTGCTGCTTTGGCTTCCTTTGATTTTGCAAAGCATTCTCGTAATGCATCCATTAATCCTGCAGCAGTAAAAACGGTACTGTAAGCCGAACCATTTAATGCATTTTGGTTGATAAATTTCACATCACAAAACTGCTCAAATCCATACACCCTATCACAATTTACTGCCCGTTTAGATTGTAACGAAGCTTGAATTACCTCCCGCACAAGACTACTTTTCCCACTACCCGAAACTCCACTAATCGCAATCAAACATCCCGACCGGAATTCCACATCAATTTGCTGCAGATTATTTGCAGATGCAGCTTTAACTCCAAATTTCAGACTGCTTTCCGGAAAATCAAATGGTTTTAAGTCTATGGTATCCCGTAAATAGTTTGCGCTCGGAGTTTCTATTTTTAAAAAGGTTTCTATCGTTCCTTCAGAAATAATCTCACCACCAAACCGACCGGCTCCCGGACCAAGCTCAATGAGATAATCAGCAGCTCGCATAAATTGCGCTTCATGCTCAACTAAAATCAAGGTATTTCCCCTGTCTTTAACGGCTTTTAGCACTTCCAGCAATGCCGGAATATCATCTTGATGCAAAGATGATGAGGGTTCATCCAGCACATAAGTCACTCCAAATAAAGGCGAAGAAAGCGCACCTGCCAGTCTTACACGTTGCATTTCGCCGCCGGAAACAGCATTCCCGCGTCTATCCAAGCTCAAATACCCGATCCCCAGTTTCTGCATGAGCTGCATAAGTTCCACAATCCGTGGACGAATTTCTGATAGCAGAGTCATGACTGATTTCCCGACAATCTGCTCATTTAGGCGTTCGAAAAACATTAGACTTTCCTGCGATGCCATACGACTCAATTCGCTGATGTTTTTCCCGGCAAGTTGAATTTCCAGCAACTCAGGTTTCAAACGCATACCAAGACATTTCGTACAGACTTTCTCATGCATCAGTGCGCTCAACTTATCGCTAGTTTTATTTTGATATTTTCGACGAAACTCATCTTCAATATAGTAACAGAATCCCGGCCATTCTGATTTTAAATGTTGAACTCCGCTCCTGCTTTTGTTTTTAAAATGCCACTCAAGCTCATATAGGCGATTTTCCGACCCATAGAGCACCAGATTTTTTGCATCAGCTGACAAATCAGGATACGCAGGAGAAAGATCCAACCCCAATTCCTCTGCTGCTTTAGATAAAACAGCAACAAATTGTCCGTCAGGATTACCAAAATATCGTCCGGGTGTACTGCCTGTTAATGCTCCTTCGGATATTGATAATTCAGGATTTGTAACAAGTGCCTCAGGATTACAAACAAGTTGCACGCCAAGCCCGTTGCAATGTGGGCAAGCACCTGATTGATGATTAAAGGAGAATTCCTGTGCAGAAAAATTCATTGCTTGTAAATGCCCGATGCGGGAAAATAAAAGCCGATAATAATCGTACAAACCGTTCATCGTGCCAACTGTTGACCGCTCCGACAGATTGATTTTTTGTGAAGACAAAGCCATTACAGGACTTAATCCGGAAATTGATTCGAATTCTGCAGGATTCGCCTGTTGCAAAAATGACCGGGCATAAACCGACATGCTTTCATTAAACCGTGATTCTGCTTCAGCCGCAATGGTGTCAAAGGCCAGTGATGATTTCCCGGAACCGGAAACACCTGCAATAACCGTCATTTTAGATTTCGGAATATTGACATTAATGCCTTTTAGATTATGAGTTGTCACAGATTTAAGACAAATTTTGTCATTTCCTTTCGGAGACTGGTTTACAGTGCTTTTATTCACATATTTTTTAGTAAGGATTTTTGCTGTCAGCGATTTCATATCAGCCATTATTTCAGCTGGATTTCCTTCTGCAACAATGAATCCGCCATGCTTTCCTCGTCCCGGACCCAGCTCAGTTATATAATCTGCAACCGCCAGTAATTCCGAATTATGAGCGATGCATAAAATGGTATTTCCTGCATTTTTCAGTTGCTCCAAGGCACCAATAAGCATCTGAATGTCAAAATGATGCAAGCCATTCGCCGGCTCATCCAATATGAACAGTGCATCTCCACTTTTTGCTTTTTTCAAATGCGATGCAAGTTTTACCCGTTGTGCTTCACCGCCGGATAATGTTGTGGAAGATTGTCCGAGTTTCAAATATCCCAACCCAACCGCTTTTAAACTATCAAGACTTTGCATGATTTTTTCTTGTCTGGAAAAAAATGCGGCAGCCTGATTGACTGTCATGTCGTAAACTTCAGCGATGGATTTCCCGTTATACTTTACCTCAAGCACTTCAGATTTAAAGCGTTTTCCGCGACAATCAGGACATTGCAAATCCACATTTCCGAGAAAATGCATGCCAATTTGGATTTTCCCTGCTCCCTGACAGGTTTCACAACGACCACCTTTGGTATTAAATGAAAAGTGGGATTTTTTGAATCCGCCGGATTTCGCATCTACTTGATCAGCAAATACATCGCGCAAAATATCCGAAAGCTTAGTGTATGTTGCAGGATTTGAACGTGGTGTGCGTCCGATTGGCTGCCGTGAGACATGATGTATCTGCTTTATCTTGTCAAAACCATGTAAGCGGTCACAATGATTTCCTTCAATTTGTGATGTTGCCAGCGGGAGTAATTCATCATAAACCAGCATGTTTTTCCCGGAGCCTGAAAGTCCTGTCAGAACATTTATTGCAGATTTTTTGACTTGAAAACGGATATCCCTCAGATTTCCTGATTTCGCATGTTCGATAAAAATAAATTCATTCGAATTATCAGATTGCAATTTAACAGTAATTGCTTCATTCAAAGCGTTTGCTGTTAGGGATTTTTGGCGAATATCTGAATCTGTCAAAAAATCATTCAAACTTCCGCTAAACATTATTTCACCACCGGCTTGTCCAGCTTTTGGACCAACATCAACAATATAATCTGCCTGTCGAATGCACTGTTCATCGTGTTCAACGAGAATCACCGTATTTCCGCGATGCACAAGTTCCCGCATCATGTCAAGCAAATGTCTATGGTCTTGCGGATGCAAACCCACAAAGGCTTCATCAAACACATACAACACATCACTCAGTCCGGCATGAATCTGATTAATCAAACGGATTCTACGGGTATCACCCATGGGTAGATTTTCTGTCGAAACAGATAAATTCAGATGTCCCATGCCAAGTTGCTCAAATCGCCATATACGTTCTGTTATGGCTTTTGCGAGTGGTTTAGCAACAGGGCTTTCGTGTTTTGCCCAAGTTTGTTGATTCAGCCAAATATCCAGGTCGCTCAATTCCATTTTACTGAGTTCAGCAATATTTTTTTCGTGTACCTGAACCGAAAGTGCATTCTCATTCAGCCGTGTGCCGTGACAATGCGAACATGGCAAGGATTCAACATATTTCAGGATATTTTTATTTCGATCACGGCGCAAAATATCCGACATGATATTAATAATTCCCTTGTAATAATCTTCTTCACGAGGTTTTGCAGCAATTCCCTCCCATTTCAAGCGGGACTCCAAACTGTGCTTCCCGATAGGCACTTTAATTTTATTGCTTCCGCACAAAACAATCTGCTGCTGCGCTTCAGTCATTTCATTCCAGGGAATATCAACCGAAAATCCATGAGCACGACACAACATATCCATGCTGTCCATTGTCAACTGAGTGTACATAATGTAACCGGTCGGCAATGTTGGCGCTAAAGCTCCTTCACGTAAGGATTTTGACGGATCAGCGATTAGTTTTTTTTGCGAAATTTTCTCTTCCAGGCCGAGTCCTGAGCAATGCGGGCATGCCCCGACTGAGGTATTAAATGAGAATAAAGCGCGCGAAATTTTGATTTCCCTGTTTGAGACACCAATCCGAGCAAAAAGCAATCGCAGATAATCATACAAATCCGACATGGTTCCCAGCGTTGACCTTGATCCCCCGCCTGCGGTTTTCTGACTAATGGCAATCACCGGAGGTAAATTTTCAATCCGATCAACTTTTGCATGGCTCAATTTTCCGGAAAACCGACGAGCAAATCCGGGAACCGATTCGAGATAGCGGCGTTGTCCTTCACGAACAATGACATTAAAAGCCAAAGAAGATTTTCCTGAGCCGGAAATGCCGGTAATCACAACAAATTGATGCAAAGGAATATCCACATCAATGGATTTCAAATTATTTTCCCGTGCATTTCTAATTTGTATGCTGACATGCGATTTTTCCATGCCCAAAGTTAAAATAATGAGGGGAAATATCAGTATTAGGAGATATTAATTGTTGGGGAAGATGAATGAAGTCCATTATCAATAAATAAACGCTAAAATAATTACTTAATGGCAAATACCATGTCATTATTGCATTGAAATTTGTACAGAGCAAAAAACAATTACAATGTGCAAAAAAATTACACTTTTATTCATAATTAGCATTTTTTGTATCCCTGCTATGAGTCAGGAATATAATTTAACCCGAAAAATTCACCGCAAATAGTTAGTAACATAAGGTGCTGTTGATTAATGCTTACCATTATCTTTGCAAATCTGCTTCGTTGCTAAACCCTTGGAATATAAAAATATGAGTTCGGGTTTAGATGATTCAAATCTGCACAAAGGGAATGGCATGAATTTTACGGGTTAAGATAAAATATTATGTCCCCCCACCACCAAAAGCATTGCAACAGGCTTTAGCAATTAAATCCACCTTAATTTCTACTCCCAAATGTTGCCTTGCCAAATCGCTGTCGTCCTTTATCGGAAAAATAAATGTTATAGCTTGGGTTTTTCACCCGGATATCATATTTGACAGGCAATCCCTCATTATAGATTTTCAATTCATTTTCTGAAAAACCGGATTTAACTGATTTTTCGTTGGATAAAACAAGATATTCCAGCAAGGCATATTCACTTCCGTCAATTTTCACATAAGTCGTTGGATTTTCTATGGAAAACTCCATGCAGTCATCATGTTGATTATCATAAATATAGCCTTGCAAGTCCATTTCGCCTTCAAATTCAACTTCAAACATCCCACCGGGTACAAAATTGATAGAAGTGACGTTCAATCCACAAATCTCATCACCTGTTTGAACGCTTTCAGCCGCAATGATTTTTTTCGTTTGGAGTGCCTGTTTATTTTCTAATATTTTGGGTTCGTCTGTCGTTTCCGAAACAACAGCTTTCTCATCAGTTTGGTCTGCCTGTTCAACTTGTTCAGTTTTAGCCGCATTACTTTTAGTCTCGGCAGTCTGTTTCTCATCCACATTTTGGCAGGCTACAAAACCTGATAATGCAATGATTAGTAAAAGTGCAATTTGTCTTTTCATAGGTTTAAATTTTTATTATTCACGAATTATGCCACAACCGGACAGTGTTTGCTATTATTGGTTTCATATAACACAGTGAATGGCTATTCATTATCTGACATTCCGTCAGAACAAGGGCTTTCGTGAATTATGAGCACCGAAACATACCCTGATTCTTCGTCTTGCAAACGAATTTTCACAGCATTATCATACAGGTTCAACTTCTGTAATTACAATTTTTTCGTCATCATAATACTCCCCGGAACCACCGCTGTAAAATTCAATCATACGATTTTCATAGGTAATATTAAACCACTTATCATCAAGTTCTTCTAAGGGTTCGTTTGCCGGATAATCATAAATAAAATCCATCCCTACAGCATCCGGATTTTCGTAAAATTCGTACCGCTTCTCGTTTTCATCATGTTTTGCTTTTTCAAGTTATTATTTGTTGTCATACTATGCTAATTAACTTAAAATCGGCGAATTGCGCGGACAATTCGTTCACTGTCTTTTGTGGGTTGATTATTATACTGTCCATTACTAAAACCAAAAGCTCTTGCATAAATCGTGTAGCTTTCAACTTCACAAGAACTCCAGTATTGACCTATTCCCATATATATATATGCATCGGGCAAGCGTTCTCTATTTCCATTATTTGCATCGGACTGGTCGCTGATAAGATTCCACCAAATTTCCCATTGTTCATCGGATGATGGCAAAAACCAATCGTCATAATCCGTTCCTTCATTTGTCACGACTAATTCATCGCAATATCTTGCAGCATAAGTTTCAAGTCCTTCATATGGTTCAGTATCTCCAAATAATTCCACAATCAATGTCGTATTATTTTGTCCTTCACCCAAATCCATACTTGTTCCAACAGTAGTTTCTTTTCCACCCCACACATATCCATTTACTTCGGTGGACAATGGAGACAATTCCAAATAACTCCACCCATCGGTAAGGTAATTCGGATTTTCGTAAAAAATGTAACCTCCACTATGACCGATATCGCCAATAGCATATTCGCCGGCAGTTGATTCAATCGTAGTAAAAGCTTTCACGCTTCCGAAAGCTGTGCCTGATGTATTTGTAGCATAGGCACGGACATAATACGCTGTATTTGAATTTAGCCCGCTGATATCAGAAGTAAACGCTCCTATTCCGCTACCATCCTCAGAGATTCCGTTGTAATTATCCAAACTGGGGCTTTGTGTGGTACTCCAAACCACTCCACGAGTTGTGATGGAGGAAGCTCCTTGTCCTGTTACATTTCCACCGCAAACAGCACTGACAGAAGTCACAGAGTTAACATCAGCACTTATTACAGAAGGAAGAGTACTTACCGGATTATCATTGTCACTAGACTCTAATGTTGTAAAACTTCGTTGTTCACCGTAAGCAGTACCTTGGCTATTGGTAGCATAAGCCCTGATATAGTAGATGGTCTTTTCATCCAAACCAAAAACATTGGATGTAAACACACCGGTTCCGGCACCATTTTCGGTTACACCAAGATTACTTTCCAAACTTGGTTTTCACTTGTATGCCACACGACACCACGTGCAGAAACAGCATCCCCGCCATCATCTGTAACATTTCCACCGATACTGACAGAATTTGTAGTTATTCCTGCGATTTCGGCAGTTAGAACTGTTGGCAAATCACCTTTATTACATGATGATAAGAAACTTAATGCGGCAAATACAAAAAAATACGGTACAGCCAAAAATAATTTTACTTTTCATTTTATCATAATCTTAGTTAAACATAAATTCAATACTTTTCTCATATCCAAAAATATGAATGATCCACATTATCCAAAGACCATACCAAGATAAGTAATCATTTTTTTATCAACACATAAAAAGACTACCGCTGCAGATAAAGGATGCAAAAATGGGTCAAAGCTGTTATTATAATTCCGCATCGAGATACTGAAACATTTGTACCTTTGCCAAACATTTAGGCATTTGAATGGTTATAAATTTGAAATAAAACAAAAAATTATGGCATACAATTTATTGAAAGGCAAAAAAGGATTAATTTTTGGTGCATTGGATGAGAAATCCATTGCATGGAAAGTTGCAGAAAAAGCTCACGCAGAAGGAGCTGAATTTGTTTTAAGCAATACCGCCGTTGCAATTCGCATGGGTTCAATCAATGAATTAGCAGAAAAAACCGGTTCTAAGGTAATTCCTACTGATGCAACTAATGTTGAAGATTTAGAAAATCTTATTGATAATGCGATGAAATTAATGGGCGGTAAAATTGATTTTGTTTTGCATTCAATCGGGATGTCTCCTAATGTTCGGAAAAGTCGGCCCTATGACGATTTGAATTATAGTTTTTTGGATAAAACGCTTGACATTTCTGCCATATCATTTCATAAAATTTTGCAGATATGTCGTCAAAAAGATGCCATCAATGATTGGGGTTCTGTACTAGCCCTGACTTATGTTGCAGCACAACGTACCATGTATGAATACAATGACATGGCGGATGCAAAATCGCTTTTAGAAAGTATTGCCAGGAGTTTTGGATACATGTACGGACGCGATAAAAAAATCCGAATTAACACCATTTCACAATCGCCAACCATGACAACTGCAGGCTCAGGCGTTAAAGGTATTGATTCTTTATTGGATTTTTCAGAACGCATGTCGCCATTGGGAAATGCGACGGCTGATGAATGTGCGGACTATTGCATTGTTATGTTTTCTGACCTGACGAAAAAAGTAAGCATGCAAAACTTAATGCACGACGGCGGATTCAGCAGTATGGGAATGAGTTTGAGGGCAATTCAACAATACAACAAAAGCTTTGAGGATTGCGGAGAGTAGCGAGCATGAGAGCATTCGAGCGTGCGGAAAAACTAAAATTCAGCAGATTTTTTTACGTTTAGCCTGCATTATTCATGGAATTCCCTTTGTGCAGATTAGTACAGTTTTCCTGACCTCTGATACTGAAAATAATTGCTTATCTTTGTGGAAATGATTGTGCATGGAAACAAAAACACAACATATTCTCGTCTATATCGATTTCTCATCACTGAGTGAAAACTTAAGTCATTGGTTAAGCTATATTTACAAAACGCTAAATAAACCAATTGATTTGTTATTTGTGGTTGACCATAATACGGATATTATTTTCGGGAAAAATCACAGCCGTTCAGACATTGAGACGAGCATGAAAGCCTATCGTGCATCCCTTGGAAATCCTGCGGGAAATGATTTTATTCGCGAAGGATGCAATTGCAGTTTATTAAGTCAAATTGCAGAAGAAACTGATTCGCTGTTTTGTATTTCAGCTGTACACAGCCATAACGACGTGCAGTTTTTGAGTAGCTCAACCATTGTGAAAATGCTAAGAAAATCACGAATTCCATGCTTGATTATTCCGAAAAAGAATCAATTTAACGAACCACAACTTGTCAGTTTGGGAACAAATATGAAACGAGATCAAAAGTCGGTTGCCCCTTGGCTCGCTTATCTTTCTAAGCATTTAAACTTACCTGTATTACTTGCATTTAACACAAATGACGAAGCTGTAAAAAACAATATCCAATTCATTGAAAAGTTCTTAAAAAAACACGATTTAAGCTATGATAAAATAAAACTAAAAGGAAATTTCTTTGCCTTGGATAAACTATGTATCAAACGGGAAACTACACCTATTATCCATAGTTTGTATTTAAAAGAGTACGCCGGTTTTTTATCGAAAATATTTCCAGATTCCGATGCTAAGTTATTGGATAATCCTTGCGGGCAGGCAGTTTTTTGTATTAATCCGCAAAAAGATTTGTTCATTCCTTGCACATAAAATCTGAGCTGAAAATCAAAAAAAATGAATTCGCTATGGCTTCCAGACAAAAAACAGTAATTTTGTAAAATTTTAATTTTAAAATGCAAGGAGCACTTATCTCAACATATTTTCTTCCAGCAGTTTTAGCAATTATCATGTTTAATCTGGGTCTAAGCTTGCGTATTTCAGATTTCAAACGAATACTGAGACATCCCAGACAACTGATTATCGGGTTAATGGCTCAAATTATCATTTTACCACTCATCGCGTTTGCAATCGCCAGCATTTCCGGATTAAGTAGTGAATTAAAAGTGGGCATTATGATTATTGCAGCCTGCCCAGGTGGCGCTGTTTCCAATCTTATTACCTATTATTTAAAAGGCAGTGTATCACTTTCGGTAGCGTTGACCAGCGTTAATTCTGTAATTATTTTAGGAAGCCTTCCTGCCATTATATGGATTGCTTTATCGCAATTTGTCGGAGAATCTGAAATCATCACCATGTCAGTGCAAGAAACAGTTTTGAAAATCTTTGCCATGATACTGGTTCCAACAAGTTTAGGAATGTTGATCAGACATAAAAAACGAATGATAGCTTACCGGATAGAACAAGTTATGAAATATTTATCTGTGATTTTGCTGGCAGTGGTTTATAGCTTTGTCATTTTTGAAAAAACTGGCAGTGATCGTACTTCAATTGCTGAATATTTGGAAATTGCTCCCTGGGTGTTTTCCCTGAATCTGCTGGGGATGCTCACCGGTTTCTGGATGGCACGATTCTCCGGCTTAAACATCGCCAAACAAATTACTTTATCAGTTGAAGTAGGCATACAGAATTCTGCACTCGCCATTACAATTGCTAGCAGCGCGGCTTTCCTCGGGAATCATCAAATGGCGATTCCGGCAGTGATTTATGGCATGTTTACCTTTTTCTCAGCTGTTATTTTCGGACTGATAATCCGTAAATGGGTAAAACCATCAAAACTGATAAAAAAAAGCGAACCGGAAACGCAGCAGGAGTTAGAGGTTAGAGGTTAGAGGTTAGAGGTTAGAGGTTAGAGGTTAGAGGTTAGAGGTTAGAGGTTAGAGGTTAGAGGTTAGAGGTTAGAGGTTAGAGGTTAGAGGTTAGAGGTTAGAGG